>Ga0213920_1001259_pt1 | contig 14436 bp, 19 predicted proteins | sample McNCre1117MG_FD_161054 | JGI IMG/M metagenome (GOLD analysis project Ga0213920, IMG submission 161054) | Freshwater microbial communities from McNutts Creek, Athens, Georgia, United States - 11-17 MG | ecosystem: Environmental > Aquatic > Freshwater > Creek | place: USA: Georgia | collected...
ACGAAGCGCTACCGCGGAGGTAGCGCGAAACGCCTGGCACGGAGCCAGGAGAAGGCATCCACAATGAATACCTCCATCAAGTTTGCGCGCCGCGTTGTCTCGTTCCTCGTCGCCGCCGCCCCGGATGCGAAGGTCCGCCGGCTGGACGAGACCGACGTGAAGACCGCCATGGTGGCCCACGCGAAGGCCGTCGCTGCTCACCCCGGGGAGACGATCGTGACGCGGTTCGTCGGTGGCGTGGTCGCGAACAGCTACCGCTACCACGCGGACGCCGACGTGCTCGAGATCGAGACCTCGGCGGACGGCCGCACGACGTACTACGCGGCACGTGGCTACGCCCCCAAGCGCCCGTACGGGCAGGGTGCGTGCCTGACGCAGTACGCCCGCCGCGCCGGTCAGACCCAGGGTCGCCGCCTCGCCGCCTAGTCTCGCGGGTCCGCCAGGGCGCATCCGCAACCGCGGGTGCGTCCGCACGGACCCACGAGCCTACCGCTCAACAGGAGGACGCGACCATGACAACGCGCCGGTTGTACCAATACTCTGTCAGCCCGTTTTCTCGCATCCCCCACCACCTACTCTCGTCGACGGACGAGAGCGAGACCTGCGCAATCTGCGGACACGCGGTTTCCGGGCCGGTCCTATACGAGGCGTGCGTAATCGATGGTGGCACAGCGTGGGGTGATGACGCAGCCGACGAGACAGACCCGGGCTACATGGGCGTCTTCCCGATCGGCTCAGATTGTCACAGACGTTTCGCGATCCGCTGATCTCCCCGGAGGCATCGCGCCTCCACCCGCTCGCGGCGTGCCGCGGGCCGGTGGGTGCACGGAGCACCCCGAGACGCCCGCGCGGAGCGGGCAGGAGTGATCATGGAATCGACCAAGCTTTGCGTTTACGTGTCACAGGAAGTGGCGCTTGCGGCAGGGTCCACGCGCCACGGCTCGGCAGAGTACCTGCTTACCGATAGTGACCTGGCAGAGCTGGGCGCGGAAGACCGAGCGACCCTCGCGGCGTCACTCGACCACCGCGGCGATCTGCACTACGGCGTGCGCCTCGCGTCGCCAGAGATCACCTGGGCGACCGTCGAGCCCGCACTGCGGGATAGTCTGGCTCGCACGCGTGCTGATCTCGCCAAGCGACGCGCGCGCGACGAGCAGGAGATCGCGAAGGCGCTCGCGGCTCCGGACGAGGAGTGGATGCACGGCTGGAGTAGTGACCCCGGCTCCAAACGCGTCACGTGGGAGGCCGCGAGCTACGTGGCCGGCGTGTCACTCAGCGGGCTGAAGGGTGACCCGCGAATCAAGGCACGTCTCGCGTCACTAGAGCCCGAGCTCACGCGTCGCCAGCGCGAGGCAGACGCCACGTGGACGCGCCAGCAAGAGGAGGCGAAGGCGCGCCGGCTCGCGACCGAGGAGGCCGAGGAGCGACGGGCCGAGGAGGCCAAGCGCGTGCGCGCGCAGGCCCACGCCGAACTGCGCGCGTACGCCCGTGAGGTGGACCACCTGGCACGTGCCGCGGCGGATGGGTACGAAGTCCACGGCGCCGCGGTCGACAACGTCGCCGCCGAGATCGCCGCGCTAGACGAAGACGCCACGGTACTCGTGGACGGCTCGCCGCAGTACGAAGCCGCAACGTGGGATGAGCGTCGCGCTCCGCGTCCCGAGGCGTTCGCGGTGCTGGACCGTGTCACCAAGCACGTCGCGAGTGTCCGCTACCCGGCGTGCGTCACGATCGACGTGTCCCGCGTGATGCGCTACACGGCGCCCGTCGAGGACGATGACGGCGACTGGGTCGCTGGACCGCGGACGACCGCGATCATCGTGACGGTCAGTTCGCCCGTCACCAAAGACCGTGCCGTGGTGTTCCCGGCGGAGCGCTGAGCCGGAGAAACGCAGAAAGGCCCGGCTGCCACCTCGCGGTGTGCGGCCGGGCCTTTCGTCTTTTAGAGCCCGAGAGAGGCCAGCGTCTTCGGCCCGACGAGGCCATCGGGCGTGAGTCCCGCGGCCCGCTGGTAGGCCACGACGCCGCCAGCGTCGCGCACGCGCTTGGCAGCCTCGAGACCGCGCCGCACCTGTGGCGTGAGGCGGTTCGGCCCGTCCGGTCGGGACCCGAGGTACACGAGCTGCGTGGGCTCGGCGAGTGCGCCCACGCACGCGTCCCACGCGGTCCGGGCGTAGCCGCGGACGGTGGGGAACACGGTCGATGCTGGGGAGCCGTAGCGCGGGTAGATCCGTCGCGCGTGCGCGAGGCACCGTCCCGCCGCGCCGTCTGCCTGCAACCCCGTGGCCTTGCTTACCGTCGGATAGCACTGCGGGTATCGCGTGGCGCAGAGCCGTCCGAGCTCGCTCGTCGGGAATCCCGAGTGCAGATTCGGGGCCCACCACGAGCAGTCCGCGACGCGCCCGCGTGCCGTCGGGACCGCGTTGAGAATCCGGTCCACGACCTTCATCATCGCGGGCTTGCCTGCGGCTGGGTCCCACGCCCCCTCGGCGTCGAGCATCACGCGGTGACCGCGCTGGAGTGCCCGGATCGCCGGGTCTGCGAGTGCCGTATCCCAGCGGGACGGCCCGCGGGACCCGATCGCGACGCACGTCTCGAGACCACGGAGTGCCGCGGCTGATCCGTCCAGCCACGCGAGCGCGGGAGCCGACGCCCCGACGGCGTGGACGATCACCCCGCGCGCGCCCACCGCTGCAGCCTCCTCAGCGGCCTGTGCGGGGGAGACAGGGCGCGCGGCGGGCCAGTACCATAGCCACAGCCCATGGAGCACTGGCGGGGCGCTAGGAGCGTCCACGGCGGTCCCTCGCGGCGGCTAGCTCAACGCCGGCCATCGTGAACAGGGACCCGACGAGGGCCGCGAGTGCGACCACGAGGCCGACCTTCCCGAGGGACATCACGACCGGCGACGCGGCGAGGGTCAGTACCGCGAGGATGCGCGACCCGCGCCGCGCTTCGATCACTGGGCGTCTGCCGCGCCGCCGCTCGATCCCGCGTCCGGTGCCGTCGGGAACGGCGCGTCGGGGAGGAGGTTGACATACCGGCAAACGGCCCTGGCAGCCTTTACAATGGCGTTGCCGGTGTTGAATGCACCCTGGCCCGCGGTCGGCGAGCACGCGCCCAGACAGAGCGCTAGAGCGAGAATGCGAAGGGGTCGGGTCATGGCTGGTCCCTTGGGGCACGAGGGTGGGGAGGCGGTAGCGCGTCGCGATCACCGGGCAGCCGGAGCCCACGCCGCGCGAGGAGCGCGAGGACCAGCGGACGCACGACGGGGCCGAGGATGGCCCACGCGGCACGTGCGGCCTTGACCACGTCGAAGCCGGCGGCGCGGCAGAACCGAAACGCGTGGGCCACGCGGGGGTGGCTGGCCTCGAGCGCGCGCCAGCGCGCCGGGGGGATGGCCCGCCCGAACGCGGCGACCGCGCTACAGAGCACGCCGCACGCGGCTGCGATCTCGGGCCAATGCGCGAGCCCGGCGAGCAGAAACGAGAGGAGCTTGGACACGGAGACCTCGAGAGCTTGCGTGCGGTCAGTCGGCCCCGGCGCGTCGGGCCCGCTCGCGTTCCTCGTCCCGCGCCTTCATGACCGCGAGGTCTTGCGAGAGTTGCGCGACGGAGGCGTTGAGCGAGCGCACGTCGGTCTGCAGCGTCGACACCACGGCGTTCAATTGCTTCACGGTGTTGGACAACGCGCCCCAGGTGACGCCCGCGCCGCACAGCAGTGACACCACGGCCATCACCACGGCGATCGGGATCGAGACCATCACGGCCCCCGGCGCGCGCGCGCCAACTCGAGCCGGTCCAGGTTCGTCGGGTGCACGATGGCCACGAAGCCGCGCTCGGCCTCGGGGTTCTCGCTCCGCGCGGGCGCGTCGTCGAACACGTCGTAATACGGATTGAGCACGGCCGCGCCGTAGCCCACGGGCGAGCACCGCTCGGTCGGGTGCGACGCGTCAGGGAGTTCCCCGGGATAGCTGCACACGTGGTGTCCGCCCGCTGCGTGAAGCAGCTCGTGGACGAACACGTGCACGCGCGTCGACTCGCCGGGCGTGCGCACCGGGTCCACGCGGATCTCCCGCGCGGCCCGGTCGTACTCCCCGCCGCGACCGTTCTGGGACTCCCAGTGCTGCACGCGCAACACGTTGGGTCCGCACGGTGACTCCGCGAACGTCACGCCGGCCTCCGCCGCGAGTGCCGCCGCGCGCCGCACGAGCCCGGCATTGTAGCTGTCCCAATCGCACACGGCGAACGGCAGCGGCGCCGTGCGCAGCGGGGCCGGGAGCGGGCGCAGCGCGCCGCACGCGGTCAGCAACGCGAAGGAGAAGGCGAGGCGCATAGTGACCTCTGTGGCTGTAGATTCGTGGTCTAGGGCACGGCCACGCGTGGCACGCTGCCTGTCTGCACGAGCGATACGGGCGCCGTGCCGCGCGTCGTCTGCGGCGTCGTGCCGCGCGTCGCGTCGTAGTCCGCGCGCGCTTCCCAGAGCACGGTGGCCCGTTCGAGCAGTGCCACGGGCGGCTGGGTCAACGCGAGATACGAGAGCCACGAGAGGTCGTACTCGTCCATCACGTACGGGATCGTGGCGAGTGCCACGGCGTCGAAGTTCGGGTTCGCGACGAACGCCGGCGCGGCGCTGGCCGTGCCGAACTCTAGCCGCGTCGCGCTGGCCGTGGTGTACGTACCGACGCCGCCAGCCGTGGCACGGCCGCCATCTGCGCACGCGACGACGGTGCCGTCACTCGCGATCGAGACCGCGACGGCGTGGAGACCGGCCGTGGCACAGAGATTAACCCCAAGCGTCGCGAGCCCGAATCCAAAGCCCGACGGGCGGTATCTCAGCAACGCGACCGACCCGCCGGCGTCACTCTGGAAAAGTCCCCAGCCCGTACCGTTGGACGACGTGCCAGAGGCACACGTCACCATGGACATGTTCGCGCTGCCGTTCGCGCGCTGCCGCCAGACGAACAACAGTGACGTGCCGTTCGCCACGTCGACGTGCGTGCCGGACGCGGTACGCAGCATGTTCGACGCGGAGAATGTGCCCGCGCCGTACAGCTGCGTCGCGCTGAACTCATTGTCCATCGTGCGGCGCGCGGCACGTCCGTGGCCCCAGCTTTGCGGGTGGACGCCGTCGCCCGACGCCTCGGTCACGTCCGTGGCCGTGATTACCGTCGACCCGTCACGCTGCGTCGCGTTCGAGAGCGCGGCGCCCGCGAACGCGGCCTGTTGTGCCGTGACGTACTGCGCAATCGTCTGCCCGTCGGCGTTGGCCGCGAGCGTCGTCCCGGTGATCGTCTGCGAGACGATTCGCGCGGACGGCAGCGCGGCGCGCAGCTCGGTTAGAAGCGTCTGGTACGCGGTCTGAAACGACGCGACGCCGCCGCCACTGTTCGGCCAGAGAAGCGGCGTGCGGCCCTGGTCGTTGATCCCTAGCTCGACGTACACGACGACGCCTGCCGCGGTCGCGCACTGTGACGCGGCGGCGACGACCTCGGCAACGAGCGCCGTGAAGTGGCCCGCGGCGTAGTCACTCGCGAGCGCGCGGTAACCGTACCCGACGTGCGTGACGCCGACGGCGGTTGGCCCGAACTGTTGACGGATGCGCGTCCCGAGCGATTGTCGACCCGGGGTGTTCGCGTTGGCGCCGGAGTAGATCGAGTCACCGACGAATATGACCTCGGTCGTCGGCGCCGTCGCCGGCACCACGGTCAGGGTCGTGCCGTCGACGCGCGTGAGCCGCGTGAGCCACGTCCCGCTCGGCGGCGTGACGCCGGCCATGGCGGTCTGTTGGCCGTCGGTGAAGCGCACGCGCCGCGTGCCGGACCCGGCGAGCGTCACGCGCGTGGTGTTGGTCGCGTTGTTCGTCGTGGTCGTCGCGACGCCGTACCCGAGCCCCTCGACCTCCCACGTGACGTGCGCGTACCCCGAGCCGATCGCGCGGTAATTCGTGTAGCACTCCACGTCCACCTGCGTCGCGTCGGTGTCGACGAGCACGTACGCGAGCGGGTGGCGCCGCTGGTACGGCGAGCCGTCACCGCCGGTCGCCGCGACGCTGATGCCGGTGTCGCGAAACCCGGCGCTCGTGCCACGCCAGTCTGGTATGAGCGTGGACGCGCGAATGCCGTCACACAGCCCGATACCGCCACCCAAGCGGAGTCCCATTTAAACTCCGTAGCGGCCGAGGACGTACGATTCGTAAGTCGACACCTCGGTGTCCGTGAGCACGCGGTCTAGGAGCATGAGCTCCGCCACGCGTGCCGTGGCTCCGAACGTCGCCGCGGCGGAAGCGGTCACGCGCAACTGGTCTGACGCGTTCGCGCTCGAAGGCGTCGCGGCCTCGCCTGACGTGCCATTGACCGCTCGCCCGATGCGCATCTCGGCACGCGTGCCGGCCGTGCCGCGCGTCGAACTGTACCGCACCACGATCACGCGCGGCCCTGAGGTCAACGCGCTCGACTGCGCGGCGACCACCTGGATCGTGACGTTACCCGTGGCGAAGTTAACGCGATTGGACGCGTCGAGGTACAGCAGACACCCGACGTTTGCGAGAGCTAGCAGGAGCTGCGTTGAAAGGATCTGTCGAACCGCGCTCTCTACCGTGATATCCGCGACGAGCGCGATGGTCATGCCCGCGCCGTTGTGCAGAAACTTGTAATCGGTGACAGAGCCGGCGCCCGTGCCGAGGAATTTGTTCGTGCCGCTCGCGTGCACCACGGGCTGGCTCCCCAACGGCGCGTAGCTCGCGACGTACGCGGGTTTGAACGTGGCGTTGGACTGTGCCAACGCGTTCCCCTTGCTACCCGTGGACGCCCACGACGCGACGGGGTCCGCGAGCCCGACCGCGTCGCCGCGCCAGTATTCGTACGGCGCCAAGCTCGCGGGTGTCCATGCGGCCACGCGTCCGGCGTCGCAGACTCCTACGCCGACGCCGACGCGCAAGCCCACGTCAGGTGCCCGCTACGATCAACGTGGCCGTGGTATTGGTGGACCAGACGCGCTTGACGGAGAACGGGAGCAACGTGCCGGCGGCCACGCCGCTGATCAGCACGTCGTCCCCGTTGACCATGGTCACGCGAACGTTGCCGGCGCCGCCGACCCAGAGCCCGCGGGCCACGCGGCTGCCCGTGAAGTCGGAGTCCGCGGGCGTGACGACAAACGCCGCTTGGAACGGATCGGAGAGCGACCGTACGGGCTGCATCGTGGCCTCTGGCTCAGCTACCCATCACGAACGTCACGCGGCACCGCCACGCGATCGTGGTCGCCGCGGCGCCGGTGACGCGGACGCGGATCGTCTGGGTCGTGGTGTCCACGTCGATCGCGCAGTCGAAGCCCGCGCTCGATTCGTAGTCCGTGCCCACGGCCGTGGAGGCGCCGCCGAGCGTGACGTTGCTGGACGACGTGCGGTACGCGCTGGCCGTGCGGTTGTACGTCGCGCGCCCGCCGCCGCCCGAGACCATCCCGACGACCGTCGCGTGGACGCTTACGACCGAGGACAGCGGGACGGCCTTGGACCAGAGCGTGGTGACGGTCGCGTCGGTCGTGCTGACGTTCGCGCACTCGACCTGAAAGTCGCTCTCTTGAGCGAGGGAACCCGGAAACGACATGCGGCCCCCGCGCCGTGTGCGGCGCGTGCGGCGAGGCGCGTCTAGCGACGCGCGCGTTGGTAGCTAGGGACTCACCGCTTGCCGGTATCACCGGTCGCGAGAATCAGAAGGTGCGGGTAGATCGTGGCGCCGAACTGGTTGTACAGGTTGAGCGATCCCGTCGTCGGGTCGACCCATAGCCACACGCTGAACGCGGGGTTGACCTCAACGCAGTACGACCGGAACGCGCCCGCCCCGGAGAGCGGCCGGTTGCCGTTCGACACGGCCGCGCCGGTCCCGAGGTTCGAGTACGCGCCGATGCCGGTGTACCCGTGGAAGTAGCTCGGCGCCGCGACGCCCGCGCGGAAGTCGTAGTCACTGGCCCCGCCTGGCAGGAACGCCGCGCCGCCGGCCGTGACGTAGAAGCCGCACAGGATGCGGTCGCGCCAGTCGATCGAGTCGTCTATCTGGATCGTCGTGGCGTTTGCGAGCGAGCCGCCCGTGGGCTGCCACGAGCGCACGTCGAGCCCCTTGCACGCGGTCGTCCCGAGGTCGTTGTTCTTCGACGCCGCGAGCTGACCGAGACCGCGGTCTTGCCACTCGTTCGCGTCGGCGGAGGCGAACTGCGCGAGGGCCGCGGCGGTGAAAACGCGTTTCATGCGTGCCTCATCCGAACACGTCGCGATCGAACAGACTCGCGGTGTCGTCGAACCGGAACCCGTTGGCCGGGTCGTTGGAGTGGAACGTGACCGCGGTGTGGGCAGGCTTCATCTGCGCGACGATCCGCCGCATCGCGGCGGCCTTGTCGTCCACCGCCAGCACCGCGGCATCCGCGCGCACGGACCAACGAAAGACATGCCGCCGCGCGCCCGCGAGCAGGGGATACGTGTGGTCCGCGGCCCAGTAGTCCGGTGACTGCGGCACGTTGGACGGCGTGTTTTCGTAGACCGTGACGGTCGTGATGGGGGCCAGGGCCGCGGCGATGGACTGCGGCGTACCGGCGCGCGCCGCGCGAACCTTGGCGATCAGGTCGGCCTGTCGGTCCGCGTCAGTGCGGTCGGCCCGCACGGGCAGTCCGTACTCCCGCTCGAACTCGGCGAGCATGTCCGTGGCGCCCGCGATCGTGGCCTCGTCGGCGAGCTGCCGCAGGTGCGCGCGCGCGTCGGCCAGCACGCCCGCGAGGGCGAGTAGGTCCGCCGCGATGGCGGTCCCGTCGGCCGCCTGGAACGCCGTACCGAGGAGGCTCGCGAGCTGCCGCGCGTACTCCCCCGCCGCGCTGTCCTCGGTCGGGAGCGTGACCGCCGGTCTCACGGGTGCACGGCCATCGTGCCAAGCGTGACGATCGTCTTCGCCGCGGGTGTCACGTCGGCAACGGGGGTGTTCACCACGACGTTCACGACGCCCGCGACGCCCGCTTGGAGCGCGCCATCGGCGTCATACCGGGCGACCAGCGCGGCGGCGATGGCACTCCGATAGAGCGTCGCGCGGAGGCGCGAGTCCTCCCCGGGCCATCGGGCCGCGGGGGACGTGTCACCGGGCCCGAGCGCGTCGAACAGCGTGAACAGTGCCGTGCGGATGTCCGCCCAGTTCGCGAGCCCCGGCATCACCGTGGACCCGACCGTAGGCGCCGCCGGCATCGCCGGGACGGTGAGCTCCGTGTTGCCCGTGCCGCCGTTGTAGCTGACCGCCGTGGGTCGCGTCTGGTAGTACCCGCCGCGGTAGTTCGCCGTACCGACGTTCACGAGTATGTCCCGCGAGGTCGTGAACTCGCCCGTGCCGCTCGCGGTGTGATTGCCCGCGATCTTGATGAACGACGCCGTCGAGGTCGCTAGCACGACGTACCCGGCGACGTACGCAAACGGCGCGGCGTAGTCACCCGCGAGCGTGACGGTGAGGTCGAGGTTCTGGGATGACCCCGTCGCGGCCTCGATCGAGTAGTCACCGCTGGCCATCGTGACGGGCCGTAGCTGGACCTGTGCAGCCGCGGCGACGGCGTTGCCGTCCGCGTCCACGGTGCCCTCGATATAGTTCGCAACGCGCGTGGTGATCGTGCCACTCACGATCCGCGTGTTGGTCGTGCTGTCACCCTGCGCGGGGCCGAGCGGGATCACCGTCACGGCGCCGAGGGTGTTGACCCCGTAGGTCGCGTGGAGGAGCGGATACACCACGGCGTCGTCCACGCCGGTGACCGCGGTCGTCCACGCGGCCCAGTCGGCGCGGTTGCCGCTCGCGGGTCGCTCCTGCCGCCGCGCGATGATCCGCACCGCGTAGCTCGCGTCGGTCTCGCGGTCCGTGCCCGTGACCGAGATCGCCGCGACGGTCCCCGTCGGGTTCGCAAAGGTGGGCGTGCTAGACCACGCCAGCGTGGTCCCGACCGCGAGGTTGCCCGCCGAGCCCGTGAGTTGGGCCGTAGCGTACGCCGTGGCGTTGCCCGACCCGTCGAACGTGACGCCCGTGCCGGTGCCGTCGGCGTTGGCACTCGGGGTGTAGACCGTGCCATCGGAGCTCAGCAGCGTGGAACTGCCAAAGGCGATGGTCTTAGTGGCCGTGCCGGTCAGTGTGAGCTGCAGCACCGCCCGCGTTGCGGCGACGCGCGTGACCTGTTCGAGCGCCCCGTGGCGGTCCAGAAACGTGGTCGTCGCGGTGTCCGGGAGGAGCTCCCGCGCGAGCGCATCTAGTTGTGCCTCCTGGGCCTCGACGATCAGTGCGATCGCACCGGCCAGGAGCCACGCATAGCTACCGGTATCAACGATGATGGGTCGACTCGCGGCGAGCGCGCGCGCGGCCCAGTCGGCCAACAGACTGTCACGGATCTCGGTCCGCGTCCGTGGTGCCCAGCTCATCACGCCACCAATCGGAGCGGCACGACGCGTTCGCCCGAACGCAGGTCGCGAAAGTCGATCGTGTAGATCAGCCGACCGCCGCTCGGGCTATCGACCGTGACCCGGAGATCCCCGATCCAGCCGCGCGCGACGAGCCCCGCGAGGGCCCGCCGTACCTCGGCCTCCCAGAGGACCGTGGTGTTCGGCGCGGACTTCTGGACGATCCCAAAGTCAACCCCAAAATCGGGGTCCGGGACATAGGAGCCCCGCTGCGTCCGCAGGACCAGCAACACTGCCTCGGTCGCCGGTGCGCCCGCGGGCCGGTCCGGGCCGGTCGCCCAGTCGCCCGACCGCGGACTCAGCGCGGGGGTGTACCCATAGGCTCGGGCCATGATTATACTCCCGCAATGCGCCTATACGCCCTGCTAGCGGCCCTTGGTTCGTGCTGTGCCTGCGCCCCGGTCATCCCGCTGGACGGCCCGGACGTGGCGCGTGGGCCCAGTAACGGGCCCGTCGCCGACGCGGCCCCTCGGGAGGCTGCCGTGGTCTCCGACGCGTCCGGAGGAGACGCCGTGCCGGACGTGTACGTGGTCACGGCACCGCCGCCCGCGTGCACCCTCGGGGACCCGCAGGCGTGCTACGGGGGCCCCGAGCTCACGGCCGGAGTCGGGACGTGCCACCGGGGCGTGCGGGAGTGTCTCCCCACGCGCGTCTGGTCCGTGTGCCGCGGGGAGGTCCGCCCGGAGCCGGAGCGCTGCGACGGGCTGGACAACGACTGCGACGGCGTCGTGGACAACGGGATTGACGTGCAGACCGACCCGCGGAACTGCGGCGGGTGCGGCCGTGCGTGCGAGGCCCCGTACCTGTACTGCGCGCGTGGCGTGTGCCAGCGCGACCCGCCACGGCCCGCGGACGCGGGGCCCGCGTGTCTCCCGACCGAGCAGGCATGCGGCGGGACGTGCGTCCCGCTAGACGACGTGACCCACTGCGGTGACTGCACGACGGTGTGCTACGGCGCGATTCCCGCGCTCCGCCAGCACAACACGTGCACGGCCGGGCGTTGCGGCATCGCGTGTGACCCGGGGTTCGGGGACTGCGACGGGGACCCGTCCAACGGCTGCGAGACCAATCTACAGCGCAGTAGCGCGAACTGCGGCGCGTGCGGCCACGCGTGCGGCCCGAGCCAGCTGTGCCTCGTGGGCGAGTGCCGCTAGTGCGTCACGCGATCGAGTAGTTGCCGCGTCCTGGGTCGGCGACCCCGTTCGCGGTGGCCTCCGCGATTACGGCCTTGGCGATGCAGTAAGCCTGCGCTTTCAGCATCGTCTGCGCGCCGGCCGAGGGACTCGCGCCGAACCCGCACGCGGTGCTGTTGGCGATCCACTCGTCATAGATCCGCTTGGCCAGCCCGCTCGTGGCGCCAATGTCCCCGACGACCATCGCCATGTGAACCTCTCAGGTGTCGGGGACGAGGACATTCGCGGAGCCCTGGCCGGTCGCGATGGAGTCGGTCGCGGAGGCGCTGGTCCCCGTCACGGAGTAGGGTCCGGCCACGTACGCGCCGGCCGTGTGCGAGTGGCCCGCGGTGCCAGAGCCCTCGTGCGCGACCGGCTTGTCCGCCGTGCCGCCAGAGGCGCCGAGGCGGATCGCCTTGCCACTCGCCGTCACGAGGTCCATGGACCCGTCCGCGCGCTCGCGCAGGTACGCCCCGGACAGCGCGTATAGTCGCGTCTCGCCCTCCTCGGGCGTGGGGTCGATGGCCGCGGTTCCCTTGTCCAAGAGCCCGAACGCGACGAGCTCATCACCGAGCCGCGCGACCACGGCCTCGAGGGTCGCGGCGATCGTCGGCCGCGTGAGCAGGCCGAACGGTTGGACCACCTCGACGCTCGAGGCGTGCTCAGCGTTGTCCTCGTCGTCCGTCGTGCCGAGCCCGCGCATGTCCGCGAGGAGCACGCGGACGCGCTCGCCGACGTGCGTGGCGGTGATGCGCATGAACTCGAGCATTAGTACAGATCCCAGCCGGACAGCGGGCGTGACTCAATCGCCGCGTCCCAGTCACCGCGCTGGAGATACGCACGCTGCGCGCCGCGGTGTCGTCGGTGTGCCATCCGCTTCGCCCACACGAGCACGTCACTGCGACAGAGCCGGTGCCCACGGCGCTTGAGGCGCGCGCAGATCCGCCGGAAGTCGGCCGACACGATCGCTCTCACGTGGCCGCCGGTTCGAGCGCGATCGCGTCTTTGGTGCCGAGGGTGAGCCGCGTGATCTGGCCTTCGCGGCGTGACCCGAGCATCTCGACGCGGTACACGAGCATGTCCTCGTCGATGTCGAACTGGTCGTGCCTGACGTGTGCCATGGTGTTCACCGCATAGAGTCGTCCCGTGCCGTCCACGGTTTGCCCGTGGCCCTGGACCGTCGCCGTCACGGTGCGCCAGTGCGCCATGCGCTCGGCCAGTACGCGTGCGGCCTCGCGCTCCGAGGTGGCGGGGTTGTGTGCGCGCGCGCTGGTCAGGTAGACCGGCTGCGGCGGGAGCGGGTCCACGACCAACCCGCGGCCCTGCAAGCCGGCGTTCGCGAACCCGCGGCGGACCGTGCGGATAGTCGACCCGCCCGCCGGTGCCGTCGTAGCAGCGATCGCGCCGGGCACGTTGCCGGCCTGGTCCAGGTCCGGCGGGCGCGCGCTGTCGTAGCTCAGAAACTCCGGGAGGCTCGGGTCCGGCGTGCCCGTGGGCACCACGAGTTGCGAGCCCGAGCCGAGCCGGTCCGTCCCGACGAGGTAGTCCCGATACGTGTTGAGCCGGTTGTTCCCGACGCCGGCCACGTGGCGGGCCGGGGGCGCGTCGCCGCGCGGAGCCCGGCCGAACGCGTAGGCGACCGTCGGGACATCGCGGATGGACGCCCGAAGCTCGGCCTCGAGCACGTTGGAGTCCGCGGTCGTGCGCCCGTCCCGCTGCCGTGCCGTGAGCTGCCAGAGCGGACGCTGGTCGTACCGCGGCACGTCCACGACGATGGCCAGCTCCCCGTTCGGCGCGGGCGCGACCCACATCATGTAGCCGAGGCGCCTGACGATCGACTCCGCGACCTCCCAGACCCGCTCACCGGGCCGCGGGTGTGACCGCGAGACGAGGTTGCGGCGCGGCGTGGTCTGCGACGTGAGGCCACGCCCACCGCGCACCCCGCGCGAGCGCACGAGGGTCGCCGCCGCGGCGTCCACGCCGATCACGACGTTGAGCCCGAGCGGCGCGAAGAGCGCCGTCAACGCGTCATCTAGGGCCACGCCCGTGACGTGCGTCCGCGGGTCGGCCTGCCAGTCCAGCGCGGGCGCCGCGAGGTCACGCCCACTCAGCGTGAGGGACGCGCCCTCGCGAGAGTCTTTGACCGTGAGCTCTTCGAGCCGGCCGTTCAGTTGCGGCGCGCCGTCGACTTCGACCACGACCGGGGCCCCGAGTTGGGCCTCCGCGCGCAGCCGCCGCCACGCGCTGTCTTGGTCGGCCGAGTACCAGAGCGCGAACGTCCACGGCGCGCCGGCTTTGAACAGGTCCGTCGTGATGGCGTAGCCATCCCAGTTGGTCAGCCGCGTGCGCGTGGTACCGAGATACAGCTCGACGGTGTGGCTCTGCGCCATGGCTGGCCCCTCAGTCCGCGGGCAGGATCACGAGCTCCGTGCCCGCCGGGATCGCGCTGTAGTCCATCCAGCCGTTGGCCTGCCGGATCAGCGGCGCGTGGCGCGCGTCACCGTAGACCTCGAGCGCGACTTGCCAGTCAGGCATGGACGACGCGACGGTGTGGAACCGCACGCGATCGGTCTGCGGCAGGTAGCGATTGCGCAGGTCGTTGAGCGTCGCACGGTACGCGGACAGTGCCGCCGCGACGGCATACCCGTCGACCCCAGCGAAGGCCGCCATGGCCTCGTTGCCGGCCACGGCGTCCTCGAGACTGCGCAGCGTCGCGGCAATGTCAGCATACGTTCGCTGGTCACCCTCTAGGTACGCCAGCCCCGCGCGCGTCGCGTCGCCAAGTGACGCGTACCCGCCCGTC
>Ga0213920_1001264_pt1 | contig 14404 bp, 16 predicted proteins | sample McNCre1117MG_FD_161054 | JGI IMG/M metagenome (GOLD analysis project Ga0213920, IMG submission 161054) | Freshwater microbial communities from McNutts Creek, Athens, Georgia, United States - 11-17 MG | ecosystem: Environmental > Aquatic > Freshwater > Creek | place: USA: Georgia | collected...
GGCGGATGGATAGAGATTGGAGCGATGCTCAAAGAAGACTTGGAAATGCGATATGCGCTGGTAATCTCGCTCGAAGTACGAAACAAAGCTGATGTTGATATCTATGCGCCTATTGCCAACGCAATCGCCGCCACGGTCGTAACCGAGATCGACACGCCTTGAGATGCTGTCAATGCTATTGCTGCAACCCGCCACAGCTAGTGAACATTACAAGGCGTTCATCGTCCAGCGATAAAGAACTCCACTGATGGTCTGGGGGGGGCAACTCTCGATCTACAACGATCGACCCCCGCACTAACCAGCTATCGAATAGGTGATGGCGATCGATGGGTGTATCAGGATGAAAAAACAGATCAGACAGATTGCTGCGAGTAGCCATCTGCCTTTGAGGCCCAAATAAGCCGCCAACATAAAAGCAGCAAAGGTTATCAATGCCGTTACAAACACAAAGAGCATATTGAAAAACTCCGATAAAGAGCCATTAATTCGCTGTTGTGCGCTGTACAACAGCATGCAGGTCTTCAAGCAGTTTGTTTAGCGTTACACCGCCGGCAACGTGATGACGTGAAACGCATTTGAAACCGAGTCCTTGAGCAATCCTTATCGCAGCACGACCACGCTTATCCGCAAGGGTCAGAATGATTTTTTGTAAGTTGTCTTTTTCGGCAACGTTCATGAAGTCAATGCTTTGTCCCCACAAAAACAATCTTGATGTTTGATTCTTAACAGGCCCCTCCTCCCGATTTGAGCGGGGAGTTCGCGATTCAAGATCAATCACGTAGCCGGAATAAAGCCGATTGCTATCTACGTTGCGAAATGAAATTTTTAGACAAATGCCGCGCTTGCGATGCATGCAATTTGGGTCGTGATAAAGCCATGCATAACCAAAATCCTCGTGCTCGAATGGCAATGAAAAAAACCACTTTGCATCATGTGCTGCAGAGGCTTGCCACGGGAATGTCGGTTCAATACTTAACCATTCGACTCCATAGGGGAGTAATGTATGCGAATCGAACGGGGCATTTGCTTGCAGCTCTTGGAGCAGCGCATCTAAAGGACTTCCGACGGGCTCGTTAGACTTGTCAAGCACATTGTTGATGGCTTTCTTTGAAATCAAAACCTTGCCGATTGCATCAGATGAACTTATCTTCGTGGCAGGAAGGGTGGAAATTGCATTCCCCCATTTCATAAATGCTGCTCGCTCTTGATCTTCAATGTTTTTGAATTGAAGAGGGTCTTGCTCCAATTTCGTAGCAGTTACATCGTTCAAACCAGGAAACATGCCATCAAACCCTCCCGCTTCAACAGGGTCGAGAGATGAGCCTTGCTTTGGAAATTCCGATGAAAGCTTGAAATTTGAGGTGGCTTGAAATCGTGGCGGACTAGGTCTTCGCCTACGCATATCTTTTAACTTTTCAGGGTCAAAATTCATTCCGTCTGGACTCGGTCGCCCATCGTTATCTCTGTCGAAAAGTAAGTCATCAAAGGGGGGCTTGTAGGAGGATCTTAGAACTCGCTGCACGTAGAAAAAACGATTGTTTTCTGTTGGCATACCTTCGATGAGTAATGTCACTTCATCTTCATGAGGTGGGTAACGGTGATGCGTTTGTTGCTGGGAAAGTCCAAACCCGCGTTTTGAATGGCGCAGCGCACCCGTTCACGCGCCTCTTTCACTTCGGTATCGGCCAACCCCACCAAACTGAAGCTGGGCAAGCCGTTCGCTAAATGCACCTCAACGGTCACGGCAGGGGCCTGTAAACCCAAAAGTGCGCGGCTGTGAATCAAGGCGAGGGCCATAAAACTTCGCTTTCTGATGATTTATCCCCATTCAGGGGCGATTTATGGGCATTGATGCACCAGTTGTGTGCATCAAAATGAGGCGTCGTCCAGACTACTGCATCACTTTGGGTCTCGGGGCGGGTGTTGAGGGCACTTTTGTGGACTTCTGCGCTGGCACGGACTCTGCTAAGTCAGTACATCCCTTTTTAATTTTTCAATGGAGAACACTATGAAACTCAAGTCCAAATTGCTCTTAGCCCTGTTGGCCACTTCTTCGGCTGCTTTCGCTCAAACCGCACCAGCTGAACCAGAGTCGACACTGGGCTACAACGTGGGTGTGGCTTCTGAGTACCGTTATCGCGGTATTGCCCAAACTAAGGGTGACCCTGCTTTGCAAGGCGGCGTTGACTATGCCAACACCAACGGTTTTTACGCAGGTGCTTGGGGTTCAACCATCAAGTGGATCAAAGAAGCTGGTACCGATGTCAAAGGTCCTGTTGAGTTGGACATCTACGGTGGCTACAAATTCGAAGCGGCTGGTTTGGCTTACGACGTTGGCTACTTGCGCTACGAGTACGTGGGCAACACGTATAACAAGATTGCTGGCAACGTTAACGCCAACACCGACGAAGCTTATGGTGCTGTGACTGCAGGTCCTGCTACTCTCAAGTACTCCTATGCTTTCTCTGACTTATTCGGTACGGCCAACTCCAAAGGCAGCACTTACTGGGATTTGAGCGCCACGTTCGATCTGGGCGAAGGTTACTCGCTGGTGCCTCATGCGGGTCGCCAAGTGATCAAAAACTCTGCCAACAGCTACACCGATATTGCTTTGACTTTGAACAAAGACTTGGGTGATGGTTTGGCAGCCAGCGCAGCCTTCATCAGCACCAACGCCAAAAACAACGCTTATTACAGCGCCAACAACTCAAGCTACAACACAGCCAAAAACGCTTTGGTGTTGGGCGTGAAATACAGCTTCTAAGCCCCAAGCGCAACGTCTTCTATTGGAGCAACCATGAAACTCATCACCGCCATCATCAAACCCTTCAAGTTGGACGAGGTCCGCGAGGCCTTGTCGCAAATTGGGGTGCAGGGCATCACCGTTACTGAAGTCAAAGGCTTTGGTCGTCAAAAAGGTCACACCGAGTTGTATCGCGGTGCTGAGTACGTGGTTGACTTCTTGCCTAAGGTCAAGATCGAAGCTGCGGTTGACGCCGAGCATGTCGACCGTGCCATCGAAGCCATCGAGGGCGCAGCCCGCACCGGCAAGATCGGCGACGGCAAGATTTTTGTTTATGACCTCGAACAAGTGGTTCGCATCCGCACCGGTGAAACCGGTCCGGAAGCCCTCTGATCGCAGCGCCCCCATCGTCCTTTCGAAAGAAGATCCATCATGAAAAAACTGCTCGCTTCCCTAGCCCTAGGCTTGGGTCTGCTGTTCGGCGGCTCAGCCGTCATGGCGCAGACCGCTGCACCTGCAGCGCCCGTCGCTGAAGCCAAAGTGGCTGCACCTGCAGCCGCTGCTGAAGCCCCCGCTGCTGCCGCACCTGTTGCCGTCCCTAACAAAGGCGACACCGCTTGGATGACCATCTCCACCATCTTGGTGATCTTGATGACCATCCCGGGTCTGGCTTTGTTCTACGGCGGTTTGGTCCGCAGCAAGAACATGCTCTCCGTTTTGATGCAAGTCTTCGTGGTCACCGCGCTGATTTACGTCTTGTGGGTCATCTACGGCTACTCGTTCACCTTCACGGGCGGTTCACCGTTCATTGGTGGCATGGACAAGTTGTTCTTCAAAGGCATCACGCCTGACTCCATTGCTGCCACGTTCAGCAAAGGTGTTGTGATCCCTGAGTTGACCTTCGCTGCCTTCCAAGCCACGTTCGCCGCCATCACTTGCACATTGATCGTGGGTGCTTTCGCTGAACGCGCTCGCTTCTCGGCTGTGTTGTTGTTCTGTGCCTTGTGGTTCACGTTCAGCTACATGCCTGTGGCTCACATGGTTTGGTACTGGGACGGCCCAGATGCGATCACCGACGCTGCTTCCCTTGACGCTGTGACGGCCGCTGCTGGCTGGTTGTGGGCCAAAGGTGCGCTCGACTTCGCAGGCGGTACCGTGGTGCACATCAACGCTGCTGTGGCAGGTTTGGTCGGCGCTTACGTGATCGGCAAACGCACAGGCTACGGCAAAGAATCGATGGCGCCTCACAGCTTGACATTGACCATGGTGGGCGCTGCCTTGCTGTGGGTGGGTTGGTTCGGCTTCAACGCTGGCTCTAACCTCGAAGCCAACGGCGTCACTGCACTGGCCTTCATGAACACCTTGGTGGCTACCGCTGCCGCTACCCTGAGCTGGATCGCCGGCGAAGGCCTCTCCAAAGGCAAAGCCTCGATGTTGGGCGCTGCTTCCGGTGCTGTCGCTGGTTTGGTGGCCATCACCCCAGCATGCGGATTCGTGGGCCCCATGGGTGCCATCGTGATCGGCTTGTTGGCAGGTTTCATCTGCTTGTGGGGTGTGAATGGTCTCAAGCGCATGTTGGGTGCTGACGATTCCTTGGACGTCTTCGGTGTCCACGGCGTGGGCGGTATCTTGGGTGCTTTGTTGACCGGCGTGTTTGCTGCGCCTTCTCTGGGCGGCACTGGCGTGTTTGACTATGTCACCAACGCTGTGAACCCTGAGTACTCGATCTCTGGCCAAGTTTGGATTCAATTCCAAGCAATCGCCACCACCATCGTGTGGTCGGCTGTGGTCTCCTTCATCGCTTACAAGTTGGTTGATCTGGTGATCGGTCTGCGTGTGACAGAAGAAGAAGAGCGCGAAGGCTTGGACATCAGCTCACACGGCGAAACTGCCTACCACCGTTAAAAATCAAGGTTTATTTCAAGTTTTCCTTGGACTTTCAGCCCGCCTCACGGCGGGCTTTTTTTCGTCTGTGCGATTTACATGGGCAGCGATTTTTGATGGGGTTGTTCAAAAAATTCAAAAGTTGCCCCAACCCCAGCGGCTAACATGATCGACATGCAAGATACCCTGCAATATTTCACCGACCGCATTCTTCACGCCTCTCAATCCGGCCAGCCTTTGCGCTTGCGCGGCGGCGGCACCAAAGACTTTTTAGGCCAAAGCCTGCAAGGCGAGGTGCTAGACACCACGGCCTACAGCGGCATCTTGAGCTACGAGCCGAGCGAGTTGGTCATCACCGTGCGCTGCGGCACGCCCTTGGCTGAGGTGGAGGCTGCCTTGGCAGAAAAAGGACAGAGCTTTGCCTTCGAACCACCGCACTTCGGTGCGGGTGCGACGATTGGTGGCATGGTCGCTGCCGGTTTGAGCGGCCCAGCCCGTGCCAGCGTGGGCACCGTGCGTGACTTCGTGTTGGGCGCACGCGTGATCAATGGCAAAGGTGAGCACCTCACTTTCGGCGGCCAAGTGATGAAAAACGTGGCCGGCTACGACGTGTCGCGTTTGCTCGCGGGCAGCTGGGGCCAGTTGGGCCTCATCACCGAAGTGTCTTTGAAGGTGTTGCCGGTGTTCCCCGGTGAAGCCACTTTGGTGTGCGCCGGTGTGAGCCAAGCACAAGCGTTGAAACTGATCAACCAATGGGGCGGTCAGCCGCTGCCTTTGAACGCCAGCGCTTGGGTGCACGACACCACCGCATCGCCAGCGCAAGACTTTTTCTTCGTGCGCCTGCGCGGTGCCATCGCCGCGGTAGATGCTGCGGTGGTCAAGATGCGTGCCGAGGTGCAAGCCTTGGGCGCGCAGGTCACGCGCATGGACAGCGCACAAGTCACCACCGACTGGAAAGCCAGTGGCGAGCAAACCTTGGACTTTTTCAAAGTGCCCACCGAGCAAGATTGCTTGTGGCGCTTGAGCGTGGCGCAAACCGCCCCTGTGTTGGATGTGCGTGTCAATGGCGTACCGTGCGCGCAATACGTCGAGTGGCACGGCGCACAGCGTTGGTTGTGGGCGCCTGCGTCTGCTGCTGCGCAAGTGCGCGAAGCGGCGGTCAAGGCCGGCGGTCACGCCACCCTGTTCCGCACCAGCACGGCCAGCCGCCAAACTTCGGGCGATCTGGACAAGCAAGTGGGTGTCTACACCCCGTTGAACGCCGTGCAGCAACGCATTCAAAACGAACTCAAAAAACAGTTTGACCCAGCGGGCATCTTCAACCCCGGTCGCGCTTAAACCACAGCCCCACATTCAAAGCCCAACATGCAAACCAACCTGGCCCCCCAATACGTCGGCACGCCCGAAGGCGAAGCAGCCGAAGCCATCTTGCGCAAGTGCGTGCACTGCGGTTTTTGCACGGCGACATGCCCCACTTACCAACTGTTGGGCGACGAGCTAGATGGCCCACGCGGTCGCATCTATTTGATGAAGCAAGTGTTTGAAGGCGCCACGCCCACGCGCAAGACGCAACAGCATTTGGACCGATGCCTCACCTGCCGCAACTGTGAAAGCACATGCCCCAGCGGCGTGCAATACGGCCACTTGGTGGACGTGGGCCGCAAGGTGGTCGATGCCCAAGTGCCACGTCCGATGGGCGAGCGCCTGTTGCGCTGGGCCTTGAAAGAAGGCTTGCCCTCGCCGCTGTTTGCCCCCGCCATGAAGCTGGGCCAAGCCGTGCGCGGCGTGTTGCCCGCAAAACTCAAAGCCAAAGTGCCCGCGCCACAAGCGGCTGGCGCGTGGCCGACCCAAACGCACACCCGAAAAGTGCTGATGTTGGCCGGCTGCGTGCAGCCCGCCATGATGCCCAATGTCAACACCGCCACCGCACGCGTGTTGAACGCGGCGGGCATTCAAACCGTTGTGGCCCCCGAAGCGGGTTGCTGCGGCGCCGTGAAATTCCACTTGAACGACCAAGACGGCGGCATGGCGCACATGCGCGCCAACATCGACGCCTGGTGGCCCTATGTGGAACAAGGTGTGGAGGCCATCGTGATGAACGCATCAGGCTGTGGCGTGATGGTCAAAGACTACGGCCATGTATTGAAAGACGATGCTGTCTATGCCGCCAAAGCCAAGCGCATCAGCGAACTCACCCAAGACCTGAGCGAGTTGTTGCCATCGCTGGTGCCCGTGCTCAAACCCAAACTCAATGCCGCAGCCTTGGCCAACGCAGGCATGCAAGCCTTCCACCCACCCTGTACCTTGCAGCACGGCCAGCAGCTCAAAGGCGGCGTTGAAAAGCATTTGGCTGACTTGGGTTTTGCCATTCAAGTTGCCAACACCGAAGCGCACTTGTGTTGCGGTTCGGCGGGTACCTACAGTGTGCTCAACCCCGAGATCAGCACCACCTTGCGCGACCGGAAATTGGGCCACTTAGATGCGCTGCAACCCAAAGCGATTCTGAGTGCCAACGTGGGCTGCATCACCCATTTGCAAAGTGGCACCGATGTGCCGGTGCGGCACTGGGTCGAGGTGTTGGACGCGGCGTTGAATTCAGGATCACACTGCTGACACAACGCTGTCGGTAGATCCATGCACAGTTCATCTATCGCCAATTTGGCGAGGATGAACAAGGATGCATGATGAAACAAGTGATTGATTGGTTTGAGATTCCGGTGCGTGATGTGCCTCGTGCACAAGCGTTTTACGAGTCAGTACTGCAAACGACTTTGCAGCGCGAAAGCTACGCTGGTCCTGGCATGCAGATGGCAGTTTTTCCTAGCGAGGGCGATGCCATCAAAGGTGCATTGATGTCGGGTCATCCGGCTTTACAAGTGGGGGCTTGCGGTACGCTGGTGTATTTGCATGCGGGCGAGTTCCTTGACGCGGCGTTGCAGCGTCTCGTGGCTGCGGGGGGGCAGGTAGCCATGGGCAAGGTGGCGTTGCCTGAGGGGTTGGGTTACATGGCGCACATACTGGATGTTGATGGCAACCGTGTGGGGCTGCACGCCTACGCCTAAACTGCTGTTCTTATGCGCCGTGCTGACCGCCTTTTCCAGATTGTTCAACTCATCCGAGGTCGTCGCCTGACGACGGCCAAGTGGCTGGCCCAACGGTTGGAGGTGTCCGAGCGCACCGTTTACCGCGATGTTGCTGATTTGCAATACCAAGGTGTGCCAATCGAAGGTGAGGCGGGAGTGGGGTATCGGCTTGGTCAAGGCTTTGATCTTCCGCCGCTCATGTTTACGCTTGATGAAGCGAGAGCATTGGTGGCGACCACACGTATGGCGCAGCAATGGCTAGACCCCGCATTGGCACAGGCTAGTGAATCAGCGTTGTCCCGAGTGATGAGTGTTTTGTCTGTCGCTCAGCGTCACGATGCGCAAAGTCTCGCCGTGTATGCGACGCCGTTCGGCTTGTCTCAAACAATTCGATTACGCCTGCAATTGTTTCGAGAAGCTGTGCAATTCAAGCGCAGAACGATCTTCAATTACACGGACAGCAAACATCAAAAAACAAAAAGATGTGTTTCGCCTTTGGGCTGTTTCTTTTGGGGTGAAGGCTGGACTTTGGTCGCTTGGTGTGAATTGCGTCAAGACTTTCGAACATTTCGTTTAGACCGCATCATGGACGCTGCTTTGACAGATCAAACGTTCGAAACTGAGCGTCATAAGTCTTTAGCAACGTATTTGCGTACGCATGGGGTCAACCTTGAAACACTTTAAAAAGGTATTCGGATGAATTACTGGATAGGTGTGGTTAGTCGCGCGCATGTGTTGCGTGGAGTGGCTGGCGGTTTTGCCCAAATGAATCACGGCAAGCAAGCGCCGCTAAAAAGGATGAAAGCGGGTGATGGGCTGATTTATTACTCACCTCGTGAGGCATATCCCGATGGCGCCCTGTTACAGGCGTTTACAGCCATGGGTTTTGTTCGCACTGGCGAGGTTTATGAATACGACATGACGCCCGATGGGGCGCCGAGTTTTGTCCCGTGGCGCATTGATGTTGATTACAGGCAGGTGAAACCCGTGTTCATCAAGCCATTGATTGCGCAGTTGGACTTCATCACCGACAAAACTCATTGGGGTGCTGCTTTTCGCTTTGGGCAGATGAGGATCAGTGAGATTGATTTTCAGCTTATTGCTGCGGCGATGAGTTTGAGCGATATGCCTGCACAGACACCGGAACCGGTTGCGCAGGTGCAATCCTTGTTGTTTTGATTGCGATAGTGGGTCGATCTTACAAATCAAATCATGCGGTTCAAATTTGTCGTGCCAGATTCGATGTTTTACCGGTCGTGGACCTGAAAACTTTGCGAGATTGAAGATTTGCATAACGCTATGTCACACAAACAATTTTTCAATTTTTGAGAAATTTTTTGCAAGATTAAATGCGACTTTGTGCGCTGCTTTTAAGTCGTCAATTTGACCCCGCCAAAGCCGCCTCAATATCACCCGCCAGTTTGGCTGGCGCATCCATCGACGCGTAGCGTTTGATCACCTGCCCGTCTTTGCCCACCAAGAACTTGGTGAAGTTCCATTTGATGCCTTCGCTGCCCAGCAGGCCTGGCGCTTCTGACTTGAGCCACTTGAACAGTGGGTGTGCGCTGTCGCCATTCACATCCACTTTTTCCATCATCGTGAAGCTCACGCCGTAGTTCTTTTGGCAAAACGCGCCAATCTCGGCGTTGCTGCCTGGGTCTTGCGCGCCAAATTGGTTGCACGGAAAGCCCATCACCACCAAGCCTTGCGGGCCGTAGGTGGTGTGCAGTGCCTCTAGCCCTTCAAATTGCGGTGTGAAACCGCAGGCACTGGCCGTGTTGACGATGAGCAAAACTTGGCCTTGCAGGTCGGCCAAGGCCAAAGGTGTGCCATCAATGCGGGTGGCGGTGAAGTCGGTCAAAGCGGTCATACGGCGATCCTTTTCAAAGCAAATTCAAAGCACGATGCGGCGTCTGGCCGCGGCGCATCACTCGGTGGGTTGGGTGTGGGCTTGCGAGGCCAACAAAGCGGCCAGCACAATCATGCCGCCACCCAGCCCCAAGCGCCATGTCAGCACCGATGCCCCTGCTGCGACAGAGGACACGCTGGCAAACACCACCTCCGACATCATCAGCATGGCGGTGGTGTGTGCGCTCAAACGCGCGGCACCGTATTGCAAGGCGAAGTTGGATACCAAAAATGCCACGCTCAAGCCCAGTACCCACGGGGCCCATTGCGGCAGGTGGGTCACGGGCATGGCGATCGCAGGGATGATGCTTGTCACCGTGGCCAAGCTGGCGCAAGCCACAGCCATCAAGGCGCCACCGCCAAACATGGCGACCATGCGTGTCGCATCGGGGGTGTGTTGCAAGCGCAGCAACAAAATATTGGTCAGCGCGAAGCACATGCCCGCCAAAAGGGCCAGCACGTCAGGCAAGTCTTGTGGAATAGGCCAAGGTGTTTCGGGGGTTTTGAGCACCAGCACCACGCCCAGCAATGCCAAACCCATGCGAACTAAAGCGCCACGGGTGGGACGTTCTTTGAGCAGCCACCACGCCAGCAACAGCGCCCAAGTGGGCATCAAATAAAACAACAACACCACGCGCACCACGTCGCCGGTGGTCACGGCCCAGTTGAAGCCTACATTGGTCAGGCCCGATGCCGCCATCAGCCACAGGAGTTCGGGGTTGGTTTTGAGGTGTCGCCAAGCGTGGGGATAGGCCACCATGAGGGCCAGCCAAGCCACGGCAAAAACGGCGGCGGTGGCCCACAACGGGTGCAACCCTTGCGCTTGCAGCTCTCGAAAAGGCCACCAAGACAGGCCCCACACCAAGGCGTTGAGCACCAAGCCCAGCGCAGGCAGCAAGGGCTTGTTCACCTTAGCCGTGCAGGTCGTCGTTGCGGGCGATGTGCATCAATCGCGCGAGTTCTTCACGGTGGTGCACATAGTTGTGGGCATGCCAGAGTTTGATCAGCCACATCACATAGCCCACCAGCACGCCAAATGCGGTGATGGCACCAAATGCGCTCAAGCCGATGCTGGTGGAGAACGTGTAAAGACCCCCTAAGCCCAAGATGCACAGCTGTTCGTTGAGGTTTTGCACGGCGATGGAGCGACCCGCACCCATCAGGTTGTGGCCACGGTGTTGCAACAACGCGTTCATCGGCACGACCAAGAAGCCGCCCAATCCGCCTAAAACGATCAAGAAAGGCACGGCCAGCCAGAGGTTGTCGATGAAGTTCATGCCCACCACAAACACGCCCATCGCGATGCCCAAAGGCATCAAACGGGTGGCGTGGTCGAGCTTCATCTTCATCGAGGCCACCACCGCGCCAACGGCAGTGCCAATGGCCACGACGCCCACCAAACTGGAGGCTTGGGTGGTGCTGTAGCCCAAAGCCGCAGCGCTCCATGCGAGCACGATGTAGCGCAAGTTGCCGCTCACGCCCCAGAACAATGTGGTCGTCGCCAGCGAGATTTGGCCCAGTTTGTCTTGCCACAGTCGCTTGTTGCAGTCCCAAAAATCGGGCACCAAGGCCAACAGGTTGTGCGCCATGCTTTTGTCGGGGTCGGCTTGCATAGGGGTCAACGTGGCGCCCGTGTTGGGAATGCGCGTGTTGAACCAAGCGGCCAAGGCATACAAGGGCACCAGCAAACAGATGGCGGCTTCGGCCGAGTTGTCGATGCCGGTGGTGACAAAAGGCAGGTCAAACGACAGCAGCCACGTGGAGAGGTTGTGGCCCACCAGTTGGCCACCCAACAACACCCCCAAAATGATGGACGCGATGGTTAAGCCCTCAATCCAACCGTTGGCTTTGACCAACTGAGAGGAGGGGAGTAACTCGGTCAAGATGCCGTATTTGGCGGGTGAATACGCGGCGGCGCCCAAGCCCACCACGGCATACGCCGCCAAGGGGTGCACGCCCACCAACATCAACAAACACCCCACCACTTTGATGGAGTTGCTCATCAGCATCACTTGTCCTTTGGGCCGTGAGTCGGCAAAGGCGCCTACAAACGGGGCCAAGATCACATAGAACAAGGCAAACATAGGCACCAGAGCAGCGCGTTGCCACTCGGCAGCACCGTCTGACTTGAGTAATTCGACGGCCGTCACAAACAGTGCGTTGTCGGCCAACGAACTGAAAAACTGAGCCGACATGATGGTGTAAAAACCGCGCTTCATGGGGGGAGTGGAGCAAGACGCGCACGTTGATGTGCGGAGTAGCGTTGCCGTAACTTCTTTCTAGTGATAACGGCCAAGGTTATATCACGCGGGTGCCACAATATTGGCTATGCCCCGTCCGATTCAAGCCCATGTTCACACCGACGCATTGCGTCACAACCTGCAGCGCATGCAGGCGGCAGCGCCCGATGCACGGATGTGGGCTGTGGTCAAAGCCAATGCCTATGGCCATGGCATTGAACGGGTGTTTGAAGGCTTGCGTGCGGCCGATGGCTTTGCCCTGTTAGACCTCGACGAGGCGCAACGCCTGCGGGCTTTGGGCTGGCGCGGGCCCATCCTCTTGCTAGAGGGTGTGTTTGAGCCGCGTGACTTAGAGCTGTGCTCGCGTTTGGATCTGTGGCACACCGTGCATTGCGATGCGCAGATTGACATGCTCAGCCGTCACAAAACCCAAGTGCCGCACCGGGTATTTCTCAAAATGAACAGTGGTATGAACCGTTTGGGATTTACCCCTGTGCGTTTCCGGTCCGCATGGACGCGCTTGAACCTGTTGCCCCAAGTTGACGAAATCTCGCTCGTCACCCATTTCAGCGACGCCGATGGCCCCAAAGGCTTGGCTGAGCAAATGGCCGTGTTTGCACGCACCACCCAAGATTTGCCCGGCGAACGCAGCACATGCAACAGTGCCGCCCTGTTGCGCCATGCCAGCGATGCGGCAGTGGCGTCTGACTGGGTGCGCCCCGGCATCGCGCTGTATGGCAGTTCGCCCGACTTCCCCGAGCACGACATCGCCCATTGGGACTTGCAACCCACGCTCACCTTGAGCAGTCGCATCATCGCGGTGCAGCAGTTGCAAGCGGGCGACGCGGTGGGCTATGGCTCCACGTTCAAAGCAGACGCTGATTTGCGCTTGGGCGTGGTGGCGTGTGGCTACGCCGATGGTTACCCGCGCCACTGCCCAACTGGCACGCCCGTGTTGGTCAACGGTGTGCGCACCCGTACCTTGGGCCGCGTCAGCATGGACATGATTGCGGTGGATTTGACCCCGTGCCCTGACGCCGACTTTGGCAGCGAAGTCACCCTCTGGGGGCGCGCTGCCAACGGCACCGTGTTGCCGATTGATGAGGTGGCGCAAGCGGCGGGCACCGTTGGCTACGAACTGATGTGTGCTGTCTCTGCCCGCGTGGGCTTTGTTTCCGACACTGAGTCGAAAGCCTGAAACCATGAGTCAACACTTGCCCCTGCGTCACGGGTTGTTGGCGCTTGCTGTGGTGGCGGTGTGGGGCAGCAACTTTGTGGTCATCAAAAACGCCTTGGCCGATTTGCCACCTTTGTTGTTTGCGGCGCTGCGGTTTTCTTTGGCCTTCGTGCCCGCCGCTTTCTTTTTACCCAAACCGAACGTGCCGTGGCGCAACTTGGCCGCCTATGGCTTGCTGATTGGCTTGGTGCAGTTTGGTTCGCTTTACATGGCCATCAACGGCCACATCGCGCCAGGCTTGGCGTCGCTGGTGGTGCAAACGCAGGTGTTCTTCACCATTGGCTTGGCCATGTATGTGGCCAAAGAGCGCTTGCGCCGTTTCCAGTGGGTGGCCTTGACGCTGGCCGTGTCAGGCATCACCGTCATTGGGGCCCACACCGACGCCAGCACCACCGTCCTCGGCTTGGGCCTCGTGCTGCTTGCCGCCTTGGGCTGGTCGGTCGGCAACATGGTGGGCAAACAAGCCGGCCAAGTGAACATGCTGGCTTATGTGGTGTGGTCCAGCGGCTTTGCCGTGCTGCCCTTGTTCGCCTTGTCGTGGCTAGTAGAAGGTGCCCCCGCCATGCAAGCCGGACTCGCCCGCGCCACGTGGGGCACGTGGCTGGCCGTGGCGTGGCAATCGTTTGGCAACACCCTGTTTGGCTATGCCGCCTGGGGTTGGTTGCTCGCCCGTCACCCCGCCTCCACCATCACCCCCATGGCTTTGTTAGTCCCCGTCTTCGGCATGGGTGCCTCAGCCCTGTTGCTAGCCGAACCTTTACCTGCATGGAAACTCATCGCCGCAGGTTTGGTCATGACTGGGCTGGCGCTGAACGTGTTGTGGCCGCATTGGCAGGCACGCCAACATCGCAGCTAAGGGGTGCCGTCGGTGCTCGATGCAGCGACGTGAAGAGCGAAGCGAAGGAGCTGCAGCGAGCGCCGGCTGCGCCCCTTTGCGGGGCTAAAGTCAGCGCAAACAATCAAGCAGCCGGATAAAGCCCCAGCTCCTGTGCCTGCAACCGTGCCAATCCCAGCAACGCATCGGTGAACGGCGTCGCCACCCCCACGATTTGCCCCAACTCGCGCACCGCACCGACCAAGGCATCGAGCTCCACCGCCCGCTTGGCCTCCACGTCCTGCAGCATCGAGGTTTTGAACGCGCCCAGCTTGCGCGTGACCGCGTGGCGATCTTCGGGTTGTTGATCGATCGGAATGCCGATTGCTGCGCCAATCGCTTTGGCCTCCAGCATCACCTGTGAGATGAAGCCGCGCACCAGCGGGTCGTTCAAAATTTTGTCGGTGGTCGCGCCAGTGATGGCACTGACGGGGT
>Ga0213920_1001266_pt1 | contig 14388 bp, 31 predicted proteins | sample McNCre1117MG_FD_161054 | JGI IMG/M metagenome (GOLD analysis project Ga0213920, IMG submission 161054) | Freshwater microbial communities from McNutts Creek, Athens, Georgia, United States - 11-17 MG | ecosystem: Environmental > Aquatic > Freshwater > Creek | place: USA: Georgia | collected...
AGGGTGAGCGTGAACATAAACACGACCGTCACGGCAACGTCGATCAGCCGTCTCTTTGTTAGATCGCTCACAGCAACTACTCTGCTTTCATTGCTCTCGGCATAACCAAGCGATGCAGCGGACTGCGCCGCTGATCGCTGGCGTTAGCCCACGGAAACCAGTTTGAACTCCCACGGCCGGAACACCACGATGGCGCTCGGAAACGGCGCTGGGTCGGTTGCGTCCCCAAACTTGAGCCTCCCCCGCAGGAACCGAATCTCGCCCTTCATCGCATAGCGGTGCCACCAGTTAGTGTCCGTGCGGGCCGGAACAAGGCACACAACCGTCGCCCCTCGCTGCGATGCTTCGTATGCCTTCGCCATCCACGCCTCGCACTCGCTGTATGGCGGGTTCATAAATACCGACTCGGTTCCCCAATCTTTCGCGAGCCCGCTGTCGTCCTCCGTGAAAAACCGCTCGCACTTTGCGTTTGTCCCATCGGTGCATGGGTCAAGAGTGAATCCGAACTCCTTGTTGAGCGAATCGAAAAGCCACTGCGGCGTGCCCCACACGTCGGTCTGTGTTTTTCCTCCGGGCGGGAGCAGGATGGACGCCGCAAGTGGGCTAACCACGCGATGCAGCGGACCCGCGAGAGCGTCGGTTGGTTTGTTCATGGTCATAGGTCGCGGGCCGCTGATCGCTGGCGTTCTGTGGCTACTTGCCGTCCATCGGCGGGGCCGGGAGCGGCATCCAGTGCGTCGGCTCGTAACAGTACGCGGGATCGCCCTCGCGAGCACACGGACACGACCACACTCCGCTCGATGAGTTGAACGACAGCAGGGCGATTGAGTCGTCGTCTGGCACTCGCGGGTCATACGCGAGAACGTCCTCGCCATCGGGAGGCCGCCGCTCGCTCATCGGAATCCACCGCCGTTCAAGAAAGGCATCGGTGATATCGTTTGCCAACTTTGATTGGAACGCATAGTCGGTCTTCTGGAGCCTGACGTTTTCGGTGACGAGATGCCCGACGACTACGAGCAGTTCCTCTGCCGTCATGTCCTGAACTGGATGGTCGAAGAACTTCATGCCTTCGACTGCATCAAGGCACCGTCTCCGAAACTTGTCGTACTCGGGCGTGTTCGATGTTTCTTTCATGTCTCCCTTTCTACGCTCACAGAACCAGCGGATGAAGCGGACGGCAGAGCCGCCGCTTATCCTGCGTGTTATCACTTCGTTCGCTCTAGGAGTGCTTTAAGAACGTCCTCGTCGTCGTCCTCATGGATTCGCATGATGACCATCGCCTTGCGGATCGCCTCCCGCTCCGCGTCGGTGAGCGTCGCGTCCATCGTCACCGTTACTGTTCCGCCCACTACAGCAAGCGTAGCGTCCTGGTCCGCCATGCGGAGGATGGCGAGCCGCAATCTTTCGATCTCGTCTGCCGCCGCCGTGATGGCACCGGCCGGATCGCTCTCGCTGATCTCGCGGTCCACCCAGCGGCGAAGACGCAAGACAATGTCATCACTCATGCCGCCATCTCACCGTGATGTAGGTGCCGACAAACGCCCCCGCCGCCAGCGGCACGAGGTACAGGATGTTCTTTGAAAACGTGACCACGCCGTAGGCCAGCAACCCATAGATCACCGACGACAACGCCGCGGCCCGAACCGCCCGCCGGTCACCAACCGCGATGATGTAGGCGGCATACAGCACGTCGATGACGACGTATGTCGCGAACACCAGCAAGGCGGTGACCGGCGAGAAGTCGGGAGACATCAGCGGCACTCGCACGCCGCCACGGGCTCGCCGTGGCACGACGCCTTGGCGGCACGCTTGGCCGCTCGAGCATCCTGCCGGGCTGTCTGCCGGGCCGCGACACGCTGGGCGACCGTCAGCCGCCCGTGGCACGACGCCGGAGCCGCCTCGCCGTGGCAGCCGGCGACCGCAGTGGCGGCCTCAGGGGACGCACCGGCGAGGGCCACGCCGACGAGGCCAAGGAACGCGACAAGCGAAATACCGAGAATAAAACGAAACACGATCACCGTCCTTTCGGGGAGAGAGAAATCATCGACCGTACCGGCGACACGCGAACCACCGGCCGTGGCCGAACGCCACGCCCTGGTCGATCACGGGCCACCCGTTTCGCGAGTAACAGCAGTTGGCGAGCGCCGCCTGCGGGGTAGGGCCGCTTCCGCAGCCCTCATATCCGGCGTTGCCGCCATGGTGGCCCACGCGGCCCTGCCGGGCTTGGATCTCCGCGACGCCCTGGGCCGTCGAGGTGTCGCTGACCATGCTGCAGCGGCCGGACGTGCAGCCGCGGGTGGTTGCCACGATCACGTCCTGGCCGACGGCGGTGGAGGCCACGACAACGACGAGAAGCGAAAGAAAACGCATCACGAACTCCTTTCGGAATGGGTGAACCGAACCACCCGCAGTTTGCCCGTCAGTGAACATGCGTCAACCTCACCTTATCTTCCCATCTTGCCAAGTAACGCCGCCCTTCGGGCCGCCATTTCCTCGCGGGTGATGATCTTTCGCACGGGTTTCACCACCTCGGCCCCGACGGCCGTCACGCCGCTGTAGCTGGCCGCCACGGCGGCACCGACAAGGCAGTCCCACCAGTGGTTGTCGCGGCCCGGGATCAGTTTCCATTCGTCCACGGTTCGCATTTTCGACTCCACCCGCACCGGCGCCTCCGCCGACAGGTGCTCGACTAGCATCTCGTGGTTGCCAGCGTGAAACGTGAACGCCTGCGGATCCCCGGCGGGCAACTTGATCCGAGAGGCCACAAACGTCTTCCACGCATTCGTGTCGTAGAGAACGTGCCGTTGCTTGCCGATCGTCGAGGTCCGCCAGTTGACGCCGATCCGCTCGCCGCGGTCGGCCTTCTTGTCGCTGATCGTCTGCCCAGACGCACCGACGAACCGGCCATGCGTCGGCAGCACACGCGGGCCGTAGGCCGACCGGCGGGCGAAGTCTCTCACCACGCCCTGCGTCTGTGCCCAGTTGGCATCGACGAACAACTGCCCCACCCGCAGCACCGCGTCGTCGTCCTCGCGAGTGAACTCGCGGCCGAGAACACCAGCCGCCACCGCCTCAAGGCCGGCGTGGATCGCCGCCTCAAGCGAAACACCTCCGGCCGCCTTCACCAGCGTTTTCTTGGAGTCGCGGAGGGTGTAGTACGTTCGCCCCTGCTCCGGGTACGCCCCGTAGGCCACCAAGTGGCCGCGGAGCTGCGACCCCCACGCCACAACGGCCCAATACAGGAGTTTCTCCTGCACGTCCACGAACGCGGTCAGTGTGTCGCACCCACGCGGCACAACACCGGCGGGTATTTCGATAGCCCTGCCGCGGGCCTCGTCCGGCGAAATACCTAGCGACTCTGCCGCGTTTTTTAGCGGAGCTTGTTGGAACTCCGAGGCGAACACGTCCGGCCCGTCGTCGATCAAGGCGTTGTAGGCGTGCTGGATTGCACTGCACTCAACGTCCGGGTCGAAACACGACTCCCACGACACGAGACAGCCGCGGTCCATCTCGTCGCGGTTCGCCGCGTAGAACTCGTTGGCCTCGCGATGGGCACGGGCCTGGTCGCCGACCACGTCCTTGGCAAACGTGCATCGCAGTTCGCGATAGCGTTCCATCCACAGGTCTTCGTGCCGGTCGGCAAACTGCCGCACCATCGGGATCCGCTCGCCCTGCCACGCGGGGTAGCGGCCTTGGTCCAGCAGTTGGTCCACCATGTCGTCCTGCTCGATCACGGTGGCGTTGACGACGCACGCCATGGACTTCGTGTGGCCGGCAAGTTTCATCACCGACTTCGTCAGGATCTCCAGCCGGGCTTGGCACTGCACCGGCGATCGGGCCGACTCCCGCGTCTGCGGGTCGTCCACGATCGTGAAGTCCGGGCGTAGCTGATGGCCCTCCGGAGTCTTCCACCGCAGCCCAAGGATCGACCCGGTGAGGCCGCGACTCATGATGATCGCCCCCGACGACGGCGAGCCTTCGATTGTCGGCAGCACGAGCGTGTCTTTTTTCCACCCGATATGGGTCCGCTTGCCGTCGTGCGTCTGGCTGTTGCACCGCTGGGCCTTGCCCTCAAGCGCCCGGACGGCATGGCAGACTTCGGGGAAGTCGTCGTACAGCAGGTCGTTGTCCGACAGCTCGGTGCGGATCGAGTTGATCGCCTTGGCGGCCAGATCGGTTTCGGCAGCGAAGATCCCGCCGAATCGCTTGTGGCCGTAGAGCACCGCCCACAGTAGGGCCAACTCGCTGATCGTTGACTTCGCGAACCCGCGGTACACCGCGTTCACGAACCGGCCGCCGCGGAGGACGCAGTCCTGGATCCGCGAGATCACCCGTTTGTGGTCGTTTGAGAATGGCGAAAGACCGGTGGAGTAAGGGAAGTACGCCACCAAAAACCGCTCAAGGTCCAGCCGGCACGCCTCTCGGCGGGCCGCGTCCACCACCTTCGGGATCTCGCCGATGTCCGCACCGCGACGAAGCCGCTCGCGGGACCGCTCAACATCAAGCGCCCGTTTCCGATCCGCAGCGGCCTTGGCCGGATCAGCCGACGGTGGCAGCCCCATGGCACCTCTCGTACCAGTGGCAAAGCAAGGCAGCGTCCGCCCGCCCGTCGTCCTTCACGCGGGCAAACAGGTCGGCGTGTTTCGGCCACAGCCGGGCCGCAGCTGCCCGATGACTGCCCTTGTCGCGGCTGACGCCCAATGCCTTGGTCCAGACCTGTGGCCGCACCAGCGTGTGCGGGATGGCCATTCCTGCCAGCACGCCCTCGACAACGCCGAACGATCGGCCGAACGAGAACGCGGACGTGGCCCCGGTGCCCTGCACACCCTGGACGTGCTCGAGGACGGCCATGCGGATTCGGTGTCCGCCGTCGGCAAGTGCCATGAGGGCAACCGTCAGCCCGGCAGGGTCCACCCGCCTTTTGCCGTTGATCTCCACCGTGGGCATTTCCCGGCACGCGATCCGGCCGTCGCCAACGACGGCGATCGCACCGCTCACGCCCGGGTCAATCCCGATCAGTAGGCTCATCGCTCACCTCTCGGACGATCGTCACCGTTCTGGCCCGACCGTCAACCCAAGAAACCACACCATCCCGACGCATCCGCCAGAACTTCGCCGCCACGTCGCCGACGTTCGTGCCAACCGCGTCGGCCATCTCGCGAAACGTCGGGGCGTAGCCGTTGGTGTCGCGGAGGTTGCGAAATACTTCCAGGAGACGGCGCTGCGTGTCGGTGGTGCCGGAGGACCGGCTGGCCATGATTGAGGCGGAGCAGAGTTTGCTGGTCATGCAAACTCCTTGACCGTCTTGGTCATAGGCACAAGGTCGCCGGCCCTCGTCACCCTGGAAAACATCGGTTCCTCGCCAAGCAGGCGAAGCCTTGCGTAGTTGAGAACACGAACCGCAGAACGTGAGTGCATCTTCGGAAGGCCGATGTCCAGCACCTTCTTCTCCACGGCCGCGAAGTCCGACGGCTGCGACAAATCGACGAGAGCAAGAAAGTCCGCCGTCATCTTGCGGTCCTCCTCGTCGTTGATGTTCAACTTCAACTTCTCCTCGCGAGCCGGCTGCGGTCGCGATGCCAGCTTCCTGGCGGCAGCCAACTCCCTGTACGAGTCGAGAATCCACTTGAGCTGCGGGTACAGCGTGTCGTGATTCCGCTTCACGTTGCGAAGGGCGTCGTACAGCATCGGCTGGTCAAGCGCGTGCAGGTCGTCGTGCCAAAGGCGACGCTCCTCGTCCGTCCACTGACACTGCGGCCAGAGTTGGTTGATCGACGCCCTGTTTTCATCCCACGTCCTCACAGGTTGCCTCCTGCCGCCTGGCGGCTTCGTGCTCGATGCGGCCCCTTCGGGTCGGCAAACTCGCCGGCCCGGATGCGATCCACGAACTGGAAAAACCTCGTCACCGGCAGTGGGCGATCGAAATACTGCCGGCTAGGGAGCATGGCCATCGCCTCGGCGGCCCGCTGGAGCCACCCAGGAGTCGCAGCAAGGTCCACCCAGCCGTCGGGCGGCGTAAGGTGCGGCCAAGGCTCCGCCCGCTGCGTCGCGTTCCAGGAGGCCGCGAAGCGGCCCCATTCGTCGGCTGCCCATCCGGGTTCGCAAAAATCGTTCTCGCCACCCGTGTGTGTGTGTGTTTCTTCGTTTTGGGAAGGGGTTGGGGATGGGTTTTGATTTGGATTTGGATTTGGATTTGGATTTGGAGGCGATGTTTTTGCGATGCCGTTTGCGATCGGTTTGCGATCGGTTTGCGATCCGTTTGCGATCGGCTTGCGATCACCCCACCTCTTTTCGTTGCCGTTCCGGCCCGCCTCTGACCTGGCTTCCCTAAGTTCGCAAGCCTTCTCGCGGTGCTGCTCCATCCGCTCGTTTCGTCGCAGGCCGTCGTCGCCGATCGGGAACTTCGGCTCAAGGATTTCCCACACACGGCCCACGCCAGGCGACACCAGCTCCAGGCGGCTCAAGTCAGCCGGCAGGCTTCCGGAGTCCCACTGGATCACCAGGAGCCGGATGTAGTGGCCAACCTCCTCGGCGGTCCACATGGCCGTCGAGGCATAGAAGTCACGGCCAAAAAACGGCATGTAGTGGTCAACTGTGCGTGCCAACTGATTCTGTCCTCTTGTTTGCGGAATCCTCTGCAGCGGCGTGATCCATCAGCCACTGGCGACGAAACGGCTCCCAATCGCCCTGGCCTCCGGAGCATCGCCAGTTGATGTAGGCGATCGCGGCCTGCGTGATGAGCGGGTCTTCGGTCTTTTTCTCGTTGCTCATTTCCCAGTCTTTAATGTCGCAAGCCAAGCAGCCGTGCTGCATAGTCGTGCAGCCTGGAATACGGGCTCCGGCACATAGTCCTTGCTGCCCTTGGCCTCGTTCCACACTCGCTGGCAGGCATCAAGGAGTGCCGGGGCATACGCGATCAGCCTCGCGTTTGCGTTTCCGTTGTCTTCCGGAGTCGGAACGACATAGGCGATGTCGCTTCCTCCGCGCTGAAAAACAATGCGAAGCGAGTCTTCGCCGCCAAGTGGAAATTCAAGCTTGATGAAGTTGTCGGGGTGTGTTTCCCAAATCACTTTTGGCACCCCTTGGTTGGATTGCTGAACCCAGCCTCATCAACACGAATGCCGTCCATGTAGTCGATTGAGTCGGCGAGATTGTCGATTGCAGCTGCGATCGACATTCCAGCAGATGTGATTCCCATAACTGCCTCAGTCAACGATTTGACAAATCCTCCGGAATCGTCGCGGGCACCATCTGTCCCGACTGGAGTTATGGCGTTTGCAAAGCACCTAATAGCGTCTGCAACTTCGTTCATTTCGCTAGGCTTCATCTCAGTAACCTCGTTTGTAAGAGCTTTATTGAACTACAAGCCGATGCCTTCATCTGCCCCGTCAGTACCGCGCGCTTCAAACATCGCAGACTTGATCGCCGATTGTGCGGCGGCGCGTATCTCATCTGCGGACTCTGGAAACTCATCTGCCAGCCACTCGTGATCTACAAATACAAATCCTTCGTGGATTACAAACTGTGCTGCGTCCGCAAGGACGAACATCATCGCAATCGCGTCACTGCCAAAGAACACGCCGGCCGGAAAGAAAACACTTTGCCCATGCACTCCGTATGTCCGCTGCACGTCAGTAAAGCCAGGCATGGATGTCTCCGGCTTGCGGTACATCTGGATGGTGCAAAACTCGTCTTTATTGTTGTTACAAACCACGGCGATTTAGCTCCTCGAAGCCTTCCAAATCCTCCAGCAAGCATTCCGATTCAATCTGCAAACGCCGCCGCTCAATCCCCTGTATGACACTTCCACGTCGGCCGCAACTCACCAATCACGTCCGCGATCCGCTCCAATGCCACCGCAATCCGCTCCGCATGGTCGTCGTTCACCACGCGAACGCCGGCCACCGGCAACAACTCGCGATCGGCTCCGACGGATGCACGCCCATCCCTCTTCGCCTGGCACCGCTCAAGCAGTGCCTTCGCCGCCACCGGGTCCACCCACACCGGCCCAATCCGAAACTCGCTGGTCAAGCGAACCAGCTTCACGGCCGGAATAACGTCCGAGTTGTGTGCGTCGCTGAGAATCTTTTGGTCCGTGACGCTGTCGGTAATGTCGGCGATACGCACCCAGCCGTCCGGAACTTCCGACAAGTTTGTGATGATCTTGGACATCTCTATGCCCTCCTGTATTCACACTCGCCACCCGCCACCTCGCGGCCCGTCCGCTCAATGGCCCCCGTCTTCCGCAACTCGTGCAGCCGCTTCGATACCTGGGCCACCGTCAGCCCCGACCGTCGTGCGATCTCGGTCTGGCCCGCCGGCCCGGCCTCAAGCGCCGCGAGGATCTTGGCCGCGTGCTCGCCGCGGATCGCCGGCACCTTGGCCGCCGCTGCAGCGGACGTTGGCGGGTTGGCCGCCCGAAACAGCGGCAGGCCGTTGATCGCGTCGATGCTGGCTTGCAGTGCCATGTCAGTCCCCCGTCCAGTTCGTGCCCGGCCGCGGCCCGGCGTCGCCAAGCCGCGGCTTGTGGTTGCCCCATCGCTCAAACCACGCCGCACGCACGGCCAGCTCGTCGGCGTAGGGGCGGTTTCCGTCCATTGACTCCATGGCCACCTCGTTGGCGATCCGCATCGCGGCGTGCCGGTCGCTGGCTGAGTTGATGGCTTCTAGTGCTTCTTCGATGGTCATGCGATCTCCCGTTTGGCAGCCTTCATGACGGCCACGAAATGCCGGTGCGTGTAGCGAAAGTGCCCGTACCGCCTCTCTGGCGTCGGAAGGCCCGCGAGCACCTTCCGCACGTCGTGCCAGGTCATGGGCGATCCTATCGCCCGGAGGGCGTCGATGATGTCACTGCGGCGGTGCCACGTCCGGTTGTGATCGCCACGCATCTGATCGAACTGTCGCCACATCCTCATCGGATCGCCTCCGAGAGATCCGCGACAAGCCTTTCGGCCTCGGCCTTCACCGCCATGAGCGATCGCTGTCGCTGCATTAACGTCGTGATCTGACGCTGCAGCCGTTCGATCTCGGCGTCATGCCACCCGTAAATCAGCCGTCGAATCCATCCCATCGAAATACCCTCCATGTGTATTTGCCTCGTGACGTGAGGCCGCCGGTTTGGACACGCTGGGGGAGTTTCATCGCTCCAAACTGCCGGTGTATGCGTGGCCATTGGCACGCGACGACCGCCGGCGGCGTCACACGATGGCCGATGAATCGCAGCCACTACGGCCCGTGTCGGCCGTGACTTGTTGGATCAGCTCCTCGAGCATTTGTTGGTTCTTGCGAAGGTCCGGTACGCACGACCTGGCCGCGTCCTCCCGGCGGTAGTGCCACTTCTCGTCAAACGGGTAAATCGTGTCGCCGTACTGCGCTCGAACGAACTGCCGGCCGTCGAGGACGATGCTCTCGCCCTTCTCGTAGGAGAGTTGCCAGCCGTTCCAATGGCTGCCAACGACGGTTGCTCTGTAGACAGTGGCCATGTGGTCCTCAGAACGGCAGGTCTTCGCCCGGCGCCGGACGCTTCGGCACTGGCGTCGTCGCCGCCGACTCGCGTGCGGCTGGCTGCGAATGGGACGACGCGGCCACCGCGTTGACGTACACAGTCAACTCGCCGTTTTTCTTGGTCCCACGCTTGGTGGTCACCGCGATCCGCTTGTCAACGAGATTCGGCCCTAGACCTTGGTTTGGGGCGATGCCGACGTGCTGGGCGATCGCCATCGCCATGGCGCAGTCGCGGCGCTCCGTCGGGTCAAACCACTTCACAAACTCGTTGTATGACTCGTCGTCAGGCCGAAACGTGACAATCAGCTTCTTCACGCCCTCGGGCGAAACCCACTCTTTCGTCTTCGTGATGACGCACTCGTGGGTGCCGTCCGGCACGCGGGCGTCTGCGGCCACAGGGTCGTCAATGAATGTGTCGAACCTCACGTCGTCACCTCCGGGTTGTGGGTCTTGTTGCCGACCCGCACGATGCGGTCGGCGTCACCGATCAGTGCGTCGTCGATCAGCGACTTCGCACGGTTGAAACTCATGGCACCACGCTTGAACGCGAGGACCGCGTCCTCGACGATCTGCATGGCGGCCGTGTGAGCGACCTCTTCGGTCCGCTCGTCGTCGCTGCGGCTCATGCTGGCACCTCCTGCGGGTCGATCTGCTCGTGCCGCTTGTTGATCTCGCCGTCCAACTTGTTCCGCTGGCTCTCGGTCAGGTCGCCGGCCGTCACGGCCTTGTCGGCCTCGTCGGCGATCTGCCCCAACTCCTCGACGGTGGTCGCGGCCCGCACGCGGTCGAGCCAGCCCGGCTTGGCCGTCGTGGCCGGCACGCCCACGAACAGCGGGGCCAGTGCCGCGATGTCCATCGGGATCTCCGGCGGCAAGCCGCAACGGTTTTTCGCGTCCCACGCGGCGGCACGCTCGGTGTGCAGCACACGCTCCTTGCCGCCCTTGGCCCGCGTGCGACCGTCTTGGCCTTCGACAAGCCGCGTCTTGTAGTTGGCAAACAGGATCGCGTCGGCCCACTCCTTCACCAGCGGCCCGCTCTGTTTCGTTAGCTTCAACTCAAAACGGTCGTACCCTTCGTCCATGTCCGGCGGGCTTGTGCGGGCCACCTTGGTGTGAGCCACCAACACGACGTTCATGCCCTTATTCACAAGCATGTCCAGGTCGTCGAGAAGCCGCGACACGGACTCCGCCACCATCGTGTAGCCCTTGCCGAACCCGAAGTCTTCGATGCTCCGCTTGTTGGCGTCCTTCAACAGCTTTTCGATCAAAAGCCGCTCGGCCCAGTCCATTGAGTCGATGACCAACGTCTGAAACCCTTGCGTGTCGCCGCCCAGCTCGACCAGCGACGCCTTGAGCGTTGCCCAATCGCCGCACGTCACGCGGGCCACGTCTAGGTGGTTCGTGCCGTCCTCGGTGTCGAGCACGATCGGTGCTGGAAACTGCGCCGCCAGCGTGCTCTTTCCGATGCCCTCCACGCCGTGGATGACGACACGCGACGCCGTCTTTCTCACCCCTCTTGTGATCTTCATCGCCCTACCTCCCTGCTGACTTCCACGGATGCCGCCTCCACCGCCTGGCGGAGAAACAGCACGTCACCCGGGTTGACTCGATATGTGTTGCCTTGCAGTCGCTCGAGCGATGTCAGCAGCAGTGCCGCCGCACGGTGAACCCGTAGCAGCCTGCACTCCAACGCCGACGCCACGCCATCACGAGCCCGTACCGTCTTGTTGCTCTGTCCCTGCAGTCCCATCCCGCTCCTCCAGTTCCGTTCTCAAAATCCGCACGTCATCCGGTGCCTCGATCCCGATCCGTGCCCGTGGCCAGCCGTTGAAATGGCTGATCTCGTTGAGGTGGACCACGATGTCCTTTCCGATCCGGATTGACTCACCTTCCCGCCGCGTCAAAACGAGCATCCGTACCTCCCACCAACTCGCCTGCCGTGGCTCGTTGGCACACTCCTGTCAATGACCGGCTCCGCCGGCCTCCGTCCCGACACGATCCGTCGTGCCGGTGTCCTTGTCGGTCCACACTGATCCACGCCACTGGCGTCCGGTCGCCTGTTGGCGACGGCGAACGTCAGAGATGCGGAGCATCGTCTGGTAGTCGGTGTGCAGGGTCGCCGCGACCTGCTCCTGCAGTTCGCCCAGTTGGTCGCGGGCCTCGGCTACGGCGTCGAATAACGCCTCTGCGTCACCTGCCTCAATCCGCTCGTCGATCGTGAGGTCGATCACGTCGTTGAGCGGCAGGCGGCATGACGGGATCGCCATGCAGTCGATCGCCCGCTGCCGCAGCACGCCGCAAATCACTGCGACCTGTACCGCAACCTCGCGTCGGGCTTGCCAAACAGCGACTCCTGGGCGTCCGGCGGGGTCCAGTCGCACACATCCCCGCGTCGCCTCCGCTCCTCGGCCGGCGACCAGCTCTGCCGGATCGCACTGGCCAGCAGCTTGATCGTGATTTCGTTTGGGTCCGCGTACCTGACTTCCAGGTTCGCGTCGAGATCGGCGTCCATACCGGGTTCCCTTCGTTTTGCGGGATGCCGGTGCTGCTTTTCGCTTTGCCATCGGCGTATCCCTCGCCTTGCCTACCCACCAGTCACAGCGACCGGTGGCGTCTGTCCTTAGGTGTACGGAAGTTCACGTATGCGTCAACTCGTTTTTTCGTGCGTCCAGCACGGGGAAAACGGTTAGTTGAGGAGTCGAAACCCTTCGCCCGCCAAGTCTGTGCGTTGTCGTACAGACCGGGCGATGCACATACCGACGTTGAACAGCGTGTACCGTTCGTCATCGGTGGGCGGGAGTGTACGGTATCGTACAGACCGGTCAAGAGCAGGTTCGCATTTTTCTGCAAACCGTCAGAATGCCGCTACTTCTTGCGGGAACGCGGGCCTCGTGGGCCGCCTCCGAGGCTCGGGTCCAGGCTGGACTCGTAGCTGCGAATGAACCTTTTGACTTCGTCTTCGTCAAAGACCCATGCTCGAGCACCGTGGCGTCGGCCTTTGAGCAAGCCGTCGATGGCAAATCGACGCACGCTGGCGGTGGAGAGCCCCATCATTTCGGCCACCTGGCCGGTGGAAAGCGTTCGGATTTTGATCGTTGCCATGACCATGTTTCCTATCGTACATACCCCGTTTCAGCAGTCAAAATCGTCAAAGTTGGAAACCTGCCCGACGCCGACATAAAGTCGAGTCGTCGGGCAGGTTTCGACTGGAGGCGAGGGGAGTGGCAATCTCCCCCGCCGGTGGTATGTACAGCCGTGCAGTAGCGGCGTAGTCTGCCTGACAATCACAAAAGGGAGACTGTCATGGCACTGACGATTCGGGAGGTTACGGAGCGTTACGCTCTGCTACGTGAGTTGAAGCCCCACACGATCGCGCTCTACGCGATGTTGTGGGACAGGTTTGAGCGGTTCCTTGGAAGGCCGGGCACGGTGCTCGACTTCGACGACCTGCTGGTGTCGAAGTATCTGAGGTGGCGAGCCGAGACACCTGCGTGGCGTGGGCGGTTGCCGTCGGCCGCGAGCGTGCGGAAGGATCGCGTGATGATCGCCGCGGTCTGGACCTACGCTGCCCGCAAACGGTGGGCATCGGAGTTTCCGGAGTTGCCAAAGATCAAGGTGCCGAAGCGGCTGCCGGTTGGCCGTGCCTACACCGCGGCCGACGTGTCGCAGTTGATCCGCACTGCCAAGAAAAGGATCGGCAAGGTTGGCGGGCTGCCGGCGAAGTGGTGGTGGCCTACGCTGATTTACGCGGCCGTATGCACTGGCGAACGCTACTCGGCTCTCACCGCCCTGCGGTGGGACCAGGTGGACCTTGAGCGGCGGCGGGTGATCTTTCTTGGTGCGACGCGAAAAGGAAGCACGAGGGACATAGAGCGGTCGATCACTCCGCAGCTCGCGGAGATGCTGGCCGAGCACCGTCAAGGGCCGGACGACTTGGTATGGCCGTGGGATCGGCGGACCAGGTCGCAGTGGGCGTCGTTGAAGGTTCTGTGCGACTCGGCTGGAGTGCGGTATCGGGGATTCCACGGCCTACGCCGGACGGCAGCGAGTTATGCCGCATTGGCCGGCGGCACCGCAGCCGCAACATTGCTGCTCGATCATTCGGACCCGAATCTCCAAAGGGTCTATGTCGATCCTGAGATTTGCCCGACTGACCAAGGAGGGGTGACGTCTCTTCCGCCCCTGGACCTAGACGATCCGACGCCGCCAGCACCGGAGCCACCACCTGCCGCAAGCGATTTGCCGGATGTGTTGAAGTTTTGGCCGCCGGAGGATCCGGCGGCTTGAATGTCGTCTCTGGGCGCGGGATCATTCCCGCCGAAAGAGAGGGTCGAATGAACGACATTCGGATTCCAGGGCCAGACGGTGGCGTGTCGTGGAAGCAGCTTGCTTTGTTTGGCGGTGCCGGCCTGCTGATTATGTCGGTCGGCACCGCTTTTCTTGGCAATCATCCGCTACTGAACGTCCATAACAGCGTGATGATTGACGCTATTTCCAGCTACGAAATGGCGGCACGAAATGGTGGCGACGAGTTTGACCTGCACAATAAGGCAGCATTGGCCGCGGAAGCGGCGTTGATGGCAAAGGACGAGCAGGAGTACCGAAAGTGGGTGAAAATACGAAACACTCATGCCCGCAACATTGGCCTGGCGGTGCCGTCTGTCGAAGAATCTGTCGGACCCGTTGACCATGCCCTCAAAGCACCCGTGGTTGCACCTCCGCCTCCATTCAAGGTGAAGTGGAAGGAGCCGGTTGGCAGCGGTCGAGGCAGTGGAGAGTTCGGGCCACGGCCTAGTCGCGGTCAGTAGGAGCACGCCGCGATCAGCGGCGGGCGTCCTCGGCCTCTTGTCGCCCCGGCTGGCGGAGGGTCGATAAAGGGGTGCCA
>Ga0213920_1001267_pt1 | contig 14381 bp, 12 predicted proteins | sample McNCre1117MG_FD_161054 | JGI IMG/M metagenome (GOLD analysis project Ga0213920, IMG submission 161054) | Freshwater microbial communities from McNutts Creek, Athens, Georgia, United States - 11-17 MG | ecosystem: Environmental > Aquatic > Freshwater > Creek | place: USA: Georgia | collected...
TTTCAAGACAGGAGATCGCCATGTCGCACCCGCTGTGCATCATTGTGGCCAACGGCTCACGTGCCCGCGCATTTGGACGCCAGGGGGTGCACGAACCCTTGGTGGAGTTGAGCAACTGGGTTCATCCCCAGACCCGCATGCGTGCGACTGAGTTGAGCCTGGACCACCCGGGGCCGGGGCACAGCGGTCGGGGCGGGCTGGCGCCGCGCATCGAACAGCGGCACAAAGCCCGCAACCAGTTTGCGCATGAGCTGTCGCAGTGGCTGCAGGCCCGGCTGGCTGTGCAGAACCAGGGGGCCGTGGCGCTGTTTTCATCGAACCCGTTCCTGGGGGAGTTGATGGCCGAATTGCCGCAGGCGCTGCACAAGCAAGTGTGTGCCAGCCACCCGACCGATCTGACCGATTTGCCCTTGGATGCGCTGGACGAGCGCCTGCGCAAGGACTACCGGCTCTGACGGTGCAGGCCATGGTCCAGCGCCTGGGCCAGCAGGGCCAGTGTCATGAACCCACTGACCAGCAGCAGGTGCTGGTGGGCGGGCATGGGCCAGAGCAGCGGCAGACACAGCAGCACCAGCAGCGCCAGATTGATGGCCATGCATTGCCTCGAAAAAAGCACCGCCCGGCCGTGGGCAAAGGGCAGGTGGGCGTGGGCGGCCATGGTGCTGGCCGCCATTTGCCAGAGCGCCAGCGGCCAGAGGTAAGCCGCCAGGCCCTGCCAGCTGGCTTGCAGCCAGCCCCATGACAGGGCCAATGCAATGAGTGCGGCGATGCAGGCGATCACCGCACAGGCCAGCATGGCCAGGGTGAACGAGGTGCGGCGCTCGGCCTGACCATGGCCCATGGCCACCTGCGCCCAGGCCGAATGGACCAGGCCAGGAACGAAGCCAAACACCCGCAGCAAGACCAGCAGCATGCCCGCCTCTGCGGTGCCATACAGCGCTTGCCACTGCACCGCCAGAAAGGCGCTGACGGCCACATCGCTCAGGGTGTGCAGCAGCTTGAGCCGGGTGCTGCGCGCATCGCCCGGGTTGGATTGGCGTGGTGCATCGGTCGGGGTGTCGGTCGTTGCATCGTCGTGACGCAGGGCAGGCAGCATCCACAGCGCACCCGCGCCATAGCCAAGCAGGGCGGACAGCAGCAGTGTGTGGCTGTCGGTCTGACCGAGCGCTGCCGCGCCCAGCCAGGCGATCAGGGCGGCCAGCACGGGGGGCAGCAGCCGGACCCAGGCGACAGAAGCGGTGGCCTGCATGCGCAGCGTCAGGCTTTGCGCCAGCAGCCAGCTCATCTGAAGCACGGCGATGGCCATGGCCCAGGGCACGAGCGTGCGCCAGTCGCCGGCATGGGCTGTGCTGTGGCTTTGTGACCACCACAGGGCCAGCAAGGCCCAGGGGCTCAGCCAGAGCATGCGCCAGGCGCTTTGTTGCCACGCCTGCGCAGCGGCCTTGTGCCCGTTGGTGTGGCGGTTGGCCAACAGACTGAGCGGGCTTTGTGCCAGTGCCAGTGTGGCCCAGCCAAAGGCGATCTGACTGACTACGGAGAACCGGCCCACTGCCGTGGCGTCAAAGAGCTTGAGCAGAAAGACCGCCATCAAGGCTTGGGCGCCGAGCGACACCACGCTGCCCAGGGCGGCGAACAGGGTGGAGGAGGGCAAGCGCAGGGTCATGGTGTGTTGACCGGGTCCAGGCCAAGGGCCGTCCACAGGGGCAGATCTTTCAGCTGTGCGTCCCAGCCCAGGTGCTGCAGGTGAGGGCGCGAAACGTCCGTGGCAGGTTGCTCAGCCAGCGCGTGTTGCCAGGCTGTGGGCGAGTCGGTCGAGGTGAGCACGGTCACGCGGTCCGGGTATTGGGTGGCCATGTGCTGGGCCCAGGCCGATGGGCTGCTGATCACCGGCAGGCCCACAGCCAGGTACTCCAGCAGCTTGGTCGATGTTTGCGCCGACAGGGGCAATACATTGGGCACCAGGTTCAGGCCAGCGCGGGCGCGCAGCAGCTGGACAGGAACCTCGTCCTGAGGGATGCGCCCGGTGGTCTGGACGTTTTGCAGTCGGTCGATCACGGTTTGCAACTGAGGCGGGATTTGCCCGATCAGCAGCAGGCGTAAACCGGCCTGGTCAATGGCCTGGAGGGTGGGCACAAACTGCATGAGCCGGGACATTTCGCCCAGGTACACCAGATCCACATCGGTGGCACCTCGGGCTTGCGCGCTCAGAAAATGCGCAGGCACACCCATGTCGCGCAGGCTGTAGGGCACGGTGTCGTCCAGACCCATGCGCTGGCGCAGCCATTCGCTTTGGAACACGCGGTGGTCGGGTTGCGGGTGGGTGATTTGCTTGACGCGGTCCTTGAGCCAGGCCAGGGGAGCGACGCTGGCCGAGGCGTACTCGTGCACATGCTGACTGCCTTTGAGGCGCCGGGTGTGGCGGCGGCTGACGCGGCCGCAGATCCACCAGACCACATCGGCGTTGTCCGGCACGGTGGCCGGGTCGCTGTGGACATGGGCCTCGTGCCCGCGCCGTGAGATTTCCTGCTGGTAAGCGGCCAGCTCTGGCAGGTAGGCGTGGCCACTGTGCACGAAATGGACGCTCTTGCGATGGCGGTCAGAGCGCGATGCCGTGGCCGGCCGATCGCCCAGCAAGTTGCCCAGCAAACTGTGCCAGTGTTCACCAAACGCCTGCACCGGGTGTCGCGCAGCAACGTCCAGGGCCAAGGTTTGGCGCTGGCTTTGCGGGATTTGCAGGCTGGCCAGCACGGTGCGGGCCAGGCTTTCGGGGCTGTCTTCGGGGGCGATCCATGGCGGTGCATCGTTGCCCAACATTTCCTGCAGGGCGGGCAGGGGCGTACCGATGCAGGGTACGCCTGCGGCCAGCGACTCCAGTGCCACCATGGGGTAGCCCTCGTAGGCCGAACACAGCAGCGTGGCTTGCCAGCTGCGGTAGGTGTCGGCGTTGACCGTTTGCTCGCCCAGAAAATGAACGCGTTCAGCCAGTCGCGATGACACGGGCGCCACATCTACCTGCGCTTGCAGCGCAGCTCGCAATGGGCCATCGCCCACGATGTTCAGGTGGCAGTACGTGGGCAGGCAGTCCAGTGTCTGCAGCAGCAGCTCGGGCCGTTTCTCGGGGGAAAGGCGGCCCACAAAGCCGAGCTGAACGGTTCGCTCGTCGATCGAAGCTGGGCCTGCCATGCTTGTGGCGGCATGGGCGGGGTTGTGGATCACCTGCCGAAGGGGCTGGCGCACCCCGGGCAGGGCGCGGGCAAAGCTGTCCATTGAGGTGTGCGAGGCAAACACCAGTGTGTGCGCCAGGTTGTAGATGGCTTGCAGAAACCCCTTTTTCACCGCTGAAGGCGGTTTGTGCTGCAGCACTTCAGCCAGAGGGCCATGCACCCAGACCACGGCAGGGCGGTGTGTCAGCAGGCTCAGCAGCACGGCCCAGTAGGCGGGCTGGAAATTGTTGGATGCGATCAGTACATCGGCTTGCCGGGCCTGTTCAATCAGGGTGTGCCAGGCGGGGCGGCCCGCACGCACGCCAAGCTGCTCGACAACCCAGCCATGCGTTGTGAGCGCCTGGCGCAGCCAGCCCAGGGTGGTCTGGATGCCGCCCGTGCCTTGCTCTTCGCTGAGGATGAGTACGCGCCCTGGCATGGTGTCAGCGTGCCCCGTGACCGGTGAGGACGATGCGCACCGTCTTGAGTGCGATCAGCAGGTCCATGGCCAGGCTGTAGTGAGTGACGTAATAGAGGTCGTAACTGAGTTTGACCGCTGTTTCTTCGGCGCTGGCGGCGTAGCCTTGCTGCACCTGTGCCCAGCCGGTCAGGCCGGGGCGCACCAGGTGACGGTAGGGGTAGCTGGCGATCTGCTCGGCAAACTGCTCGACAAATTTTTCCTGCTCCGGGCGTGGGCCGATCAGGCTCATGTCGCCGCGCAGCACGTTCCACAGTTGCGGGATTTCGTCCAGGCGACTGCGCCGCATGAATTGCCCAAAGCGGGTGATGCGCGGGTCGTTGGCCTGGGCGAATTGGGTTGCGGCCAGCGGTTCATGGCGCATGCTGCGGAACTTGTAAATCCGGAACGGCTGACCATGCAGGCCCACGCGCCACTGGCTGAACAGGGCAGGCCCTGGGCTGTCGATGCGCACCGCGAGGGCCACCAGCATGCCCAGTGGCAGCCACAAGGGCGCGAGTGCCAGCACCACGCTCAGGTCCAGCACCCGTTTGAGCAGGTCGTAGGCCGGGTTGCCATCGGGTTGCCAGAGTTCGCTGCCCAAGGTGCTGGCAGGCACGCGGCCGGTCAGGGCTTCGGCCACGGCCTGTGGGCTGTAGAGCCGGATGTGGTGCAGCTTGAGGGTGGTGAGGATGCGGCGGCGCAGTCCTGAGGCTGCATCGGCTGGGTCAGGCAAGGAACTTGGCAAGGACGGTAGCAACGCGCCCTGCACGGCCAGGGCCCCAGGGCACAGCCCGGGGTCTTGTCGCCAGTGCGCAGGCCAGCGAATGAGCTGCAGGGGCACTTGCCTTTGGGTGCCGCCGAGTTCGTGCATCAGCTGCTGCATGTGGGCGGGTTGTTCGTCTTCCCAATACAAGAGTTTGAAGGCCCGTTGGCGCATCAGCCAGCGATCACCCAGCCAGAACCACAGCACGGTCAGGCCGTAGGTCAGCAGTACTGCACCGCGTGAGTAGGGTTGCTGCAGCAAGGCAAAGCCCAGAGGCGTGAGCACAAAAGGCAGTCCTGTGGTGACCAGCAGCAGGCTGCTGCGCTCAGCCGCAGGCAGGTGCGCGGCGCGGTAGAGCAAATGCGCGGCCACGGCATACGGCACAGCGCAGGCCAGCACCGTGCGACCGAAGTCGTGCGTCGCCCAACCGTACTGCTGCAGCGCCCAGCCAATGCACCATGACAACGCCAGCGCCAGCGTGCCCAGTAGGGCCCAGCCCAGTTGGGTTTGTTGTCGCTGGGCCCGTTGTGAGGCGAGCGCCGCACGGGGCCTGCGCGGCAGCGTCATGGGCCAGGTGGCGGTAGGCAGCAGCGGGGCTTCTTCGTAAAGGGCCATCAGCTGCTCGGCCATGGCCTGGGGCTGGAACGATTGCGTGTAGCGCTCGCGGGCGGCCAGGCCCAGGCGCTGGCGCAGGGCGGCGTCGTCCAGCAGGCGCAGCAAGGCATCGGCAATGGCCTGCGGTTCATTGGGCACCAGCAGACCATGCTGGCCATCGGTGATCAGCTCTTCGATGCCCGGCAATCGGCTGGCGACGATGGCCAGGCCAGCGCGCATGGCTTCGAGCACGGAGATTGGCAGGCCTTCGTGGTCGGACAGCAGCACAAAAATCTGGTGCTGCGCCAGTTGTTCGGCCACGTTGGGCACATCGCCTGCGAATTGGACATGGCCCAGTTGCAGCTCGTGAGCGATTTGCTGCTGGCTGGCCAGATCCGGACCACCGCCAAGCAGGTGCGCCGCAGGGGCGCGTCCTTGACCACGCAGCAGCTTCAGGGCTTGCAGCAGCAGGTCGGGGCGTTTGGGGGCGGCCATGCGCGCCACCATGACCAGACTGGCGGGTTCGAGCTCAGGCTGGCTCAGCCAGGGCACATCGGCCAGGGCGTTGTGGACCACGCTGACGCGAGCCGGGTCCATGGGCAGCTGGCGGGCGAGTTGGCGCTCGAAGTCGGACACGCAGACCATGCGCGTGGTCCAGGCTGCCAGAAGGGCTTCGGCCAGCCAGGCGTTGTATCGGATCAGGCGGGGAGCCTGTGGCTTGAAACCAAAGCCGTGCACCGTGTACACCACCGGGGTCTGGCTGATCTTGCCTGCGATGCGGGCAATCACCCCGGCCACAGCGCTGTGGGCGTGGATCACATGGGGTTGCTGCTCGCGGATCAAGCCCAGCAGGGCCTGCACGGCTGGCCAGAGTCGGAGTGGGTTGAGCGAATTGCGCAGGGCGGGCAAGTGGGTGGTGGATACGCCCAAGGCACCCAGAGCCTCGCCCAGAGGGCTGCTGCCCACACCGCCGATGGCGGCCGTGAAGGTGGCCCGCTGGCCGATGGCCTGGCACAGCTCAACCACATGGGTCTGGGCACCGCCGGCCTCGCCTTTGGTGATGACCAGCAAAACGCGGGGCGTCATGGCCATCAAGTGGTGCTGCCCTGGTAGCCGTCGGGGTTGTTGGACTGCCAGCGCCAGGCATCGGCGCACATGCGATCCAGCCCGAGCTGTGCCTTCCAGCCCATGGCCTGCTCGGCCAGTTTGGTGTCGGCATAGCAGGTGGCAATGTCGCCGGGGCGCCGGTCCACAAAGCGGTAAGGAATGGAGGCGCCCGTCACGCTGGCGAACGTGTCCACCAGGGCTTTGACGCTCACGCCTTGCCCGGTGCCCAGGTTGACGGTGATGCTGGCTTGCCGCGCATGCAGATAGCGAAGTGCGGCCAGGTGGCCCTTGGCCAGATCGACCACATGGATGTAGTCACGCACGCAGGTGCCGTCGGGCGTGGGGTAGTCCTGGCCAAAAATGTTCAGCTGCTCACGCTTGCCGACGGCGACCTGGGTGATGTAGGGCATCAGGTTGTTGGGGATGCCGTTCGGGTGCTCGCCGATCAGCCCGCTTTCGTGGGCGCCGACCGGGTTGAAGTAGCGCAGGATGGCCACTTGCCAGCGCGGATCGGCGGCCATCTGGTCGCGCAAGATGTCCTCGCACACGAGTTTGGTGCGGCCATAGGGGTTGGTGACCTGCAGGCGGCTCGATTCGGTGACGGGAACGCTGTCGGGGTCGCCGTACACGGTGGCCGAAGAGCTGAAGACGATGCGCCGTACATCGGCGTGCGCCATGGCCTGCAGCAAGGTCACGGTGCTGCCAACGTTGTTGTCGAAGTAGCGCACGGGCTGAGCCACCGACTCGCCGACGGCCTTGAACCCCGCAAAGTGGATCACGCCGTCAATGGGGTGCTTGGCAAAGATACGGTCGAGTGCGGCGCGGTCGCGCACATCGGACTGCACAAACGTCAGGCGTTCGCCGCACAGGGTACGCAGGCGGTCTAGCACATGGATGCTGCTGTTGCACAGGTTGTCAACGATGACCACATGGTGGCCGGCCTGCATGAGCTCGACAGCCGTGTGTGAGCCGATGTAACCGGCACCGCCAGTGATGAGGATGGTGGACGTCATGTTGGGGGGATTTTAGGGCTTGGGGGCATGGCGGGCCTGTGTTAAAAAAGCGCCCACACACAAGGAAGGTACTCGCAATGCGATTCATGTCATGGGTAGGCGTCGGTTTGCTGGTCTGGCAAGTCGGGGCACAGGCGGCCGATGCGTCGCAGGCCACCAGCCGCAAGGCGGTGGCGTTGGCTGTCAAAGCCACCCAATCCACCCATGTGGAGGGCATCACCGAATACCGGCTGCCCAATGGCCTGCGGGTGCTGCTGGCGCCCGATGCGTCCAAACCCACCACCACCGTGAACGTGACCTACCTGGTGGGCAGTCGTCAAGAGAACTATGGTGAGACCGGCATGGCGCACTTGCTGGAACACCTGGTGTTCAAGGGCACGCCCAAGCTGCCAGGCAAGACCATCGTGCAGGAGTTTGCCCGCCGCGGTATGCGCATGAATGGCTCCACCTTCTACGACCGCACCAACTACTTTGAGACTTTTGCCGCCAGCGACGACAACCTGGACTGGGCGTTGAAGATGGAAGCAGACCGCATGGTCAACAGCTTCGTGGCCAAGCGCGATCTGGACACCGAGATGACCGTGGTGCGCAACGAAATGGAGTCGGGCGAGAACAACCCGATGATGGTGCTGTGGCAGACCATGGCTGCCACAGCTTACCAGTGGCACAACTACGGCAAGAGCACGATCGGTGCGCGTTCGGATGTGGAGAACGTCCGGATCGAGAACCTGCAGGCGTTCTACCGCAAGTACTACCAGCCCGACAACGCGGTGCTGATCGTGACGGGCCAGTTCAACGCAGCGGCCACGCTGGCACGCATTGAACGCTACTTTGGGGTGATCCCCAAACCCACCCGCGTGCTGCCGCCCGAGTACACGCTGGAGCCAGCGCAGGACGGTGCCCGGCAGGTGACCGTGTCGCGTGTGGGCGATGCCCACATCGTGGCTTCGATGTACCACACGGCCCCCGGTGCCCACGCGGACTCGGCTTATGCGGAGTTGCTGGCGTTCATTCTGGCGGACACCCCGACAGGGCGACTGCACAAGGCGCTGGTGGACAGCAAGAAAGCCGCCAGTGTGTCGGCCATGCCGTTCAGCCTGAAAGACCCGGGCTACATCTTCTTCATGGCCAACCTCAACAAGACCCAGTCGCGTGACGAGGTGGCCAAGGTGTTGATCGAAGAGGTCGAACAACTGGCCAGCCAACCCATCACGGCCGAGGAGCTGGCGCGGGCCAAAACCGCCTTGCTCAATGAGTTTGAGAAAGGCCTGTCCGATCCGGTCAACTTTGGTGTGTCGCTGTCCGAATCGATCGCCACGGGGGACTGGCGCCTGCATTTCCTGCGCCGCGATCTGATCGAAAAAGCCACGCTCGCCGATGTGCAAAAGGCCGCTCAGAATTACCTGGTGGCCAGCAACCGCACGCTGGGCCACTTTGTGCCGACCGAGACCCCGGTGCGCGCCAACATGCCTGCTGCGCCTGACCTGAATACGCTGCTCGCAGGCTACAAAGGCAAGCAGGCCATGGCGCAGGGCGAGGTGTTCGACCCTTCGCCCGCCAACATCGACAAGCGCACCACGCGTACAGCGTTGCCCAACGGCATGAAGTTGGCGCTGCTGCCCAAAACCAACCGCGGCCAGACCGTGAACGGTCAGATCGTGCTGCGCATGGGCTCGGCCAGCAGCCTGGCGGGCAAGACCGAACTGGCCAGCGCGGTGGCCCAGATGCTGCTGCGCGGCACCGAGGGCATGAGCCGCCAGCAGATCGCCGATCGGCTCGAAGCCCTGCAGTCCAAGCTGAGCATCGGCACCGGCAATGGCAACGCCGTGGTGGTGGATTTTGAAAGCCGCCGTGACAAGCTGGATGAATTGCTTACCCTGATCCGCACGGTGCTGCGTCAGCCGACCTTCCCTGTGGCCGAGCTGGAGACACTGCGCACCGAATGGCTCACCACGGTAGACGAAGACCGCCGCCAGCCCCAGGCACTGGCTCAGAAGCAGATGCGCCGCACCTTGAGCCAATACCCCAAGGGCGATGTGCGTTACGTGCCCACCTTTGACGAAACCGTGCAGGCCGTGCAGGCGCTCAAGCTCGAAGACCTGCGCCAGTTCCATGCGCAGTTCTATGGCGCGCAGTTCGGTCATGTGGCCGTGATCGGTGACTTTGACGCGGCCCAGGTGCAAAAAAGCCTGAGCGAGGGGCTGGGCAGCTGGAACAGCTCCTCACCCTATGAGCGTGTGGCCAGCGAATACCAGACTGTGGCCGGAGGGCAGCAAACACTGGAGACGCCGGACAAGGCCAATGCGGTCTACCTGGCGGGCCTGTCCTTGCCCCTCAAGGACGACCACCCCGACGCGCCGGCCCTGCTGCTGGCCAACCGGGTGTTGGGCGGCGGTGGGCTCAAGAACCGGCTGGTGGACCGCTTGCGCCAGGCCGAAGGCATCAGCTACGGTGCGGGCGCCTTCCTGCAACTCAACAGCTGGGACGCGCAGTCCTCGTTTGGCCTGTACGCCATTTTTGCCCCGCAAAACCTGGGCAAGCTGCGCACGGGAGTGAGCGAAGAGCTGGCCAAGTGGGTTGCGCAGGGCGTCACCGAGCAAGAGTTGTCTGAGGCCAAGAGCGGCATTTTGCAAAGCCGCAAGATCAGCCGCTCGGAAGACGCCGCATTGGCGGGGGGCTGGGTGGACCTGATGCACCGGGGCCGCGACATGGCCTATGTGCAGGCCCAGGAGGACAAGCTCAAGGCGGTGACCCGTGAACAGGTGCAGCAGGCGATTGCCCGTCACCTGGACCCCGCCCGACTGGTGCAGATCTATGCGGGTGACTTTGCCAAGACGACCAAGCCCTGAGTTCAGTTGCTGCCTGCCCCGGGCCGGGGCGGGCAGCTCAAAGGCGGATCAAAGCCGCATCAATCGCGGAAGTTGTCAAACGACAGGGGCAGCTCGGTCATGTCCTTGCGCAGCAGGGCCATGGCGGCCTGCAGATCGTCGCGCTTGGCGCCGGTGACGCGCACCGATTCGCCCTGGATGGAGGCCTGAACTTTCAGCTTGCTGTCTTTGATCAGCTTGGTGATCTTTTTGGCGTCTTCAGTGGCGATGCCGTTCTTGACCTTGACGACCTGCTTGACCTTATCGCCGCCGATTTTTTCGACCTTGCCAATGTCCAGAAAGCGCACGTCCACATTGCGCTTGGTCAGCTTGTTGCGCAGGATGTCTTCGACCTGCACCAGTTGAAAGTCGGCATCGCCGAACATCGTGATCTCTTTGTCCTTGAGTTCGATGTTGGCAGAGGTGCCTTTGAAGTCGAAACGGGTGCCGATTTCCTTGGCGGAAGTGTCAACGGCGTTGCGCACTTCGACCATATTGGGTTCGCAAACGGTATCAAACGAGGGCATGGCTTGAAAAAGTCAAAGGTTACAGATGAGACAATTGTCCCATGATCCTGGAGAAAAATGCCCCCTTGCAGCCGTACAACACGTTCGGCATTGCTGCCAAGGCGCAGGCCTTGGTGCGGGTGCGCTCAGAAGCCGACCTCCGCGCCGTGCTGGTTGACCCTGAACTGAGCACCTTGCCCCGGCAGGTGCTGGGCGGCGGCAGCAACATTGTGCTGACGGGCGACGTCAAGGCGCTGGTGCTCAAGATGGAAGTGCCCGGCCTGCGCCTGGCCTCCGAAACCGACAAGCACTGGGTCATCGAAGCCGGTGCGGGCGTGGTCTGGCACGACCTGGTGGCCTGGTCGCTCGATCAAGGCTATCCCGGCCTGGAAAACATGGCCCTGATCCCCGGCACGGTGGGCGCATCGCCTGTGCAGAACATTGGCGCCTACGGTGTGGAGTTGCAGGACCGCTTTGACTCACTGGATGCCATGGACATGCTGACCGGTGAGCTGTTCAGCCTGAATGCGGCGCAGTGCGGGTTCAGCTACCGCGATTCGGTCTTCAAACATGCCTCGGGCAGCCCTGAAGGCCTGGGCTTGGCCGGGCGGGCGGTGATCTTGCGGGTGCGCTTTGCGTTGCCCAAACGCTGGAAGCCCGAACTGGGCTACCTGGACCTGGAGCGCAAGATGGCCGAGACCGGCATCCACAACCCCGATGCCCGGCAGATCTTTGATTGGGTGGTGGCGATCCGCCGCGCCAAACTGCCCGACCCGCAAGTCATCGGCAACGCGGGCAGCTTTTTCAAGAATCCGACCGTCACGCCCGAGCAATGCGCCGACATCATCGCTCGCGACCCCAAGGTGGTGCATTACCCCATGCCCGACGGCACCATCAAGCTGGCGGCCGGCTGGCTGATCGACGCTTGCGGCTGGAAAGGCAAGACCGTGGGCCACGCGGGTGTGTACGACAAGCAGGCGCTGGTGCTGGTCAACCGTGGCACGGCCGAGCACCCGTGTACGGGTGGCGAGGTGATGACGCTGGCCAAGGCGATTCAGACCAGTGTGTATGAGCGGTTCGGGATTCGGCTGGAGCCTGAGCCGGTGGTTATTTAGTCATCTGTGAATCGTATTTTTTTAAAAATGAGCACTATGATGTTTGCTTATTCCTTTTTTGAGCAAACACGTGGTTCATGTCTGATCTCTCTGTTCTAGAACGAATTCATTTTCGTGACATCTTGCGGGAAGCGCGTTATGGCGCTCTTGCCGATGCTGAGGGCTTTCAGCAAATGTGCGTTGCTGTGGAAGCTTTGGGTAAACGTCTCAATCCGGATGCTATTGGCCTTGGAAAGTGTCGAGGTGTCCTCAAGTCACTTTTAGCAAAGGCAGATTTGTTGAGCGATCAGGGTGAAATTTACGGAACAGGTAGACGTTTCGATGCTTTGTTTACAGCGCTAAAAGATGCGCGTAACGACATCGCACATACGGGGGCATATGCCCGTCATGTTGCCGCAGACGCGGTTGATTTGAGCTTGCTGTTCGAAGGTGCATTGATGAACATGCGCATCACTGTTCAAGACTTTATGGTCGCAACGCCAATCGCCATCCAACCTTGGCACTCAGTTGGACACGCCAGGCAGTTGATGCTGTTGAATTCGTTTTCTTATCTACCCATGTGGGATGGCGAAAACTGGTGCTTGCTGTCCGATATGGCTGTGGCGAAATACTTGCGACCTGATTGGCCAGCAAAGAGCAAGATAAGCAAGACTATTGAAGCGGCAAGAGCGGACGGTTTGATGTTAACTACGGTGCAGCCCGTTGATGTGCAAGATTTAGTGACGGACCTCTTGAAAGACTCTGAACTTCCAGGACTTTGGGTGGTTGTCCAGAAAAGATTTCCATCGGGACACTTGGCTGGAGTACTTTCACCCTTTGAATTGATGTGACGTTAAGGAAAAAAATGACAACCCTGCAAGCTACTGCGAAACTGTTCTCGTTGTCTGCATTCATTGTTTTGGTGGGGTGCGCAACGGAGCTGCAGCTTGGTGCCGAAAGAGTTCGCCCCGTAAGCACTGAACAAAAGGCAAGCTGCGAATCTCTCGGAATAGTAGTTGCCGATCAGCAGCTGGGCCCCAATAAAACGCAAAATTCCACGAATAAAGCCATCAATGAGGTTGTGCGTCGGGGTGGTAATGCCATCTACATCATCTCCAATGCCGCGAGTGGTATCGACGGCGTGTCTGTGACGGCAGAGGCATTGCGATGCAAATGACATCATTTTCCAATCGCTGGTTGTACCTGAAGACTTTTTGTGCAATATGTATCCTGCCTGGCTGGGGGATGGCTTCAGAAATTGACGACTGTCTGTTGACAGGTCTCAAAGGCATCAGCAGCGATGTTGCTGCGCAGATGGTTCGTCAAGCGTGTGAAAACAAAATCGCAGCCAAAAAGAAATCTGATCTCTATGACAAATATGGTGAATATTTTTATAAACCCATAAAGGTCGTTTCAACCAATTTCTCTGAAAGTCCCAAGGGGTTATTTGATGGCCGTGCAACTGTTGTTGTGGAAAATGATCTACCCGTAACAGCTATTCTTGTAAAACTTACGCTTTGGACTGATTTTGGACTTCTAGAACCAAGATGCGGACGGAAAGAAGATGTAGATCAATACAGATATCTTTTCAAAATGAAAATAAAACCAGGCTCACAAGCCAAGCTTGTAGTTGACGATTTTCGAAAATTCTCGGGAACTATTTTGTGTGCAACGGCAGAGATTGAGCGTGGCCGAGAGCCTAAGATGACAGATGTGTCATTTGGGACTCACTCAGTTATGACGTATGACGAAGCCCGTGAGATGAGTAAGGCTCTTGGAGTCGGCGATTGGGTTTTTTCGCCCACAAGTATTGTGAGTCGTCAAAAATGAATTTTTTTTCACGGTCGGTTAAGGGGGCGTCAAAATTTGCAGTCATGTTGCTGTTGACTACAACCCGGCTGACGGCAGTTGCAAGTGATGATTCGTACGATCTTGGGCGCAGGGTGGGGGACTATCTGGGGTGGAATGTTGCCGCAGATGCATTCAAGTTCGGCCAGTGTCGCGACGTGATCAAGGATGCTAGTCCTAGGTATCTGAATCGTTATCAATTCAAAGAGGCAGTTGATTTCATTCGAGCACGATACAAAGAAAACTTCGAGGTGCAGGGCTTTGTTCGCGACGATGTCCAGCTTGAACGATTGCGTGAAAAACTTATCCGTGAAACCACAGAAAAATTCGCAGTAACTCTGGGCGCAAATCCAACCTCCTTGGCATGTGGATTTATGCAGGCAGAAATAGAGACGCGAATCACCCAAGCGCGAGCAAGATTGCCATGAATTTTTTTAACTGTTCAAACTCAGCGATGGTAGAGAGTGTTGCTCACCAAATTGATGGAACAGAACATGATGCTTGGTTTGCCCAGCAGGTCCAGGTGGGATTGGACTCGGCCAATGCGGGGAATCTAATTCCTGCAGCTGATGTGGAGGCTGAATTTTGGCTCGTCGAGCTATGACGCGTAGCAAGCTTGAATCGACCATTTGAGTGCACAGCCTTGTCACTGCGGTCAGCCGATCAGCCGATCAGCCGATTTGGCGAGCGCAGCGAGTATGAGGCTGACCGGCTGGCCGCAGTGCCAAGGCGGAAAAGCACCTCAGCGAAAAACGAAGACAACAAAAAACGGCCCGAAGGCCGTTTTTCATGGAAGCATCTCAAGCATCACTTCTTGCCGCTGCCATCCAGCTTGTAGATGTGCGGGCCGTCGCCAGCCGACAGCAGGCCGGTGTGGGCGTAGATGCCCAGTTTGGCGCGGGTGTCGGTGATGTCGAGGTTGCGCA
>Ga0213920_1001268_pt1 | contig 14372 bp, 11 predicted proteins | sample McNCre1117MG_FD_161054 | JGI IMG/M metagenome (GOLD analysis project Ga0213920, IMG submission 161054) | Freshwater microbial communities from McNutts Creek, Athens, Georgia, United States - 11-17 MG | ecosystem: Environmental > Aquatic > Freshwater > Creek | place: USA: Georgia | collected...
AACATAATATATTCACCCAAAGCACGGCACAAAAAAACGCCGGAAGAAAAAGGTTAAAAAAGACACTTGATTAAAATAAAAAAAAGTGTAAAATTTAGCGGTATCAATTTGGTAATATTGATAAAGTCTCGATAGGACTTGCCTACCGAGACTACGCTTATAGTTACTTACTTTTAACGGCTTTCATCAATTTAGTAATCGCCGTTATAAAAGCAGTGATAGCCCAGATAAGCTGAACCGGGTCTATTACATTTACCATAATTATTTTTCCCTAGTTATGGTTTCAAAAATGCTCCATTCTAAGGTGGCTGCACACCGCCTTAGCGTGGATGCAACCTCTGCTTTAACAAGCTTAAAGCATTGAGTGTATTATACAACCATTTTTAACAATTTTGTGTAAAATATAATATAGCTAACCTATTAGTTATATGTTAAACTAATCAAGCAAATTGCATGGAATAGCTATTACATCAAACTAAAAGGAGTTTTTCAATGGCATCATCAACTAAAAACGTTAAACTAGGCGTATGTAGTGTCGTCTATAAGGGCGTGGATTTAGGCTATACAAAAGGCGGTGTAGAGGTAGACGTATCCACTTCTACGCACCCTGTATCGGTAGACCAATTCGGCGAATCAGTCATCAACGAATACATCATGAAGCGTGACATCAAAGTTACCCTTCCTTTGGCTGAAACCACTCTTGAAAACCTTGTTGTCACCATGCCCGGTGCGACCTTGTTTTCTGACGGCACTGCTGCTACTGGCTCAATCACTTTCTCAGCCCAGCCAGCCGCAAACGACACAATCACCTTGAATGGCACTGTATTTACATTCAAAGCTGCTGTCACCTCCGCAACTGACATCTTGATTGGCGCAACATTGGCCGCTACATTGACAAATGCTGCTGCTGTATTGAACGCAAGCACTGTATTGAAAGTAGCCGAAGCAAGCTTTACTGCTACTGCAACCGTCTTGAACGTTGTTTACGACCAAAAAGGCATTGCTGGCAACAGCTACACATTAGCCAAAGTAGGCACTGCTGCGACCGTTTCCGGCGCAACCTTGGCTGGCGGTGTAGATTCAACGAAAAAGCGCGTAGACGTTACCAATGGCGTTGGAACTAACTTGCTTGACTTGGCTGGCAAACTGACCTTACACCCAATCGGCTTGTCTTATAGCGACACATCAGAAGATTTGGTAATCCCTCTTGCTGCTACCCCCGGTGGTATGAAATTCGCTTACAAATTCAATGACGAGCGCATTTTCAACGTAGAAATGATGGGCTATCCAGATTCAGTAACTGGCAAGCTCTTTTCACTTGGTGATTTGACCGCTTAATGTTGCAATTCACTCACAAGTGAGCTAAACTATAAGCCGCTTTAATTAGCGGCTTATTTTTTTGTGACTATGGAAACCTAAATGCAAGTATTGAATATTGACAAACTAATTAAACCGACAAGGGCTATTACTATCAACGGGATTGAATACCCAATGAGTGAAATGTCGGTTGGCCTTTATTTGAAGGCTGTTGAAAAAGAAAAGCAAGCCCAAGAAAACCAAGACCAAACCCCTCAAGTGATGATTAATTCATGGGTTGACGATTTGATTGCTATTTTCCCAACATGCCCACGGGATGTATTCTTGGCTCAAACCGTAGAAACCTTGACTGCCATTATCGCATTCGCAAGGGATGGCTCATTGCCTGATGAAACGAAGGTTGAGGGTGAAGAAGAAAAAAAGGCGGAAAGCTAAAGTCTATTGACTTTGGCTACCTGTTTTGCCGGGTGTGTAGCCACTACAACTACACACCTGATTACGTAATATATATGCCCATTCGGCTATTTTGGCTTTTGTCTGACACGATACAAAGGCTGAATGCTGAAAATGACTTAAGGTCAGTCAGGGTAGCTGTTTGTGGGCAAAGCCCTGAGCTTTATGGCGACGTAGACAAAGAGCTTAGGCAAACGATGGGGGATATATATGTATTCGATGAAGAGGCTATGTATAACCCAAACAAGGATGATAAAGGCATAGCTGAATTAAAAGCTATGATGGCTGGTTTCTAAAAAGGAATTTTGGGATGAATTTAGGCACTTTAAATGTTACGTTAGAGTTTAATGATGGGCAATTTACGGCCAAGATGGCTAATGCCCAAAAAACAATATCTAATTTTAATGTAAGCTTAAATTCAACCAATCAGCATTTAGAGCAAAATAAAAGTGTCATGTCAATGGCTTTGTCCAGTTGGCGTGACCTTTCCATTGTCGCTGCTGGCACTCACTCTATCATTTCTGCCTTTAATCATTCGATTGGGGCATTGGCAAAGACTCTCATCGAGGGTAACGCCCAGATAGAAAAGACCTCTGTATTGCTGCGTGGCTTAAGCCAATCAGTAGGCGAGGACAACAAAGCAAGGGATGTCGCAAATGACATGGCATTCCTTTTCAAGACTGCCAAACAATCCCCATTCGCTTTAAACCAACTGAGTGATTCATTTGTAAAGTTACGCTCGGTTGGCATTGCTGATGCTGATAAAAAGCTAAGTATCCTTTCTGACTCCATAGCCAACTTTGGTGGCGATGGTCAAGCCCTCCATAGAGCATCCATAGCCATTCAACAAATGGCATCAAAGGGTGTTGTCTCAATGGAAGAGTTAAGGCAACAATTAGGTGAATCCGTGCCGACGGCCATGCAAGCTATGGCTGATGGTATGGGCGTTAGCATGACCACCTTAATAAACAACATTTCAAAAGGTAAAGTTTTAGCCAAGCCAGCTATTGATGCGATGATGACGGCTATGGAAAACTCCATGTCAGGGTCAGGCAAGCGCATGATGGAGACGTGGGACGGCTTGCTAGAACAGCTAGGGACAAACCTACTTTTATTCAAAAAGCAAATTGGCGACTCAGGGGCTTTTGAAGCTTTCAAAGACAACTTAAAAGCTTTAAATGCTTACTTTTCAACTGACGAAGCAAAACAATTTGCCAATGCGTTAGGCGAAGGCTTTAAAAATGCAGCAAAATCTTTGGGTCAACTTGCTACTGCGCTACATAGCACAATAACTGTTATGAAGCCTTTCTTGTCATCTTTTGCCCAGATTGCGCCTGTTCTACTTTCCTTTAGGCTGTTGGTATCTGTATTAGAGACATTAAAAGCCAGAGCGTTAATATCCAAGGCTGCTATGGATGCTTTTAGGGCTTCCATCAAGATAACCACCGTCGAAGTGACGACCATGAAAGTAGCTGCTGATTTTGCTAATGGGCAAATAGGTGGCGGGTTTATAACCACAACAAAAAGCGTCACCAAGTTTGCCGGGGCTTTAGGCGTAGCTAAGGCTGGCATAACATTATTGGCTGGCCCTGTTGGCACTTTGATAACAATAGCCACCGCCCTAGCAGCAACTTTCATCGACTTTGGAAATGAAGCCGAAAAAGCCATAAATAAGGTCATAGAGAAGCAAAAAGAGTTAAACAATGAGAAAGGTCGCAAGATAGGAGAAAACTCCGCTATCAACAACTTAGACGACTTAAAAGAAGCTCAAAAAGGCTTTGACCAACAAGCCGCCAATATTAAAAAAATGGAGGGCTATTACAACACATTTGGCCTAACCCGTAGAGAATATCTAAACAAAGCAAAGTCTGATTTGTTGGTAGCCCAACAGGGGTTAGAAGAAGGCCGTTTAACCGTAATTACCCAACACGCCGAAGCGGAAAAAAATATCATCAATAAAAAGCTTGATGAAATTAAAGAATCTACAACCGCTCATTACTCTAAAGAAGTTGACTTAATCGACAAAGGGTTAGAATTAAAGAAAAAAGCCGGGGCAAAAGAAGAAGAGATTAACCAAGAAAAGCACGACAAAATTATCGAAATAAATAAAATAGAAAACGATGAAAGAATCAAGCAAACGGAAAAATTAATTGCTGACACCCAATCTAGCTTAAACAAGCTTGTTGAAGAAAATAAGCCATTGGGGGCAATTCTCGACCGTGAAAAAATAATAGAAGATACCAATGTTGTAGTTGAAAACTTACAAGTAAGTATTGCCGAAACCCAAGTCAAGTTAAAAAATGCATCAACCGATTCTGAGAAAAATAGCTTAACCAAATCACTTGAAAAAGATGAAAAAAAGCTAAAAGCGGCACAACTTACCATTCAAGACCTAACAAATGAAATTAAAAAACTCCAAGGGTCAGGCGAGTTTGATTTTTCAAAATTAATGAACTTAGAAAAGTTTCTAGTTGACTTACAAGCAGGTAAAAAACAACTTGAAGAATTTGCCAAAACCAAAGCTTCTTTAGACCAAGGCAAGTTGCCCGGTGATGATGCCATCCAAACAGGGGCTGGCGAAAAAGAAATAAAAGCCAAGATGGAAAAAAACATCGGTGTTTTTAACCAACTAAAGGGCAAATTAGCCGGGGCTTTAGAGGAAGCTTTCAAAACAGGAACGAAAGAGTTTGACAAGAACGCTGGCAAATATGGCTGGCAAATGTCAACCGAGCTTTCCGATGCCATTACGAATAACATCGACAAGATGAATTATTCAGCCGAAATCAAGGCAAAGATACTTGAAGCGGCAAAAGTGCTAAAAGACGGCGAAGCTGCTCTAGCAAACGCCAAAACTCCAGAAGAAGTTGATGCTTTAAACCAAAAAGTATCCGGCGCAATAGATATTATCAACAACGAAACCAAAGCCAGTGCTGAGTTAGAAAAACAGCTAAATCGTGAAAAAAAGGCAAGGGAAGAAATTGTCGAAATGAAGCGTAAGGCTGCATTGATGTCTGGTAAAGGCATTAGTGATACGCTTGATGAGTTGAATTCAAGTCAAAGACAAGTATCAAGAATTGCTTTAGAGGCTGCTGAAAAACATAGTGTATCTAAAAGCTTAATGCTTAAATTGCTTAAAATTGAAAGCAATTATGGGCAAGAAACAAACGCAAATAACAAAGCCCCAGCCAAAGGAGCTTTTCAATTTTTAGAAGGGACAGCTAACAGTTTAGGTTTAAAAGATAGATTCAATGTAAAAGATTCAGCAGATGCCGCTGCACGTTACTTAAAACATAACGAAAAGTTTTTGCAAAAAGCTTTGGGTAGAAACGTAACAGAAGGTGAATTGTATCTATCTTATCAGCAAGGTCCGGAAGGGGCTAGAAAACTTTTGTCAAATCCCGATGGCCTTGCTACCGATACAGTTGGGGAAAAAGCGGTTACGCAAAATGGTGGGAAAAAAGGCTGGACTAACCAACAATTTTCATCCCTTTGGACAAACAAATTCGATAAAGGCGGGGATACTAAAGTAGAAACTGCTACTGCTGTTGCCGATGTTGAACAACAAAAAAGAGATGAATACACCAAAACTTTTAAAGTATTTACGCAAATAACACAACAGCAAACCCAACTTGCTAGAGAAAAAGAAGACTTTATGCTCAAGATGGAAATTGATACCAATCAATCCATCGAAAATGAAAAATCCAAAGCATCGAGAGACACAAGCGAAATATATAAGCGCAATCTAGAAAACTACCAAACCGACCTGAAACAGCAAGCTAGGGCGCATGGCATTGTCCGAGATGAAGAATTAAAACAATTCGTAGACGAATATACAAAAAAACGCCTAGTCCTCCAAAAATACCAAAATGATGTCAAGATAGCCGAAGAAAGGCAATTGCTTGAAAGGAACGTGAGGGAAGGGGCTATATCAAGGTCTACCAATACATCCCAAGGTAGAGATGAGGCGATGCTACAAGAAAAGTATCGCCAAAAGATACAAGACCTCAACCAAAACTCAGAAGGTTTCAGCCCTGATAGGCTAAATAGCGAAAAGCAAATGGCCTATCAACAAATGCAAGAGGATTTGCGCAACCTACAACAACAACATCAAACATCATTTCAAAGGATGATGCAAGATTCAGTTGATTACAAGCAAGTATTGGGCGATGTCCAATCAACACTAGCCAATGGGTTAGTTGATGGCATGGCAGAATTAGCTATAAATGGCACGGCTAACTTTAAACAATTTGCCACATCCGTAATAAAAGACATCGGCTTGATGATTGTCAAGATGACTGCTTTAGCTGCTATACAACAAGCCGTAGGGGCATTTAAATCAGCAAGCAACCCATTTTCAGGGGTCGGCCCGATGAAGTCATTTGGTAACTCAGACTCTGGCATTGGCGGTAGCATTTTGAGCGGTATAGGTAGTGTTTTCTCATCATTTTTTGCTGATGGTGGGGTAGGTAATGCTGACCAAACAAGCCAACAAGAGCTAAACAAAGGTGGGGTTAAAAAGCGCACCAATGTAGCTGTATTTGCCGAAGCAGGATTGCCAGAAGCATTTATACCCCTACAGGATAAACAGAATATTCCCATCTCGCTTATACAAGGGGCAAACGGTCAAATATCCGCCAAAGCTATGTTGCCTGATGGCAACTCCATTCCTGCCAAAATACAGCAAAGTAACTTGAGCATGGCAAAACAATTCGCTAAAGGTGGCATGATGCATGGGGCAATGAAGTCCATAGGAGATGCTGCCACTAACCTAAGCACAGCTACATCAAGCCTAGGGTATATCCAGCCAGCTAATACTACCAAGATAATTGGTGGTGATACCGTAAGTATAGCGATAAACGTATCTAGTGACGGCAAGGGCGCAAATTCTAGCGAAAGTGTAGGTAATGCTGAGGTATGGAAAAAAATGTCTCAAAACGTAAAAACGACCGTTTTAAAAACACTTGCCGAAGAAAAGCGTCCCGGCGGAATGTTAAGTAAATAAATAGTGACTTTATACAAAAACATCGGTAAAATATACAAATGGCACAAAGTATTTTTAGCTGGCTTCCTGACTCCGGCTCTACACGAGATGTGGAGTTTGCCATGTTGTCCGCAAAATTTGGCGATGGTTACGAGCAAAGGGCGGCAAAAGGGATAAACTCCAAAGTAATCAAGTGGAGCTTGACCTTTACCCGCAGCCAAACCGAAATCAAAGCGATAAGTGATTTCCTTGATGCCAGATTGGGCTATCAAAGTTTCCAATGGACAAACCCACGAAACGAAGTGGGCAGTTACACATGTAAGTCATACAGTGTAAAGCGGTTTGAAAATGCTCCTAAGATACAACAGCTATCTTGCGAGTTTGTACTTGTATACGATATTTTGTGATAAACAGATATGACAATCGCTCAAGATGTTTTAAGTCAAGAAGCTCCAAGTTTGGTGGAGTTATTCAAAATAGATATGTCAGCGATTCCTGCCATATCTACATTGGTTTATTACCTAACGCCGTCTAGCTCAACAGCTATAACATGGGGTGGTAATAGCTATCAACCTTGGGCTATCAACATAGATGGTGTAGGGTTCGCTACAGAGGGTTCGCCAGTTCGACCTACGTTAAGCATAGGCAACCTCGATGTAAGCAAGTTAATCGGCACGGCTGCTTTTGCTTATGGTGACATAGTGGGGGCAAAAGTAACTTACGTAAGGACATTTAGCACTTACCTAAATACATCACTTTCACTGCCACCATTGAAATATGTGATTCGCAAAAAAACAGCACATACCCAACAAGTAATAGTTTTTGAGTTAGGAAGTCCATTAGATAAAGAATTGGCATATTTGCCTGCTCGCCAAGTTTTAAAGCGAGATTTCCCTGGTATTTCTACTAATAAAAGTGCCTTTAGGTAGTAAAAATGGCCGAAGAATTCAAGGACAGAAAGAAGATAAAGGTAAGCAAAAAGGCTTTTGAAAAAATTCAAAAAACCGCTATTGCCGCTTATCCACAAGAAATATGCGGATTTTTGAAATCTGACGGTTCTTTTGTTGAATGCGAAAACCAAGCTGACGACAAAGAGAATTCTTTTAAGATAAGCGCAAAGGATTATGCTTTAAACCTTGATTCTATTGCCGTAATACATACGCATTGCCCGAAAAAGATAGCCCCTTACGACCCACGCACCCCATCAGAAGCTGACTGGAATTCGCAAAAAGAGACTGGCATTCCGTGGTTGATTTATTCAGCCAGCAAAACTGAAATATCGCAAGAGCCATTCCAGATTCCCAGATACCCAGATTCAAATTTTGAAGCAAGGGCATTTGTCCCCGGAATCAGCGATTGCTTTAGCATAGTTCAAGATTACTACTGGTTTAATTTTGGTATACAGTTAAAAGACCACATTGCTTACAATGTAAAAGACATAGTTTTTAATTGTAACTCATTTGACAAATACATTACAGACTATGGTTTTCATGAAGTTCCGCTTGAAGAATTACAAGATGGCGATTTGTTATTAATAGACAATGCCGGATTCACTAGAAATCATCTTGGCATTTACGAAAGTGGAAAAATATTACATCAAGATGGCCTTTTAATCAAAGAAGATTACAGCCATTTCGTAGGTAGGATTGGGGCAGTGTTGAGGCACGATAGCCGATGAAAGTTTTGGTATACAAAAACGGTGACACAATCAAGTCTGATATAGAGTGTGTCGATATAAAGTCATGCCTTTCATTGTTAAAGCTACATCACGGCAAAGAATTCACCGATGACATAATATCCAATAATTACAAGTTCATTTTGTTTAACGAAAATGATATACAAAATGCCATTTCGTTAAACCAAGATGTAATATTTTCGCCATTTGAAGGTTACGATAGTTTAATAATTATAAAAGATATTGGTGGTGAAATTCCCGCCGTAGCTATTGCTAGTTTGGCCTCTATGGTTGGGGTCACTTTATCCACTACAGCACTTACTGTTTTGACTGCTGTAGCCAACCTCGCAGTTAGCATCGTTACTAGCGCGTTGATGAATTTAATCAGCCCCACACCTGAATTTTCCGGCGACCCATCTACAAGCCAAAAGACATCAAACCTTTTTAATGGCGGAGTTTTAAATGCCGAAGCTGGTGGCCCAGTCCCTTACCTTTTTGGCAATTGTTTTTGCGGCGGCAAACCTATTTCGTCAACAATAGAAAGCTCGGATACATAATATGGAAGAAGTATTAGTTGGCGAATACATACAAGCTATCGACATACAGGGTGAAATGGGGGGCGGCAAGGGTGGCGGACATACACCACGGGAAGCTGATGATACCTTATCAAGCACCCAAACTGCCCGTTTATTGCTCCTTTTAGGCGAAGGTGAAATACAAAGTGTAGATGAAATTTATTTAAACAAAACCCCAATATCTAGCTTTTCTGGGGCTACTTTTGAATCAAGGACTGGCTTATCAAATCAAACCCCATGCAAAGGATTTGGAGAAGTCCAAACCCCTGCCACAGGTTTTTCTGCTGTCCAAGTGACAACCTCCACATCTTATGTCAAAGCATTTGATTACGATGTGACAGCGGTAAAAATAACATTCTCATTATCGTCTTTGAGAATGGTTCAAGATAATGGCGATATTGTAGGCTATAAGGTAGATTTAAATGTAGAAACAAAAGCTACGCCAGCATCTTCTTTTGTTGTAGCAAAAAATGTAACAAAAGCGGGGAAAGCATCATCGCCTTACGCATGGGATGTCAGGATTGACAGGCCGTCATCTGCCGTCAATGGTCAACAATGGTCTATTCGCGTCAATCGTTTGACTGCTGATGATGCCGATGTAAAACACAGCTCATTAACCAGTGTAGCTGGGTTAATAGAAATCCGCCATCCAATAACCCCTTACACATACCCTAACTCTGTTTTATTAGCTCTAACTTTAGCCGATGCCTCTCAATTTGGCGGAAGGATGCCAGATATAACTATCCGCGTCAAAGGTGAAAAAGTTTATTTGCCGACTAACTATAATGCCACAACACGGGTTTATACAGGCAATCCAACAGGCGCATTCAAAACTGCCAAAGAATACACAAATAACCCTATCTGGATATTGTGGCATGTCTTAGTCCAAAGAATGTTTATACCATCTACTGACCTAGATTTTGGCAGTTTTTACGAAGCTGCCCAATATGCCGATGAGTCAATAAGTAATGGTGACGGTGGCACTGAGCCGCGTTATACAATAAATAACGCATTTATCCGCATGGAAAGCCCGTATACATTTTTTACATATATTCTGACAATTTGTAATGCCAATTTTGCTACAAATGAGTTTGGGCAGTTAAGTTTAATCTTAGATAAACCCGGCAGACCCATTACCAAACTGGTTACCAATGCCAATGTTATTGATGGTGAGTTTTCATATAGCTCAAATGATTTAGAGTCACGATTCACCAGTGTCAACGTTACATATAATGAGCCTACACAATTAGGCGAAACCCAAACGACCACATTTACTGATAACAACCTGATAACACGTTATGGGCTACAAACAAGCAATATTCCCCTAGCTGGCTGCTATAGCGAAGCCCAAGCGATACGCAAGGCAAGATGGGCAGTATGGACTAATTCATACGATACTGACTTTATAAGTTTCAAGAACATGCTTGCTGGCGGAATGTATTATGTTGGTGAATTAATAAACATCCTTGACAACAAAAACTCAGGATTCGATTGCCAAGGCCTAATTAGTTCAAGCTCATCTACTGGGTCATCCACAACATTGGTATTAGATAGAAGCATAGCTTTATCCAATACTGCTTATACTATAATGTTCCTTGATTCTGCTGGGAATACTGTAAGTCAACCTATCAACCAAGCCAACGGCACTTTTAATACTGTAACATTTGGCTCTGTATCGTCTGTATTCAAAGCAAGCCCATTCATTCTTTCGACTGCGACACAAAAGCCTATTACCGCCCGTGTAATTAAAATAGACAAGCGTGATGATATTTACGAAATCAGTTGTGTAAAGCATAACGAAGGAAAATATGCTTACATTGACGGGGCGGTAGCTAAAGTTCCAAGACCAAGCCAATTCGTCAACTTATCTAATTTTAGCGTCACAAGCCCAGTTAATGTCGGGGTAAGCGAGGTTTTTTCTAGCAATGGGGTAACCAAAGGGAAATATCTCCATGTCACGTGGGATTGGGTAAAAGGCTCACAAGGGTTCAATCCAAGATACACAGTCCAATGGCGTAGGGATAACCAAAACTTCCAAATGGTAGAAAATATATCAGTTAAAAACTTTGATATATTCAACCCTGCCCCCGGCCAATACGAAATATATGTATTCGCTACCAATCCTATATCTAGCGTAAAAAGCGCGGCAAGCACTAGCTTTATTTATAATTATAGGACTGTTGCTGCTGGCTCAACACTAGAAGCTCCCACGACGGTTAGAGTCCAAGGCACAACTGGCTTAACTTTTGCTAATGCCGATTTAAACCTAGAAATACTTCACAACCCCAATAATAATAACAAAACAGACAAATTAAACGATTACATTGTAGAAGTTTGGACTGCCGACGGAGCAACAAAAAAAGGCACATTTGTAGTCCCACATAGGGCTGATTATAGCGGATTATTTACTCTTACTTACTACCAAAACATAGAGCTTTTTGGCACCGCCACACGGACATTCCAAATAAAAGTTTATTGCCGTGATATGGTAGGGGATTTGAGTTCTGCCTTAGCAGTAACGGTAAATAACCCCGTCCCTGCTGCCGTCAACTTTACCGTATTGAGCGGCGTAGGAATTAACTACATCAACATAGACACGGCACCTGGCAGCGACATTGCTGGCTATGAAGTCCATAGAAGCACTACAAGTGGCTTTACCCCTAGTTTAGCCACTAAAGTCTACACCGGGGCAAGCAACACAGTCACTGTTTCTGGGGCGCAAAGCACTACATATTATTTCAAGTGTGCCGCTTACGACACATTTGACCAAATCGGGTTAAATTACGGCACACAAATAGCTGGCACGACTCTTGCTAATGATGCGATAGATTGGAAAATAATAAGCGGCTTACAATTTACCCAAAACAGCCCGACGACAAATAGCATTTCATGGACTTCTGGCGTTATAGTAAAAATAACTGGCAGCACTTCGACCACTTTCAACATAAGTGCCGGTAGTGCGGCATGGACAAGTGGAAACTTATACATCTATTTCCCCGGCTCTGGCACGACTTTAAGCACGACTACGACATTATCTACCGCCGTCAGCGCGAATGGCTGGGTGATAGGGGACTATTTAGGCGGGACAACATTCAATGGCGGCACAGGCCAAGCTTTTGTTGACGGCTCAAAAATCCTTGCTGGAACAGTAGGTGCAAACCAACTCATAGCTGGTAGTGCGGTAATAACAGGTAGTGCGCAAATTGCGGATGCCATTATTACAAACACAAAAATTGCGAACGCGGCGATTGACAACGCCAAAATAGCGAACGCGGCGATAACCGGGGCAAAAATAGGCACGGCAACTATAACCGGGGCAAACATAGCCGCAGCGACGATACAAAGCGCAAACATCGGCACGGCACAAGTTAGCACGTTGCACATCGGCGCAAATGCCGTCACAGTTCCATCCTCTGCATATAGACGAAACCCTATAAGGATAAATGCCGTATTGCCTACAGCAACACAGGTTTACACAGATTTACTTAAAATGAGTTTTAGTATATCAGAACCTACTAACTCATTAATATCTTTCAACTTACATGGCTGGACTGCAAGCAACAATACGCCACCTAGTTTATATATTACCGATACAACAACTGTAAAAATAAGAATGTTGCTTAACTCATCAATAATATATCAAAATTCATCAGGAGCGTTGAACAAAATATTTACTTTTGCTACTTTGTTAGATGCAGCTTCTGTGATGCAGCATTTACCTATAGGTTCATATACTGTGACGCTGCAAGCATGTGTAAATAAGACATCCGTTTATACGTGGGCTGTATTTGCTGATTTATGGGAAATGAGCTTAACCCATTTGGGAGTTAAACGATGACAGTATATGTAATATATTTAACAGCAAGCGGGTTAATATTGCGATGGGGGGTTTGTAATTCTGCCGATTACGCCATACAGTTTATAACAACTGGCGAGAGTATAACACAATTCGCCTTTGGAACTCAGGTTGATATTAGCTCACAGTATATATCAGCAGGGACGCTGACAACAAGGCCAAGTATGCCAATAACAGTTACCGGAGGGACAATATCAGGGCTTCCAAACCCCTCATTAGTGTCATACATACCAAATAGCGGTGGCATATTGCCGGGAGAGATAACAGTAACAGATGGCACATTGACAATCTCTGCCCCCACAGGCTCTTATGAAATAAACGTAACATCAGGCATTTATCAAGATTATTCGACGGATATTTCAATATGACACTTTTAACAATATCTCCTATCAGTTCGCCAACCCTAACCAACCTAACCGGAAGCCCCGTAGGCGGCTCTATTGTCGCTTTGAGGTGGACAATCCCCCAAGACACTACTCATTTCCAAACCGAAATATGGGTAAACACGGTCAATAATAGAGCCACTGCTACATTGGCTGAAAAGTCATTTGGTAGCACTTACGCCTATGTAGGGACTCCCGGCACAACGTATTATTTTTGGATACGTAGCGTAAACATCTATGGCTACACAGCTGGCGCATGGACTCCTGTTAGTGCGACGGGTGGCGTGGCGGTGACACTATCACGACTTATAACTGATAACATATCTGATAACGCAATCACGGATGAGTTTGTTTATACATCGTCTGTAGCTAAAACAATCCCTTCCGCTTTTTCTGGCGGAGCTAGTGTCATTCTAGCCGATTTAACTTATCAGGCAAGTGGCGGTAGGGTCAGGGTGCGCGTAGAAGATGACTTATCCCCAACTGTCGGGATACTTAATGGCGTAAATGCTACAGCAAATACCAATAACATAACTTACTATAATTTCTACATGTCAAGGCTGACTGTATACAATGTTGGGACGGCAACATTCACCAATGGTAGTGCGGCAGTAACAGGTCAAGGCACGGCGTGGACTGCTGCCTTACAAGGTAAGATAATAGGGTTAGATGAAGGCACAAGCAACAATGTGGTAGGGACGGTAAACAGCCCAACAAGTCTTACTTTGGCTCTCCCGTGGGCTAATCCATCCGTAACCGCTTCGGCATACTACATTCAACTTACACATACAAATGTATATGGGGCAGAGACGCCAGAAAGTAGCATGTTTGTTTTCTCTGGAAACGCAAATTGTCGGTTTGTGTACGGAAATAGGTATAGGCGTGAGTTTGATTTAACAACGACACTAGGGGATTTTTACGAAATACAATTATCTGCCAGAATGGTCGCTATACTTAATAATACTCAAGATACCACTCCGGCAAGTTCACTTAGAAGAAAATTAACCATAACGGAGTTTTACAAATGAGATATGCTCGATATGACAAAAGCACAGGCGTCATAGATGGAATTTTTGAATCATCAAACTTTGACAATATCAAAAGAAATACCAACAATTCCCAAGACTTAATA
>Ga0213920_1001270_pt1 | contig 14369 bp, 14 predicted proteins | sample McNCre1117MG_FD_161054 | JGI IMG/M metagenome (GOLD analysis project Ga0213920, IMG submission 161054) | Freshwater microbial communities from McNutts Creek, Athens, Georgia, United States - 11-17 MG | ecosystem: Environmental > Aquatic > Freshwater > Creek | place: USA: Georgia | collected...
GCCAGGCCCAAGGAGAGCAGCGCGTAAAAGGACCCGTTGATGAGTCCGATCAGCAGCTGCCCGAACAGCGCTTGAGAGGGAATGCCAAAGATTTCCATGGTGATTTCAGGCTTGCGTGAACAGGGGGTGGATTACTTCTTGACCAGAGGGCAGTCGCCTTCGTTCAGAGGGCGGAAAGCTTCGTTGGCCGGAATCGTGGCAGCCACCTTGTAGTAGTCGTAAGGGCCTTTGGATTCAGACGGCTTCTTGACTTCAAACAGGTAGGCGGGGTGGATCTTGCGGCCATCGGCACGCACCGAACCCTTACCGAACAGGATGTCGTCGGTGGGCAGTTCCTTCATCTTGGCCACCACCTTGCCGCCGTCGTCGGTCTTGGCTGCATCCACGGCCTTCAGGTAGTGGATCACGCCTGCATAGACACCGGCATGGTCCGACGAAGGCATCTTGCCGCCGTGCAGAGCGGCAAAGCGCTTGGACCAGGCGCGGGTTTGATCGTTCAGATCCCAGTAGAAGGTTTCGGTCAGCAGCAGGCCCTGGGCTTTGTCCAGACCCAGCGCATGCACGTCGGGCAGGAACACCAGCATACCGGCCAGGTTCTGGCCACCCTTGACGATGCCGAATTCGGCGGCTTGCTTGATGGAGTTGATGGTGTCGCCACCGGCGTTGGCCAGGCCAATGATCTTGGCCTTGGACGCCTGGGCCTGCAGCAGGAAAGAAGAGAAGTCCTGCGTTGGGAACGGTGTGCGGACCTTGCCGACCACCTTGCCGCCGTTCTTGACCACCACCGCCTCGGTGTCGCGCTCCAGGGCGTGGCCGAAAGCGTAGTCAGCGGTCAGGAAGTACCAGGTGCTGCCGCCGTTTTTCACAATCGCTTTGCCGGTGCCGTTGGCCAGCATCCAGGTGTCATACAGCCAGTGCACGACGTTGGCGTTGCAGGACTTGCCGGACAGATCAGCCGTGGCCGAGCCGGTGTTCACGTGGGCCTTGTTCTTGTCCTTGGTGATCTGGGCAATGGCCAGACCGACGGACGATGTGGGCACGTCGGTGATCATGTCCACCTTGTCGGTGTCGTACCACTGGCGGGCGATGTTGGAGCCCACGTCGGGCTTGTTCTGGTGGTCGGCGCTGACGATTTCTACTTTGAGTGTGCTCTTGGTGGCCTTGATGTAGTCCTCGACGGCCATCTTGGCCGCGACCACGGAGCCCGGCCCACCGATGTCAGCGTAGGGGCCCGACATGTCGTTGAGCACGCCGATCTTGACGATGCCGTCAGACACTTGCGCTTGTGCGGTGCCTGCCAGGGCGCATGCGGTCAGTGCTGCCGCTGCGAGAAGTTTGCGTTTCATGGTGAGGTCTCCTGTTGAAATGAACGGTGAAAAAACAATCAGACGCCGAGGTATTCGTGCAGCATGGGCATCTTGGCCTGCAGCTCGCTGGCAGCAAAGCCTTCGATGATGCGGCCGTGCTCCATGACGTAGAAGCGGTCGGCCAGCGGTGCGGCAAAACGGAAGTTTTGCTCGACCATGATGATGGTGAAGCCCTTGGCCTTGAGCGAGCGGATCATGCGGGCCAGGGCCTGCACGATCACGGGGGCCAGGCCCTCGGAGATTTCGTCAAGCAACAAGAGCTTGGCCCCGGTGCGCAGAATGCGACCCACCGCCAGCATTTGCTGCTCGCCACCCGACAGGCGGGTGCCGGGGCTGTTCTTGCGCTCCAGCAGGTTGGGGAACATCTCGTAGATCTCGTCGATGGGCATGCCGCCACCCGCGATGACCGGCGGCAGCAACAGGTTTTCCTCGCAGCTGAGCGAGGCAAAAATGCCGCGCTCTTCCGGGCAGTAACCGATGCCCAGCTTGGCGATGTTGTGCGGCGCCATGTCGATCGACTCGCGACCGTTGATGGTGATGGAGCCGGTGCGCTTGCCCACCAGGCCCACGATGGACTTGACGGTGGTGGTGCGGCCCGCGCCGTTGCGGCCCAGCAGCGTCACCACCTCGCCTTTGTGCACCGTCAGGTCCACGCCGTGCAGGATGTGCGACTCGCCATACCAGGCGTGTAGATTGCTGATGCGCAGGAATTCGTCGGACTCAGCCATGGGCACCTTCCAGCTCGTTGTCGGCGGTGCCCATGTAGGCTTCCAGCACTTGGGGGTTTTGAGACACCACTTCGTAGGGGCCTTCTGCAATGACTTGTCCGCGTTGCAGCACGCTGATGGTGTCGGCAATGCTGGAGACCACATTCATGTTGTGCTCCACCATCAGGATGGTGCGGTTGGCACCGACCTTCTTGATGAGCTGCGTGACGCGGTCCACGTCTTCGTGGCCCATGCCCTGGGTGGGTTCGTCCAGCAGCATCAGCTCGGGGTTCATGGCCAGCGTGGTGGCGATTTCCAGAGCGCGTTTGCGGCCATAAGGCAATTCCACCGCCGTCAGATCGGCCATGCTGCCCAGGTCCACTTCATCGAGCAAGGCCATGGCTTGGTCATTGAGCTGGTTGAGGATGTTTTCAGAGCGCCAAAAGTGCATCGACATGCCGGTGTTGCGCTGCAAGGCTATGCGCACGTTTTCCAGCACGGTGAGGTTGGGGAAGGTGGCCGAAATCTGGAACGACCGCACCAGCCCGCGACGGGCCACTTGTGCGGGCTTTTCGGCGGTGATGTCCTGACCGTTGAACAAAATTTGCCCCCGCGTGGGGATCAGGAACTTGGTCAGCAGGTTGAAGACCGTGGTTTTGCCTGCACCGTTGGGGCCGATCAGGGCATGGATCTGCCCGCGCTGAACGCCCAGGTTGACACCATTGACGGCGACAAAGCCCTTGAACTCTTTGACAAGTTCCCGGGTTTCGAGGATGAAATCTTTGGACATGACGGGTGAACAAGGTTCCTGTTAACGGCCATGTTTCCAGAAAGCTGCATGGCCTGTCTCATTCTGAGTTGATCACCGCAGGTCTGCCGTAGTGGTTATCCCGAACGCATGTCTCTCACGTGTCTGAAGGTCGACTTTGATTCACAAAGTCGATGAAAAAACCTCAACTCAAGACCATGCCGCCATCCAGATGGATGGATTGGCCGGTCATGCCCCGGGATTCAGCCGAACCCAGGTACACGGCCAGACTGGCGATCTCGGACGGGTCCAGCACGCGACCGAGAGGCACGCGTGCCAGCGCCGCCTTGACCATCTCTTCGCCGCTGATGCCCGCGCTTTGCGCCACTTGGGCCTTCAGCTCTTCGACCATGTCGGTCTGGATGAAGCCGGGGCAAATCGCGTTGACCGTGACTTTGTAGGGGCTTGCCTCCAGTGCCAGGCAACGCGTCAGGCCGACCACTGCGTGTTTGCTCACGTTGTAGGCGCTTTGGTTGCGTGAGCCCCATTTACCGGCCGTGGAGGCCATGTTGATGATGCGACCGTGCTCACGCACCTGCATGCCAGGCAAGCAAGCCTGCGTGAAGTGCAGAACGCCAAACAGGTTCACGTCCAGCATGTCCTGAAAATCTTGCGGCACATAGTCCATGAAGGGCTTGGCGCGGTACACCCCTGCGTTGTTGACCAGGACATCAACGCGTCCAAAACGTTTTTCGGCTTGTTCCACCGCTGCATAGCAGGCGTCACGGTCGGTCACATTCAAACCCACCGTCATGATCCGATCGGCAGGCAGACCCAACGCGTCTTTGACTTCATTCAGGCGCGCTTGGTCGGTGGCCACCAGGCACAGGCTGGCGCCTTCGGCGGCATAGGCTTTGGCAATGGCGCGACCGATGCCACGGCTGGCACCGGTGATGATGGCCACTTGCTGGTTGAGTCGATCGGCCATGCGGGTTCCTTTTCAAGCAGGTTCAGATCAGGGCGGCGCGCTTGCGCTGATCGCCGTTGGGCGTGCCGTGGTCAGGGTCGTCGTGTGGGTTGGAGATGGCCTTGCGCAACACCTGGCGATAACCATGTGTCAACTCCATGCGGGGGCCAAAGCCCTGCTCGATCAGCAGGCGGTGTGCGGCAGGCAGTTTCCAGCAAGGGGTGAAGACAAACAGGTGGTGTTCGAGGTGGTAGTTGACCCAGTACGGCGCCAGCACCATGCGCATGCCCCAGTTGGTCAGCGTGGTGCGGGTGTTGCGCAGACGGTCGTTGTCATCGCCCACCACCGCATGCTCGGCGATGTTGCGGATGCGGCTGATCACCTGGTACCAGGTCAGCAAAGGCAATAGCCACAAGGCGAAATAGGCCCACCACACACCGGCTGCGGCCGTGATGGTGAAGATGAGCACATTGGTCAGGATGAAATGCTTTTCTGCACGGATCAGGTTTTTCCAGCGCTGCAGGCGGCTGGGGTCATCGCCCATTTCCATGCGAAAAAATTCCATGCGGCGCTGGTAGCCAGTGACACCCAGAATGTCCCGCCGCATCTTGCGCCAGAAGCTGGCTTGACTGATGGGAAAAGGCGCCGACAGGATCAGGTCAGGGTCTTCCTTTTGCTGTGTATGGCGGTGGTGGCTCAGGTGGTAAGGCCGGTACAGCGTGAGGCTCGCGCCAACGGGCCAGCCACACAAGAAGGCGCCCACGGTGTCATTGAGCCAGGTGGTCTTGAACAGGGCGCGGTGCGCTGCATCGTGCATCAAGATGGCCAGACCCAGTTGCCTGCCGCCAATCAACACCACGGCCACGATGAAGCTCAAAGGATTGGGCCAGGCGATGAAAAACGTCATGGCCAGCGCTATCACGCCCCAGGCATGCAGCACCAGATAGGCGCCCATCCAGTCGGATCGACCGCGCAAATAGGCGTCTTGTTCGGGGCTGAGGGCAGGTTGTGTGCTGATGACCATGATTTGCAACAGACTTCAAAATGGTCATATTGAAATGAAAGCATGCTCTTATCAGTCACTGATGCGACCTGGTGGTGCCAGCCACGAACTCGTATGCGCTGGGTTCGGCTCAGTTTGTTTCCGAACGAGGGCGATAGAAATTCCATCCCCAGCCACTGGGCAGTTTTGTTTGTGTGGCGGGCCCTGTGTTCGGTGCCCATAACTGAATGACGCCGGGCGCATCTAGTTCCTCTGGCCGAATCCAGGGGCTGATTTTCAAATGGCCATCAATCAAAACTTTCGGAGGATCTTCCATGGCGATGGCAATGGCCCCTGCAGCAGTCGCCGGTCCGATGATGACGTTGACAGGACCACCTGCAGCGTCATTTGCAGAGGCCGATAATTCTTTGGCTATCGCTGGACTGTTGAACAGTCGCCAGCGTGTTAAAGCGGGCTGGGCGCAGCATCCGAAGGCTGACGTCTGGTAAGAGTGAATCAGGAGCAAGCTCTGAATGCCCACAAAAAAAGACAAAGCGATCCATACGTGCTTTGCGTGAATCTGTTTTTGAGGCAATTTCAAAAGCATCATCAATGGAGGAATGGCCCAGATGGCAAAAGCGGTGCCCCACTGCATTTGCAAATCCATGCCCAGGAACAAACCCAGCAAAGTGATGCACAGGGGTGGAAATATGCCCCATACCAGTAAAAATCTTGAGCCTGAAATGTTGGTGGTTTTGTCGCCTGGATCAACGCTGACGGCGGGGCGCAGTGCTTTAACGATCAACAAAAATAAAATGGCAGGCAAGCAGCGATTAAACAAGAGGTCCATCAACCAGATGCCACTGTGAAGCCGATTGGCCACAGGGATGGCGCTTTGCATGAATTCGGGGCGTGAGGTTTTGAGCGCGTATTGAATGGGGCTGTTGGCCATGTCTTGCTGCAGCAACCACCACAGATGCGGCAGAAACAGAAGTGTTGCGGTCAGAATGGCCAGGCCAAGACCTTGAAGCTGTTGTTTGTTGCGCCAGGGTTTCAGTTGCCACACCATGTATGCACTGGGGACTGCGACCAATAAATATTGGTATTTGCTGAGCATGCCCAGACCCGCTGAAACGCCAAGGGCCAGCCACCACCGGGCCCGGCCGGTCGTCAATATTTGCCACCAGCAATAAGCACTCAGACTGATGCACAACATGAGCAGCACATTGTGGTTGTAATAGTTGAGACGGCCGTTGTAGAACGTGATGCATAAGCCCGCAAGAAGCGCTAGCAGAGCGTTGTGCTGGCCCCATATCTGACGAACCAGTGTCGCAAAAATCATCAAGGCAGCCAGTGTGCAAAGACCGCCCAAAATCTGACTGGTCAAGGCCGTGGGGCCGAAAAGCATTTGTGGCAGTGTCAGCAACCACGTGGGCAATGGCGGGTGCTTGTGGTAGCCCCATTCAAGCGAATGCGCCCACACCCATTGTTCGATGTTGTCCATCGGTGCAGTGAGTGCAACAGACGATAAATGTCCAATCCAGATGAAGCCAAACACCACCAAGAGAATGGCCAAATGTTTTGAATTTCCAAGTGGAAATGTTTGCAGGATGTGGCTGTCGCGGCGTTGATCCGAAGCGGGCATGCGTCTGGTGAGTGGGGTTGTCGGCGCAGGCATGACAGGGGTTGTATAGTCATTAAAAGGTGCGTAATTGTCCTTGATTTGGCATGATTGGATGTGTTTGTTTTTGCCAGGGAGGTCAGGTGGTGGTCAGTTAAAAATCTGCAAACTCTTTGTCACTCAATTTGTTTATAAATATTAAATGCATCAAGACATGTTGTGTAGCCGATTGCAGAGACCGCGGATTTCTTGCGTGATCCCCGCTTACAACGAAGCGCTGAATTTGCCTGCGGTGCTGCCTGCAATTTGGCAGCAGATCAAGACCATGACGGACCAGTTCGAGATCATCGTGGTCAATGATGGCAGTCGCGACAAAACCTTCGATGTCGCGTGTGCACTGTCGGTTCAATATCCCGAGATCGTGGCACTGGATTTGTCGCGGAATTTTGGCAAGGAAGCTGCCATGACCGCTGGCTTGGAGGCCGCCGCTGGTGATGTTGTCATTTTGATGGACGCAGATGGGCAGCACCCTGTGGCGCTCTTGTCAACGATGCTTCAGCGGTGGCACGAAGGACTGGATGTCGTTTATGCCGTTCGCCGCACGCGCAGTGACCAATCATTGCTTCACACCACATTGACGGGCTGGTTTTATCGCTTGATCAATTGGGGCAGTCGCGTCAAGATTCCGCGTGATGCGGGCGATTTCCGTTTGATGGATAAACGGGTGGTCGATGCTTTGGTGGCTTTGCCCGAACGCAATCGCTTCATGAAAGGACTTTACGCTTGGGTCGGCTTTTCCAGCATGGCCCTGGACTATGAGCCGCTTCCCCGGCAACAAGGCGAGAGCAGTTTTGGTTTGCGTGGCGCCTTTCGCCTTGCATTGACAGGCATGCTGGCATTTTCAACGGTGCCGCTCAAATTGTTGACCGTGTCCGGGTTGCTGCTTTCTCTGGCTTCCATGCTTTACATCGCATGGGTTGTCGTCGAGTATTTTTATTGGGGTATCCAGGTTCCAGGGTATGCCACGCTGGTGGTCAGCATCATGTTTTTCAGCGGTATCCAGTTGCTGGCATTGGGCATCATGTCCGAGTATGTGGGGCGTATTTACGATGAAGTCAAACGCCGTCCTTTGTATTTGCTTCGGCAACGTAGAGGCCATGGCTTGAGGAATGACTGAGGTGTCGCGCTTGAAAATTTCAGCTTGGCTGGCCGGTTTCTGGTTTGGATCGGTGGGTTTGATGGCGGCGTTGGTCCACTTATTCGTTTTTGAGGGCTTGCGGCATCTGATCAGACCTGAGTTGGCCAATCTCGGTGGGTTTATGGTGGCCTTTGGCGTGAGTTTTATTGGACATCGAAGGCTGAGTTTCAAGGATGCCCAGACATCTGTTCAGCAGAGTTTGATCCGTTTTTTGGTGACGGCCATAGCGGGGTTTGTGACCAATGAGCTTTGCTTCATGGTGTTGCTGCACAAGTTGGATTGGGCCGCTTGGCCCGCTTTGATTGCAGCCTTGGTTTTAGCAGCCTGTCAAACGTTTGTTTTGAGTCGTTGGTGGGCTTTTCGCCGCTGAAGCCTTGAATTGCCACAGCGTCCAGGCGAGCCCCTTGAAATTCAAGGCCCAACCTGTTGGAAGGCTTGGGGCATCAAAATCGTTGGGCGTCACCAGCCAGCTGTTTTCTTCGGGGTTCAGCAAGGCTGAAATAGGCTGCAGGTTTTTAGCGGCTTTCAGATCGAAATCGCTGGCTTCAAACAGTTCGCGTCGCCAGTTATCTCCAGTCGACTTGCGTGCCTCATCCCAGTTCTCCAGAACGACCAGCGCTTGTGTCAGTTGTGCATGAAACGGCAAGTCATACGGATAGGCGCCCACGGCATATACGCGTTCGGACGGATGCATGTGACATTGCAGCACGAGCGCGACATCCTGACTCGAGTGCTCAAGGCTTTGGCGACCAGCAGCCCAATTGGCGCCGATGGACAGACCCAGGCTGACAAGCAGCAAGGCGGTAAACCATCTGGCATTGACCCGACCCGTTTCAACCCATCTTTCCCAGGTCATGGCTGTCAAGCATGCAACAGGCGGTAGTGCGCTGAAAATGTAGCCCACGATTTTGGATTTCGGGAACGAAAAGAATGCGGTGATCACCAGCAGCCAGATCCACAACAGGCTGTTCCAGCGGTGGCTAACGGCGGTGCGTTCATGTCGCCAGATCTGAAGCCATGTCCGGGGAGATGCTCTGACGATAAGGACCATGCTCCATGGAAAGAGCATTAAAACGATGACCACTGGATAAAACCACCAGGACCATTGGTTGTTGAAGCCACCACCCGTGTACCTTGAAAAATGCTGTCCAATGATGAGGTAATTGAAAAGTTCGGGATAGTGTTTTTGGCCTTCAATGAACCAAGGCAGACCTATGGCACAAAAGATGAGCAAGCCACGAATCCATGGGAGTTGCAACAAGCGCCGGGTTTGGTTTGTCCAGATCAGCCAAGTCAGCAACACCAGACCTGGCAAAACCACGCCAATCAACCCTTTGCTGAGCAAGCCCAAGGCGCAGGCGGCATAGCCCATTAACGCAAGACGGACGTCGCAGTGGTCATCCTGTCGAATGGCGGCAGCAAAGGCCCAGATGGCGATGCTGACCCAGCTGGCCACCAGCATGTCGTGGTTGATGTATTGTCCACCGATCAGGAAGCCGAGGCTGCTCCCCAGAATCCATACGGCGTGTCGTGCGGTCTTTTCGCCTCGGATGTCGCGTGTCGCCAAATAAACTGCCAGCAACATCAGCCCAGCATGGAGCGCAGGGACCAGACGCGCGCTCCATGGATGCACACCCCAAATCGCGAAAGAGCTGGCTTGTAGCCAGTGCAGCAGCGGGGGCTTGTGAAAGAACGGCATGCCATCCAGGCGTGGCGCCAGCCAATCGCCGGACATCAGCATCCAGCGGCCAATTTCTGCATAGCGACCTTCATCTGGCAACGCCAGTGGTCGGGTGCTTGCCAGTGCCAGTAACAACGCGCAAAGTCCGAACAGAGTCAGCCAGGAAAGCTGTTGTTCTGTCCATCGTTTTGTCGTGGTGATCATTGCTCTTTTAACGTATCAGGACGTGGAAATAGCCTACTGCCTCGCACCAAGGTCGTCTGTGTGTTGTTTAGTATTGTCTGAAATGCTGGACTCAGCAGGACTTCCTGCTCCCATAGTCGCGCCTGAGGAAAGGGGGCCGTGCCACATGGACCGTGACCCGGATGGCACATCAACACGGTGTTGGAAGGCATCTGCTTTAGCCAGTTGCGCAAGTGCTGAAGATAAAGGCGGGAATCGCCCTGAAAATCGTAAACCCCGGTCAAATGAGCTGAGTGTGCAAAACCATGCTCGATGGCCAAGCGTTGCAGGGCGGTCGCCCCCATGGCATTGATGACTTGCGCTTTCAGGTTGACAGGGTACTTTGCTATCCGCGCAATCCGGATCCATGGCCGCTCTTGGGGACTGTAGCGGCGCGACAGAATGCGCATGAGCATGTCTCGAATCATGGGGAATTGGTGGATGTGCTGATGACCGTCTACATGGTCTGGTGGTGCCTGGAAATGCGTTTCGAAAAGGTCCAGTTGCAGCTCAATGGCGCGTTCAATGGTGGAGGGGCTGAGCAGCCGCAAAGCACTGAGCGCCATCAACAAGGGCAGCGCTTTCCCGAATCCTTCTTTGACCGCGAATGGGCTGGTCCAGTCCAGATGCAGACCCACATCCATCGCGGCATGGCAGTCTCGCAATGGCGCGGCCCAGGCGGACCAATGCGGAGACAAACTCATGGCGCTGGTGGCTGTGATGCGCTTGTGTCGTGCCAATTCGAGGATGCCAGCACTGATCTCGGGCGTTATGCCGTAATCATCGGCACACATGACGAAAGGGGTCAACGAAGGTTCGGGTGACATCGTCATTTTGGAGATGGCACAGAACATGAAGGCATCGTTTTGCAAAACTCACTTGCCGATGCAGAAACTCGAAAAAATCACACCCAGTAAATCGTCGGCGCTGAATTCGCCAGTGATCTCATTCAGGGCGTTTTGACCCAGGCGCAGCTCTTCGGCCAGCAGGTCCAGGTTTTGGGCCTGGGCGGCCAGGTGAGCGTCGGCCATGTCCAGGTGATCGCGCACCCGGTGCAGCGCTTGTACATGGCGCTCACGGGCGATGAACAGGCCTTCGCTGGCTTGTTGCCAGCCCGCTTGTTGCAAGAGCTGCTGGCGCAGGGCTTGCAGGCCTTCGCCGGTGCGGGCCGAGAGCGTCAAGCCCGAGCGCTTGCTCAGGGCGCTGGCAGCATCGGCCTTGTTCCACACATCGATCACCGTCACACCTGCAGGCAGACGGCTTTGTAGGGCCCTGACGATGTCGGCATCGGCGCTGTCGTAATCGGTTTGGCCCACGCGGGTCAGGTCGTGCAAAAACAGCACCGCATCGGCGTTTTCAATCTGGCCCCAGGCACGGGCAATGCCGATTTGCTCAACCTCGTCCACGCCCTCACCTTCACGCAGACCGGCGGTATCGATCACATGCAGCGGCACGCCTTCGATCTGGATGGTCTGCTGCACCACATCGCGGGTGGTGCCTGCAATGGGCGTGACGATGGCGAGTTCAGCCCCGGCCAGTGCGTTGAGCAGCGAACTCTTGCCCGCATTGGGTTGACCGGCGATCACCACTTTGATGCCTTCGCGCAGCAGCGCACCCTGCCGGGCTTTGCCCAGCACGGTTTGCAATGCAGTTTGCAGGCGTGTCAGCTGGCCTTGGGCATCGGCTTTTTGCAAGAAGTCGATTTCTTCTTCCGGAAAGTCCAGCGTGGCCTCCACCAGCATGCGCAGGTGAATCAAGGCATCGCGCAGCAGGTGAATCTCTTTGGAAAAATCCCCTGCCAGCGAACGGCTGGCGCTGCGTGCTGCAGCCTCGGTGCTGGCGTCGATCAGGTCGGCAATGGCCTCGGCTTGCGCCAGGTCGATCTTGTCGTTCAAGAAGGCCCGTTCGGAAAACTCGCCCGGCTGTGCCACGCGCAAACCGGCCAGACGCGGTTGACCCGTGGCGGGTTCGGTCTCTGCAGCCGCCTGCAGGCAACGCGCCACCAGCAGTTGCAACACCACCGGCCCGCCGTGGGCCTGCAGTTCCAGCACGTCTTCGCCGGTGAAAGAGTGCGGTGCCACAAAGTGCAAGGCCAGGCCGTGGTCGATCGGGCTGCCATCGGCGTCGGCAAACGGCAGGTAGGTCGCCTCGCGGGCTTTCAGGTGGCGACCGCACAGCGCCTGAATCAATGAGGACAGGTTGCGGCCCGACACGCGCACGATGCCCACGGCCCCACGACCGGGGGCGGTGGCAATCGCAACGATGGGTTCCTGATGGCGAGCGAGCATGGCGAAAAGACGTGTCTGGGGTGCAGCAAAAAAAGGCCGCTTGCGCGGCCTTTGGGGATTTACTTGAACTTGGGCAGATTGAACTGCGGTGGCACGCCCATGCGGGTGTTGATGATCCACTGCTGTGCAATCGACAGCACGTTGTTGGTGATCCAGTACAGCACCAGACCAGCAGGGAAGAAGAAGAACATCACGCTGAACACCAACGGCATGATCCACATCATCTTGGCTTGCATCGGGTCAGGTGGCGCGGGGTTGAGCGCCGTTTGCAGCAAGGTGGTGAGCGTCATCACGATGGGCAAAATAAAGAAGGGGTCAGGTGCCGACAAGTCGTGGATCCAGCCGACCCAAGGCGCGTTGCGCATCTCGACGGTGGACAGCAGCACCCAATACAGCGCGATGAACACCGGGATCTGGATCATGATCGGGAAGCAGCCGCCCATGGGGTTGACCTTCTCCTCGCGGTAGATCTTCATCATCTCTTGTTGCATCTTCTGCGGATCGCCCTTGAGGCGCTCGCGCATTTCCATGATCTTGGGGTTGATGGCTTTCATCTTGGCCATGCTGGAGTAGGCCTTGGCGTTGAGCCAGTAGAAAGCGATCTTGAGCAGCAGCACCAGCGCCACAATCGACCAGCCCCAGTTCTGGATGAAGCCAAACAGCTTGTCGAGCAACCAGTACAAAGGCTTGGCCAGCATGGCCAGCCAGCCGTAGTCTTTCAGCAGATCAAGGCCAGGGGCCAAAGACTCCAGAACTTTTTCTTCTTGAGGGCCGACAAACAATTGCGAGCTCACGCTTTTGGATTGACCGGGGGCCACATCGGCCAGCGGTGTGATCATGCCCACGGCGTACAGGTTGTTGTCCACCTTGCGCACGAAGTTTTCGCGGTTGATGCCCTCGCCCAGCAACCAGGCCGAGGCAAAGTAGTGCTGCACCATGGCCACATAGCCGTTGGGCGAAGTCTTGTCGATTTCGGCTTTGTTCTTTTCGATGTCGCTGAATTCAACCTTGTGGTACTTCTTGGCGTCGGTGTAAATGGCCGGACCCGTGAAGGTCGAATAGAAAGACGACTCGCCCGCAGGCTTGTTGCCGTCACGCACCAATTGCAGGTACAACTGGGGCGACACAGCGGCGGTGCCGTTGTTGATCACTTCGTGCTTGACGCCGATGGCGTAGCTGCCGCGCTGCAGGGTGTAGGTCTTGACCAGTTTCACGCCGTTTTGCACATCGGACTCGAAGCGAAGGGTCAATTCGTTCTGGCCGTCTTTCAGGCTTTTCTCGCCCGAAAAACGCATGGCGCTTTTGTGGGTCGGGAAGTTGCCGCCGATCAGACCGGTTTGTGCTGTGTAGACACGAGCGGGGCTTTGGTCCAGCAAGACAAAAGATTTCTTGGCATCCACCAAGTCGTTGTGCTTGATGAACTCGCTGCGTGTGAGCGTGCCGCCTTCGGTGTCAAAACGAAGTTTGAGCACATCGGTGCTGACCTCGATTTGCTCGCTGGGGCTTGCAGCTGCCGGGCCTGCAGGCACCTGGCCTGGCGTGGCTGCAGCGGCCGTGACCGTTGCAGCGGGTACGGCGCTCGCAGTGCTTGCAGGCGCCGTGGCCACTTGGGCCGCGCCGGGGCGGGGGAAAAAAGTGGCTTTCTGGCCGTTATGGACCTGCCACGCGTCCCACAGCAGGACCATGGAGAAGCCAAAAATCACCCAGAGGATGGTGCGACGGATATCGTTCATGAGGTCTTCTTTGACGAAGTAGGGGAAAACAAAGCCGTGAACAGGCGAGGCGCCTGTTCGGGAATGGGGTCGCTGCCACCAGCGCACCATGGGTGGCAACGCATCAGGCGGTGAACGGTCAGGTAGCTGCCAGCAGCTGCGCCATGACGGTCGAGTGCCTGCAAAGCGTATGCCGAGCAGGTGGGCTCAAAGCGGCACGCAGATCCTAGCCAAGGGCTGAGCAGCAGGCGATAGCCTCGGACAATGCCCATCAGCAAGCGTTTGATCATGCCACGCCCTCCTTGTGGCTGGCACGTTCAAACAACTGCTCCAATTCCAGCCGAACAGCCAGTTTGAGCTGTTCAGATGACGCGCTGATGAATTGCTTGCGGTCGAAACCCGCGCGCAGACGCACCACGTGAGCGGCCACAGGCATGTGCGCAGCAAAGCGCAGGCTCACTGTGTAGATCTGGCGCTTGATGGCATTGCGGGTGACGGCCCGCCGTGCCCAGCGTTTGGGCACCATGGCCCCCAGCCAGACATCAGGCAAGTCAAAAAGGGCCTGCTCCGGTGAAGGTGCAGGCCCGATGGAATCGGCTTGTGCCAAAGAGCTTGTCGGTGCAATCAAGTGCAGGCGGTGCAACGCAAAATGCGCTGTACGCGAGACCGTGCCACCAGCCAGGGCGGCCTGAAATTGTGGGCGTGTTTTTAAACGCTGCACGATGACCAGGCCCCGGCATGAACCGCCAGCAGTGACACAAGGCCACGGCCGGACGGCCGGATGGACATTAGACAGCCAGACGTTTACGGCCCTTGGCGCGGCGTGCGTTGATCACAGCACGGCCGCCACGGGTTTTCATGCGAACCAGGAAACCG
>Ga0213920_1001275_pt1 | contig 14316 bp, 27 predicted proteins | sample McNCre1117MG_FD_161054 | JGI IMG/M metagenome (GOLD analysis project Ga0213920, IMG submission 161054) | Freshwater microbial communities from McNutts Creek, Athens, Georgia, United States - 11-17 MG | ecosystem: Environmental > Aquatic > Freshwater > Creek | place: USA: Georgia | collected...
TGAGTTTGCGATGAGGTGGTCTAAGCGAGACTCGTGATTGCCCCACAGATAGACCGTTGGCTTGAACATATTAAGAAACTCTATGCCACCTTGTATGTCGGCTTTAAGGCTCTCCGCGGATTCCGCATCGTTACCTACTCCACGACGCAGTGATCGGAAGTCAAAGCAGTCACCGAGGTGTACGCGCACAGTTGGTTTATAGTCTTTGATGAATTGCTGGACGGCTTGGAAGGATTCCTGATCGACCATATCGCCGTGATTATCGCCTACGGCAACGAATCGTGTTGGGTTTGTTTTCATTTTTTTAGGGTAAGATTCATTTGTGCGATTATAGCGTCTCGCATTTTTTTAGCTTTCTCGAAGTCCTTAGAAAGTTTTCGCATAATAAAGACATCGACGCGTTTAAGTCGGAAGTAATAGTAATGTCCTCCTGGTTGTTTGTAGAGGAATGACTTTTCAGGGTCGAAAGCATTGAAAGTGTTTTTAGGTCTGTCCTTATTTCCAATACGCGTATCGCTCGGACAGGAAGCCAGCCAGTAAGCTCGTTCAGCACTGATACCCATTCGCTCTGCCCAATCTAATTGCTCGGCAGTCAGGAATGGTCTCGGCTGGTCGTGGATCATAGTGACCATTGTTTTGCCAGCATACGGCCCTCCTGCATAATCAGTTGTCTTTGTTGTATGTCAAAATGGTACTCCTGGTCAAAGCGTACGACATCGCGAATCTCGCATATTGAATTAGCCTCCTCGGTATTTGCAGCTGAGACACCTTTCGTTGAAATGTAAATCGTACGTACTCGCCAGCCTAATGGAATGAGTAACTTCTGACATACGATGAGTTCATTTAGATAACGCCAGTCAGTGCATACAACAGTGTCGAGTGGCATACCTTCATCGTCATAACCTACTGCTACATTCTGAGCCATAATCTCAGCGAATACGGTAGGCTTCATCTTTCGTGCAAATGTTCCTAGTGAAACAAGGAAGTCTCGATTTTTAGATTTGAAATCGTCATTATGGAAATTTCCTTCTAATCCTAAGCAGTCTAAAAGATAATTAGCGCAGTCTTTTAATTCATCGGCAAAGTTAACCTTCTCTGCGTTCTTCTCAGACCACTCTAAAATGCCATCACCGAGCGTGTCTTTACCGGCACGAGCGTATCCGCAGATTAAGACCAGCGTCCGCTTCGGAAAGATAATGTCCAGCGGATTGGTATAGACTGAATCGTCCATTGTTAAAATGGAGCGTCAGGCTTAGTAAAGTCAGGAACAGGTGCGTCAGCATTGAGTGTAGGCTGACCGTTCGAGTTTCCTAAAATGCTTTTGATTGATTTGAATTTATATTTATACTGAGGGCGACCATTCCATTCGCCGTTAGGAGTTACTTCGAGGTCAACTTCGGCAACGCAGTTCGCAGCTGAGTTCACGCAGTCGGTAAAATCTTCGAGAGTCATTTGCTCAGGAGATTGGACGTACTTATTCGTGAATTTGCCAACGAGCATAGCGACTGATTTAGTGCCGTACTGCGTGGAGTAGTTTTTATTAAAGCAAAAGCCTTCTGCGGTCATAAAAAAGATTGAGACGGCAGGAAAGCCAGCGGAGTTAAGTTTGAATTTCTCAGGCTTTGGCTTGCAGAGACGAAGAACATAAACACCAGAAGTATCGATGGTCTTAAGGGGTGGTCGGTCGTTTGATGGAGTAGTCATTTGTTTTATTGTGATGTAAAATTATGCGAAAGTAATTGCAGTGCTTTTATCTTTTCGTTCCCAGTCGAGCGTTTGAATAGTTACGCCATCTGCGTAGCCAGGCCATTGATTAGTTTTAACGCATTCGGTGTATGTCTTAATGCAGTTTTCAAGTTTGATTACTCCGTCCGTCATGATCTCAGGGCCGAGGTCGTAGATTGCTCCTTGATAGGTTTCCTTCTCAACGACTACAAAGCGAAAGCCTAGTGGACGTACTTTAGTAAATTTCTCGAAGGTGCGTAAGTAGGTCGCAGCTTGTAGATGGTAATTGTATTGAAACGCAGTGCGTAGGAAAGCCTTAGGGCTAGCGTCATCAGTGGTCTTCAAATCGTAAAGCCATACTCTGCCGTCTTTATCTTCGGCAACATAATCGATTGAAGATTTAATTGTGCATTGTTCGTTTTCAATACCAACCACAGTCATTTCAGTAGCAACAGGCTTTGATACTCCGTATTTAGAAAGCAGAGCAGACATAGCGTCACCGAGTTTTAATGCGGTTTCGTACTCATCAGCGTCAACGGCTTCTTCATCCTCTTTTAGACTTTCGTAAAAGTAATCCATAACTGCTTTTCCTTCTTTAGTACGACGATCAGCGTCAGGCTTTGGTTTATACTTTTGAAAGAGTTCGTTTTGAAGTACGCAGGCGTGTGTTAATTTACCAATGCGTAAGGCTTTGCTCTCAGGGCGAACAGTGTTCAGGTAGAGCTGATAGTGAGCCGGTGATTTTAATAGTTCCTTCATTCCCGAATAGTTCAGGGCTTGAAGTGCGTCGTATTGAACGCGTTTGATGTCGAGTATTGGCATAGGGATTTGTTAGTTAGTTGTTAGTGATTTGTGAATTAAAGTTCGTGGTCGTCGTAAGGTTCTTCAACGGTATGAGCGATTTGTCGTGCGTGTTCAAGTGCTAATTCTGCGTAGTGTTCAAGTCGCTCCAAAGTGTTACGGCTAACGCGTAAGGCTAGGACGATGGAATGAATGCGGTCGTGCAGTGGTTTTACGTCTGCAATTTCCTCTAATCGGTCGGCGTCAATACGATTCGCTTCGATAAGAGCTGCGAGGATTAAGTTCTCCATATTAGCCTGGTCATTCTTAGTGGCAGGCGAATTGTGGTAGAGTTCGCAGTCGGTAAGGTTATCACGAATCGTGCGAATTAGGCGCTCAATATTTTCAGTGGATGAGTTGCTCATTGTATGTTAAAAGTCGTTTAGAAATCGGCTTCGATTAGTTTCTTCTTACCACGAACATAGATTCGGTAATCAGATCGTGCGAGTGTCGGAAGGTTGACGCGTTTCCATTCTGCGAGTGCTTTGCTAAATTCGGCTTTAGAGTCGGTGCTAAATTCAGCGTAGGCCTTACCATCGAGCCAAAGGATAAGCTGATAATCTTCCTTGCAGAAGGTAACGAGTTTTTGGACGTCTTTAGGAATCGAGACCATCGTCTTTTTTTGCTGGATTAAGTTCTCTCCATTCCCAGAGTGCCTTCTTCATTTCGGTAGTCGTGCCGTTGAGCATCAAGAAGGCTAGGCGATCACCGGCAATCTCAAGGGCTTTGATACGAGCCTCAAGCGTCATTAGTTTGTTATGGTTGGTGATACCAGCCATGAGTTCATCAAGAGTTACCATCGGTACTTCTTTCATCTTTTCTTTATCGAACATTGTTAGTTCCAGGGATATAGGATTGTTTTAATGGTGCGGATTGAGCGACCGCAGCTGAAGGCATAGGCGTATTGCTTGCACGATTGCCGTCATCGTCGAGGTCAACAGATATACCGCAGGCCGTCTGTATGCTTTGTCTGCGAATGTATGTTAAAGCACCACCGACTTGTTGAGCCGTTAAGTTCTCAGCCTTCACCATCAATTTGCCGAAAGCGAATGACTGACCTGAGGCGTGCAGGAATGAAGTCTCGATGCCGACTTTGCCTTCGTCACTTACCAGCGTTTGAATCAGCGCTAGGTTGTGCTTATGCAGGATTGGCTTGCAGGCTTCTAGCAACGCGTCGAGCGATACATAGCGAGCCTTGAAGGCAGGGTTAATTTTATTACCTTTAACATTCTCTAATTCAAATAGGGCATTGATGAGGTCGTTTGTGGGAGTTTGTGTAGTTTCTTTAGGCATAGGATTATTTTTGTGTTGGTGATTTAGGTAAAGACATCCAATGGGTTGGAGAAACAATTATATCGTCCATAGATATATTCCAACATTCATTATCCCAGCGAACAATATATTTATCTACATACCATTCGCTATCATCAGATCCGTATAAATAAAATGATTTATAGACTAAAATCCAAGTTCCGTCCTTCGGTGCAGTCTCAATCGGTTGCCATTGGTTATTGTTCATACGTTTATTTATTGTTGGTAAAATTAAGAGCGTAAAATTTTGATAGCTGCTAATAGTAAAACAATTTTATATGTAATTACTATACCATCAACAATCAATCCTGCAATCAATCGTGATACTGATTTAATGTTATCTTCTTTCATAAAATTATTTGGCTAACTTCTCAATCTCTTCGACTGAGTATTGTGCAATCTCGCCTTTGATACGGAGATTAAAATACTTCTTATCGTTCTTGATGGTAGGCTTGAGCAAACGAGCCACTGATCCATCGAGAAGGACAATATATTGTGAGCCGGGAATTTGTTTAACATAATCAATTCCGTCTTTAGGTAGTTTCTTTTCCATAGTGTTTTAAGATAGTTTATTTTTAAGTGCGTAGTGTAATAGTAAATAGGCGTCAGCGGTAGCAAGTGTAATTCGTTTCTGGTCAGGGAAAAGTTTTATCGCTTCGTCTTTGAGGCGGTTTTTCCATTGCGTCGTTGTCTGCTCGCCTTTCGTCCCGATGCCGAGGAATTTCTGCCAGGCTTGCGGAGTGATGTGGTGCGTTTTGTAATTTGCAAATTTCCCCACGATCCAGCCGTACGAGTAACCAAGTTTGAACGCAGCTGACGATGGAATAAACTTTCCAACGTAGGGTGGTACTTTCTCAACAACAATAACTGTTTCTCGGTTAATTGTAAGTTGTACGAGTTCAGAATTCTTACCGCAGAAAATAGTAGCCCCGCCTTTATATACCCATCCACCGTTCGCTCCAGGGTCAATTGCGAGGATGAAGGTTGAGTCGTCTTGATACACTTAGACATAATATAATTGGGTTAAAGGTTTTGCAAATTGGTTTATTTGTTAGCCAAGTTTCCGACTCGTGTAGCATAGTCAGATTTAGCGCGCGTTACATCAAAGTTAATACGGCTCGCAGCTGTAAAACCCATATTCCAACAGAGGGCTAATTGTTCAGCCGTAGGGTCAGTGATACCCTTGCTAGCCAAACGGCCTCTAATCGAACGCAAGAGTGCTAAGGCCACGGTGTCCTGAATGGTTGCATACTTCCAATCGTCATACGAATATGCTGGTTTTCCTTCACGCATAAGTTGAGTGCAACCGTCAATCCACGCAGATCGGTGGAGTTGGTAAGCACCGCGAGCCTTGCCGTTGTCTCCGATAGCGTTGTAATCCATACCTGTCTCGACCTGACCGATAGCTGCGAGGACGGCTACATCGTCGATAGCGTGTGCGTAGTTAGTAATTACTGAAAAGGCGATTATCGTCATTAGTGTTTTCATTATTTGAAAAATAAATTATAAACATAAAAAAATAACATAATCCAACAAGTTATATACATAATACCAAGCAACCATCCGCCAAAATCATTATGGTATTTTAGAAAACCAATAAACTCTTCCAAAAAGTTTTTCATTGTTGTATGTTGGGAGAGTTATTGTTTGTACGTAAATTCTACACTGAGCCAGCCACGGTCAGGGTGGTAGCAACGGATAGCGATGTTGAACGCGTCGCCGAGTGCAGTGACAACCATTGAGCCATCGTCTTGCTCGTAACGGTAGCCGTCACGCAGATTGCCGTTCTCGATTTCGTTGACCAAAAAGTTAAAGGCATAGTTTTCAAAGCCGATACGATTGATAAGGGGTGCGGAGACAATCATTGTCGTAATTATTTGATATCACCAGTAGGGATTACGCGCGAACATTTAATCGCAAAGCCGTCCGGATATTTGTATTCGTAACTTAATGCGATACGGCCACCGAAGTCGGACACCATAAAAAAGGAGTCAGTGATACCGTCTTTAGCGAGATCCTTCTTAGCCTGATCGAGTTTCTTCTCAGCGAGTTTGCGAGCGTTCTTGAAGTGAATGATGTCACCGCGTAGGATAGCGTCATTCAAATAGCCAATCTCATATATTAGCCAAGTGATGGTTTTGTGGTCGTTGAATTTCATAGCTGCGGAGTTTTGGTAGTGTTGGGATAGGTTGTAGTTCATACTCCATCAGTCAAAACCTTTGACCGCATTCCGTCAACCCCTAAATACAAAACTTTTGACTAACCCACCTTTGTAACCAAAACGACCCCTAAGTTAGCAAACGGATACCATTTGTAACCTACTATCTAGCCCCTCAATAGACCCCTCTGGCTTGCCCTAGGAAGCCTTTTGACGGCGAATCCGTACCAATACCGCTACCCCTACGCCTACCACCCCAATTACTAGGGCTAACCCAAAGTCCTTAGCCAAATGTAGCCCTGTTGTAGCCACACTCAAATTGCCCTCTAGGTTCTTATCGTCGAACACCAGTCCAGCGTCAGTGATTAAACCAACCATAGCGTGCGAGTCCTGAAACGAGTCTAGCACAAACTGACAAATCCAGACAGTCGAAGCCGAGGCCACAAGGGTGCAGGCAAGAATAGCAATCAAAGCCCAGGTTAAGTTCTGGTGCTGGTGATCGTGCGAAGGAATTGTCCCTGCGTATTTACTTCTTCGTTTTTTTGCCACGAGTAGAAGTTCCTTTGACAGATTTAATTTCCTTATCACCACGAGCCTTAACATACTTAATCAAGTAGTCGGTGATTTCAGGCGCACAATATCCACAGCCACCGATAACACATAAGCGAAGTGACTCCGATTGAATCTGGTCTTTAATTCCGTAGCCGACCAAGACCGCAGTGATGGATGCAGCTGTGAGTCGTCTTAATACCCAACCGATAGTCACTGGCTCTTCGGACATTAACAATCGTGCCGTCATCGCAAGGCCTCCGAGAATAGAAGCGATTAGTCCGTCTTTCACTAGACCGTTAATATCCTCAGGAGGCTTCACGAGATTTTAGGCGGTTGAGAGTTCTTATCGAGCAGTACGCGTCGATAGTTCTGCTTCCACAATACTTCGCAGAGATACTTCCCGATAGCGTCGATACGAGCCTCGGATAGTTCAGGGTGGATTAAATGGCTAGCCTCGTGGCATAACACTTCGAGCTGACGCTTCGCTCCGAGTCGTGGGTCAATCTCGATTAGCGGTGAGCGTTCGTCGTGAGTTGCCTGTCCCCACGCTTTCTCTTTGCCGAGTTTTCTATAAACTACTTTAGGGCTTCGGCTCTTCGCCATGATCAGCAGTCTCCGATTGTTTTACTTTCCACCAGAAGTGCCAGATGCCGATGAGTAGCACGATGCCTATCGATACATTAACGATGATGCTGAAATACTGCGACTGCACGATATAGGGAACACTACCTGACAATGCACCGCAGGCGATTAGTTTAAGTCCGGCATCGCGCGCAAAGAAGGCGAATGATACTGCCCCGACTCCGAAGAGTGCTAGGCCGACATAGGTGAACAATGACGTGCCGTTAGATTTACCAATGGCTAATGCTTCGTCGGTAGCGTCGCTTAAATCGTACTCGTCAAAGTCCTCAACAATAGAAGACACTGCACCTTTAGCAGTTTCCTTAACGATAGAACCGCACCCAATCAATCCAACCAGGAATAAACAGTAGAGTGCTATCAGTCGCATAGATGATTAGCGTCCTTTGAGTGCGTCGAGCAGTTTCTTACCGGAGTCGACCGTCGTGTTAATCTTCTTCTCGTTATTGCGAAAGGTTAACGCACCGATAACGAAACCGATGACGAGGAATGCTAGAGCTGTGAGGATGTATGACATTGTATGACGTTGATTAAATAAGTTCTACTCGAACAAGTGGGCCTAGATCCGTGGGAGTTTGTTCGGTTGCGAATGTCACCGTGATTTCGCTTTCTGTCAAAGTCACAGGTTCGCCATTGAACGCAGGAAAAATTACGGAGACTACGGCTGGCGGACAGGTTGAGGTGTCGAGTTTGCCGAGTAATAAAGTAATGCGGTAGGTAAACATAATTAGATATTTTGCTGAATAAATATATCCGTCACATTCATAATCATTCCCGTGCCACTTGCGATTGTTGAAGTATTCTCTACTTCACAAAGTATATATTGACTACCAGCAGAATTTGTCGTTGCCGCACCTGTTGAGGTTGCTACTGATGAACCATTGACGTAAAGGGTAGCGTTACCAGAACCATCGGAAACTCCGACAACATCAAAAGCCGTTGCGTTGGTTAATGAATATGACGAGGTTGCAGTTATTAATGTTGTGCCGTTATGAACCAGCAGTTGCAAAGCACCTGATCCAGAAACTTTTACTTCAATAGCCCTTGTGGATATATCTCCAACGGTTGCAGTTGTAGTACCAAACTTTGCACGAAATACTGAATTGCTATCAGGGCTTGTTACATTTCGAGCAAGACGAAAACCGAATGTAAATCGTTTAGTCCAATCGAAACCATATAAATAAGAATTACCACGACTAGCGTTTGAAATGTTACCATACTGAAGGGCATTGCCTGTCGCAGTTGTTGGTGCAGTAAGTAATCGACCATTTATACCGCCAGCACTAGCAGAAGCACCTACACCAGTTGTTGCCGTTGCCCAAGCAATTTGGGTTAAATATTTACCACCAGAAAACCACTTAGCATCTAACAATGTTGAAGGATTGATGACTGTCGTGGTCGATGTTCCGGCTTGGGCTTGTGCCGTGGTAGCGTATGCAGATGTGCCGATGAAATTAGCCGATGCTGAGGCTGTAGATAAGTAAGCGGACATTCCGCTTTGAGTCTGGTAGGTACTAGCAGCTGCACTGGTGCTAAGGTAAGCCGACATCGCCGACTGCGTTTGATAGGTGCTAGCAATTGCGGACGATGACAAGTATGCCGAAGTCGATTGCGTAGCCATTGAACCAAGACCTAAGTTAGTGCGAGCAGTCGAGGACGATGATAGGTCGGACAGATTATTTGCAGTCTGTAATATTGCTGATGCTGAAAGCGTTGACGCTGATCCGAGTGAAACCCATTCCGTGTTGAAATTGGTCGAGTTGATTTTTGCCAATACCTGTCCTGCCGTGCCACCTACCGGAAGAATCGCACCAGCCACACCACCCACATTTACTTCCCACGATGAATAAGTACCAGAACCAGAGTGCGTGTTGGAATCCCAAGTCATAACACCTGTCGTTGAATTATAGGTCAGCACTGTTCCGTGCATGTGGTTTGCCGTATTATAGGAAACCGTGATGTCTTGTTGAGGGCTATATGAAAGACCTGTGCCGACTGTCATTGTTTTTCCGTTATCGCTATCGACTGTCAGCGTGGAAGTGGAGGAAGTTAGGTATCTATCTCCTACTGGGGGGAAGGTATTAAGCGAGCCGTCTCCACGAATGTATTGCGAGGTTGTGCCATTGTAGCCAGGGAATGCAATTGCCTGTGTGCTACCATTTGGGAAAGTAATTGCTGACGAAGTAATCTCAATGCCTACACCGCTAGTCGTAATCGCAATTTGATTCGGTTCAATGCTGGCAGATTGACCAAGAGTTATATTCTCAGTTCCAAATCCAAAAGTTCCAATTAAAGAATCGTTACCTGTTCCGACCGCAGGGAAAGTAATGTCACCTGTAAGAGTGCCACCAGCCAAAGGCAAATAGTTTCCTAATAATGCTGTCGCTGAAGTTGTTTGAGTTGTAGCGTCTGGGAAAGTAACTCCATTTGTTCCAATACCCCAAGAAATAGAATCACTATTAGCACCATAAACACCATTATAATTTAAATTAAAATTTTGTGATGAATCAACTACACTAGCAGAAATTCCTCCTAGTTGATAATTTGTTTGTGATAAAATATAGTCTTGGAAATCTAAACTCTTAATTTCAATACCATTTGCAGTATTACTTGTGCGTGAATATGTACCACCTTCTTCGGGTATTGATGGTATGTAAATAATGCTATCAGCCGTCATCGTCCCACCAGTAAGCGGTAATCCTGCGGTGGTTTGAATGGTAGCGTCTGAAAAAGTTATATTACCCTGCCCAAGATTAAGACCTTCTTCTGGGCTAAAAAAACCACCAGTACCATCAAATCTAACCCCTTGATTTGTATATCTTATATTTCCGAATCCACCAGTTTCAGTATAGATAATGTCACCCGTCATCGTCCCACCAGACAAACTCAATTTACCATCAAGGGCAGATTGCAAATCAGTCTGATTGCTTAAAGTTCCGGTGATGCTTCCCCAAGTGCCACCGCCTGAAGTAATTGTTGCCCAGCCTGTGTCATAGTCAGTGCTTGATAATTTTACCAAAGCCTGACCAGTTGTTCCTCCAGCTGCGACCCCAACACCATTCGCTCCAGCAGGCCCTTGACTTCCAGTAGCACCCGCAGGCCCAGGAACACCCAAAGCCATCGACAAAACCGAAGGCGAAGTCGCAACCGTAGTAACCGATAAAGTGCTACCATTCTCTGCCACCGATACTAGCAAAGACCCGAATGGCGAAGGAGTGATGGTAAGCGACATATTATTCGGTGACTTGGTCGATGATGTTTAAGCGCATAGTCTCCGAATAGAAGACCGAGCCAGCATTGATAAATTTAATGTCCCAGCGAGCCGTACCGAGCGACCACGCAGCTGACGATCCGTTGTAACGTGCCACGAATGATAATCCGTCCTGAGCCTTAATAATCGTGCAAGGATAGACCGAGCCATCCGTTGTGATAATGTCCGAAGTAATCGTTACATTCGTAATTGTCGAAGGGCCACCAGCGTCAGGCGTATAGGTGCAAGTTCCGGCGAATGTAGTACCGCGTTTGAATGTTACTGAGGTGGTCGACATAAAATTGGTGGAATTGGCAGAGCCGTTGGCTTGGTCAAAGGGTCTCTTTAGGAGATTGGTAGCCACCTATATTTTCTTCACCTACATACGAAGGTGGCTCATGTACATCACTGCCTTCATTCAAATCTTTTGTATAACCACTAAATGAACCAGTGATATTTTGGCACAAATCAAAGCCTGTATCCCATTCAGCTGTTTCTTCAGCAGTCAAAAGTTTATTCTTAAATGAACCTAATGGATTCTGTCTTAATTTAATTGGGCCGTATTGTAATTGATAAATTTGAAAACGATTGAGAGTTGCGTCCCATTTAATGTAAGCAATATCTTGTCGATAACAGTCAGTTGTTACAAATCCAGTGCCCTTATCTTCTAATTGTCCTGAAACATCTTTAGCTTCTGATTCTCCATATACACTTATTAAATAATCTCCGAATACTGCGTTAGGTGAATAACCACCAATATCTTCTAGTGTACAACTTACTTCTGCATTATCAAAAGTACCAATAACCCCTTCTTCGGTTATTACAGGTATTTGTAATGTTTTAGGTTCACTTTTAATATACGACTGTAAAAAACCTCCACCATTACGCTGAGTCTTAATAAATATATTTGGTTCTGAATCATCAGCTGCGACTCCGATCTGTGGTGCTCGAGCCTCATATAAATTGCCTTCTTGTTGCCAGTCTGGTGTAGTTTTGTAAATGAAAACAAAGTAATTTTTTTCTTTATCTAGTTTTATATAACCATCGCTGATGAAGTCGCTTGTTTCATTATTGTCCCCAGTAACTCTTTTTCCGGCTGGAAATATATTAAATTTATTCATATACAGAAACATATTCTGTATGTTAACGTCGTTAAATCCGCCTAAAGCATCGATGTCGATTATCCCTTTATCGTCAGTAACATAGTGATCAAATTCAACTAGGCCCTTACGCACCTGTAAATAATACTCAGATTCATTGCCAACTTGCTGACCACTTAATGAGCATTCAAACTGACGGCCTACATTACGACTAAGCCAGTCAACAGATTGTTCGATATTAAGACCATATACATGACCTAAATTAGCCCCTGTATAACCTATGCCTGGATTAAATCCCATAGTTTTTAATAAACTTGATTAGGATAGACTACCATTGGGAAGCCTTCGCGCGAATATCTGATTTCGTAGTTAATCTTATAGAGTGATCCGTAGTTCTCGGCATTAACTTTTGAAACTAAGAGTTGAGGATATTCAGATACCGAAGTCCAAGTTGTACCATAAACAGTTGGGATAAAGTTTGGTCCACTCATTCCTAAATCATTTGCTAAATGTGCTTCGCCAATTCTTTCACGTAATGCCTGAACATTTGAACCTTCTGTAGTATAAACTATACCGCTGAAAACTGTGGTCGGTGCTAGGTATGATGTTTTACCATAATACTCAGGATAATCTTGATTATAAAAACCTAAGAATTTGCCACCTTTGTTTGCAGCTGTGGCAGGAATAAATGTAGCCCCATTTTCGCCTTCCATTAAATTAACACCATTCTGAGTAAAATTATTAGGGGCTTGGTGCCAGTCGGCTTGCTTGCCTGCAATAACACTAGCTGATGAATTACCGCCTAAAGTATTTTCAAAGAAGTTCGGGTGAGTCTCTATCTTCTCGGTACTGAGACCATTTTCACCACTGCAATTAGGTACAGTCCAACCAGATGAAGCACCGGGCTGAGTATCATCAATACCAACATAATCACAAGTAACAAAACAAATACCAAGTGCATTATAAACTGCGCTGAATTTATGCAGTTTAAGTCTGCTATCTTTTTCAAATGATTCGCCACGTGCAACTGGTGGGAGTGGATCTAGAACAGCTCGGTCAAATTTATATACGGCCTTAGCAGTCAATAGACCCCAACCGTCGTTATCAATAGACCAGCCAGGTTGTAGTACTCCACTTTCTAAATCATTTCCTTTGTCAATGCGTGCCATAAGTTATGCTGTTGGATATTGTTGTTTTGTAAAATCTGTATTCATCGGAAGCACTGGCCCTAGTTTATCAATGCCTTCTTTGATTTGTTTAAGAGTATCTAATTGCTCTTCCATAATTAAGTTTACGGCATTATTACCTACACCGATCACACCGGAAGCAGGGCCGTTGATAGGAGATGAGCCAGCAATAGTATTATCATTTTTAACGGCTTTCTGCTGAGCGTCGATAATCGCTTGTGCGTTAACTTTAGAGGCCTGAGCAGTGGCTGGTGAAGCAGAAATTTTAGATACATTTTCAAACGGATTACTCATTCCAAGTTTTTCACCAACGAAACCAGTTGGAGAATTTTCCCAAAGCCATGAAAAGAATTTTGAATAAATGTTATATCTTTTTTCTACATGATCTGCAACCGCAACAGTTCCAAGCATTAAAGACCTTTGTATATTATGTTCAAGTTTTGCAAATTTTGTATCTAAATCATCAATCTTTTTATAGGCTTCCTCTGATCCAGTTATTAGTCCTTTAAATATATCAGGATTCTTAGCAATAGTTTCTAAAACAGGTAACATATCATTAGCAACTTTATCGCCAAAAAAAGCCGTGGCGATTGCTAGTTTTTGCGTGTCGGTTTCCTGCGTGGCGATTGCTTGTGCTACACGCTGAAATAACTCAATAGACTTAACTTGACCTGAGCGTACTTCTTCCTCTGAGAAACCTAAGCCCTGAGTAAGTAACGTCATTTTATTTGTATCAGTCAATGCGTCCTTCATCATGAAACGCAGTTCACGAATTGATTTACTTAATATCTGTGTAGATACTCCAGCGTCTTGAGCTGCGAAAGATAGTTTATCAAATTCCTCTGCACTGATTCCTGCTTTGCCTGCTTGGTCCGCTACATCAGCCATGCCCTTAAAACTTTCAGTGATTGTATTGATAGCCTTATCGAGTAATGCAGCTGCACCAAATGCTCCGACAAACGCTCCTACCAAAGCACCTTTGAAATCAAAAGCCTCTGCTAATTTTTTACGTAACTTATCTGCTTCCTGACCAGCCTTACCCATTACTTCGGAAGCATTAGATTTACCGACGACTTCAAATCCAAGTTGTTGTGCCATAGCGTTATCTTATACCTATGACTTTTCGGCAACGCCCTTGTCGGCAACGGTCTCAGCCTTAGCCTTGCGTTCAGCCTCCATAAATTCCTCCTCCTCCGTAGTCAGAACATTAACTTCACCGCCTTTGATTTTAATGAAAGCAGTCGATAACCAGATGGCCTGACACTCAGGCATATTCCAAGCCCTCTCCTCCGTAATGCCGTTACTGATTAAATTAGCTACCACCATCAAAGGCCAGCCAATGCCTCCGTCTGACGATCCACCTGTCTTGTCAGTCTTCTCCCAGAATTTAGGCCAAATTGTCTGGTGAGCATAAGCCGTAAATTGACGGATAGTTTCAATAAAGTATTCCTTATTCCGCTTGAGTTTAGCCAAGTACCAATGGTCTAGCCAGGTTAACTCGCCAAAGCGTCTCTCAGAGCAAATCTGAACGGCTAAGACTAGGTCTAGAGGCTC
>Ga0213920_1001276_pt1 | contig 14308 bp, 11 predicted proteins | sample McNCre1117MG_FD_161054 | JGI IMG/M metagenome (GOLD analysis project Ga0213920, IMG submission 161054) | Freshwater microbial communities from McNutts Creek, Athens, Georgia, United States - 11-17 MG | ecosystem: Environmental > Aquatic > Freshwater > Creek | place: USA: Georgia | collected...
AAAAATGTTTTCAGTCCGAAGACCGAAGTTTTTTCGAAAGCCTCGGAATTTTGAGGCATTCAAGTTTGATTTGACTATTCAGATTGCGCTTGGCAATCTGTCTAATCCAAATTGACAAGGTTCTAAACCAAATGGTCTAGAGCCAAGTTGTTTGGCATCGACATGTGCACACTGTTGAGTTCTCAAGGATCGGATGCTTCTGCGCTTCGCATTTCTGCTTGGCTTCAGAGCAACTTCTCTAACTTACCTGATTCTTTCCAACTTGTCAAACCGACACGCTGGGAAGTTTTTCCAGGAAGTTCAATCATAATCACTTTTAGAAACGCCTACAAGAGCCGTTTCCGGTTTGGATTTTGATTGGTTGCAACGTGAGCCGGGCAACCTTCAGGATTTCATTCCTTCTTGGTTCTCGCCGCTTGCTTTGGGCAACAAAGAAAACATTACGGGAAGGTAACGGAGATGTCAAATCCATGTGTACATCACCCCGATATCCCTTTATTGACGCGGGTTTCAGGCGTGTCGGCACCCCCATTTTTGCGGTCATTTCAGATATTTCGTCAAAAAATCTTTAAAAACTTTTTGATTCAAGCGTTATAGATGCTTAAAACCCCTGTAACCACGCGGGTTTCAGGGGTTTTCCTATGCGCAAAGTTCATTTCCCAGTTGCGTACAACTTGAGCGATTTTGCTGGGTATCTGTGGATTTGCACCCATGTATAACCGGCTCGAAGTAGTTTCGCCTGGATTGGAGTTGTCTTGGCATCTCCATTTGTGGAATACAGGACACAAACTCCAGTGCCGTGAAAGCCAGGCCAAAGGCGAGCGATACTCACGCCTGCCGATGTTAGTTTGACTGAATACGCGCTGCTTTCAATCTCTTTGATGAAGGCCTGCACTTTTGCCTCGCCTGGAATCGAGGTCAAGTCGACATAGTGCACTGCACCTTGAAGTGTGCAGTCCACAATACGGTACTTGTCGATATTCTCCGCGTTGGCGCTTGCCCCATGAAATATTAAAGTTGAAAAAATGGCGCCGAACGTTGCGCAACAGACGATGGCCTTTTTCCTCATCAATTCAGGGCCATCCCTAGGTCAGAAAGCTCCTGCGGGAGCTGCGAAAAATAGAGTGTGTGGAAGCAAGTTCCTGTACCGCAATTGAAATTACCGCTGCCTCCAACGACTGTTCCCAAACCAACATACGTTTGACTCGCAGTGTTGTAGTCATAGATTGGCCCACCACTGTCGCCCTCACCAACTGCCGTACCAGTTGAAGCATACGTTTCTGTAATGTTATGGAGCGTCGGAGTAAATTGCCCACTTGCGAGATTGAACGTCAGGTTGGATCCGTTTATACTTTTGATTTTTAGGTTGCAGTGCTCACCCGTAGCTGCCCCTTCTACACAAATGGTTTCCCCTGGGACTGGGTCAAGAGCGCTCGAAATAGTTCGTAGGGTGCCAGATGCGGCGCCTCCAATGTAAATCTGATCTGAACTAGAAGATGGAGAAGGGCGAATAAGAGCAGCGTCTACATTGGGTGCGTTATAGCCGGACACGTTTTTCCAAGTGCCAGTTTGAGCCCAGTAATTCAGCAATGCGCGTGAGTCAGTGTAAGTACCAATTGAAGTATTACCAGCTCCCTCTGCATCAATAAAACAGTGATGCGCAGTCAGTATGTAGGGGACACCTGTGGAGGCATTGTGCACACCAAAACCGGTAGTGCACGCACCCCAAGTTGCAAACATACCTACCCCGAATGTCGCACCGCCGTGATATGGAGCTGAATCATTAGTGCGATTCGAAGTGGACTGTGGCATGCCTTTCACCGTGACACGCACAGGCACCTCTTGACTCAGCATAAATAAGCTGATAACCCTACTTATTTCATTTGCGCTGTCCTGCGGGGTTTCGACATCGAGGCCTAGCCCATCAAACCTTTCGAAAATGGCAAGGTTTGTGTTCAAAGCCGCTTTAGAAAGAATTGCGGTTAAAGTTTCCGCGGCTGAACGTTCCTGACTCGACGTAAACTCTGCTTGATGAACAACAACCTGAACGTCTCCAGGGGCTAATGTAATTAGCTGCTCAAGTTCGCGTGATGGCGAACCTACCCAATAGATATATACGACCCCGTTTGCCTCATCCACATATACGCCTGAAAAATGTTCCTCGAAGTCTGTGTCATTGGAATACGACTGCATAAGCCTGGCAAAATCCAAGGCGTCTCCACTGGGGTCCGCATGTGCAGGTGAAGCTAAAGATCCTGCAAATAGAAGTGAAGTACAAAAGAGCGCAGAGGCCAAAGTTAGTTTTTTCATTATTCCCCACTGTGGTTACAAACCTAGGATGACGCTATCACAACAAAAGCTGCCAAACAACGAACTCGAGAGGGGGATTCGTACCTGCATATCGACCGTTCAACAGGCTTTTGGATTTGTGTTGCTTGATAATTCCTAAACTCGAGGCTTTAGAACCCTCTTGTCGAAGAATCCATCTTTAAAGATCTGGTAAACGAATACCGAGATGCTGTTAACCGAAAAGATTTCATGAGTTTCTCGATTAGCCGGCAAATACTCCAGCAAGCGTCTTCTTGCCGCGGCGGAGCACCGCGAACTTGCCGTGCAGCAGATCATCCAGGGTTGCGGCCTCATCGGTGACCTTCACGTTGTTCAGGTAGACACCGCCCTCCTTGATGGCACGACGGCCGGCGGAGATTGAGTCGCAAAGTCCTGTGTCAAGCAGAAGCTGGGCAAGTCCGGTTCCCTTGATGGCGTTGGCGTGCGGGAGTTCGCGGAGCGCACCCTCGAGGGTTACCTCGTCGAGGTCAGCCAACTCGCCTTGACCGAAGAGCGCGGCGGATGCGGCGATTGCGCCGTCTGCCGCGGCGCGACCGTGCACCAGGGTGGTGACCTCAAGCGCGAGCGCCTTCTGGGCCGCTCGCTTGAAGGGTTCGGCGGCAACCTGTGCTGCGAGGTCGAGAATCTCGACTCGGCTGAGGAAGGTGAATACCTTGAGTCGGTCGATCACATCGGCGTCTTCAACGTTGAGCCAGAACTGGTAAAACGCGTAAGGGCTGGTTAGCTCGGAATCGAGCCAGACCGCGTTGCCTTCGGACTTGCCAAACTTCTTGCCATCGCTGTTGGTGATGATTGGCGTGGTCATTGCGTGAGCGCTCTTGCCCTCAACGCGGTGTATTAGGTCGGTTCCGCTGGTGAGGTTACCCCACTGGTCGCTGCCGCCGGTCTGCAGAACGCAGTCGTAGCGGCGGAACAGTTCGAGGTAGTCCATGCCCTGGAGAATCTGGTAGCTGAACTCCGTGTAAGAGATTCCCGCATCGGAGTTTAGACGGGCCGAGACGGCATCCTTGGAAAGCATCTTGCCGACGCGGTAGTGCTTGCCGATGTCACGCAGAAAGTCGATGGCCGACATCGGTGCGGTCCAGTCGAGATTGTTGACGAGGCGAACCGCGTTGTCACCCTCGGCCGAGAGGAAGCGCTCCATCTGCGCGGCCAGCTTCTTGACCCACTCCCCCACGGTTTCCTTGGTGTTCATGGTGCGCTCGGCGGTTGGGCGTGGATCGCCAACCAGGCCGGTGGCTCCACCCACGATGGCGAGCGGCTTGTGGCCGGCCAACTGAAGGCGACGCATGAGCAGCAGCTGCACCAGGTTGCCCAGGTGGAGGCTCGGGGCGGTTGGGTCAAAGCCGCAGTAGTAAGTGATGGACTTCTTGGTTAGAAGCTCCCGCAGCTCTTCCTCGTTGGTGGTCTGGTTGAGCAGGCCACGCCACTGCAGCTCCTCCCAGATGTCAGGGAAGCTGGCGTCGTTGGTCTGGGTTGCTAGAACCTCTGGGTTTGCCATCGATGGTCTTTCTTTGGCTACTGGGCCAGTCGCGGAGCGACGAGCTTACGAATGGAAGTGAGCTGCTCGAGTACGCGAGGCAGCGCGGTGCCACCGGCACCAGCGCGGGCACGGATGGAGCCCTGTACGGTTAGGACCTCGCGAACCTCGGGAGTGAGGTGAGGCGAAATCGCCGCCATCTCTCCGTCTGGAACCTGGTGGAGTTCCAGGCCGTGCTGCTCACAGTAGGAAACCAGCGAACCCGTGATCTCGTGGGCATCGCGGAAGGCAACCTTCTGCTTCACCAACCACTCGGCCACATCGGTGGCGAGCGAGAATCCGGCCGGCGCCAGCTCCTCCATGCGCTCGGTGTTGAAGGTCATGGTCTGCACCATGCCGGTAAATGCCGGCAGCAGGACGAACAGGGTGTCGATCATGTCGAAGATCGGCTCCTTGTCCTCCTGAAGGTCACGGTTGTAAGCCAGCGGCAGGCCCTTGAGGGTTGCCAGCAGGCCGGTGAGGTCACCGATGAGGCGGCCGGACTTGCCTCGGGCAAGCTCGGCGACATCGGGATTCTTCTTCTGAGGCATGATGGACGAACCGGTGCTGTAGGCATCGGCCAACTTGATGTAGTTGAACTCCGCGGTTGCCCAGACGATGATCTCCTCGGCGAAGCGGCTGAGGTTGATTCCAATCAGTGTTGCGATGAATCCAAACTCTGCTGCCACGTCGCGGCTTGCTGTGGCGTCAATGGAGTTTGGCGTTGGGCCGGCTAGACCCAGTTCGCGAGCAACCAGGTTTGGGTCTAGGCCAAGGGTGTTGCCGGCGAGTGCGCCCGCGCCGTATGGGGAAAGCACTGCGCGCTTGCGCCAGTCGTCCAGCCGCTCGAGGTCGCGCTGCAGCGGCCAGGCGTGTGCCAGCAGGGAGTGCGAGAGCAGTACTGGCTGAGCGTGCTGGAAGTGGGTGCGTCCGGGCATCGCAACGCCAAGGTGCTCCTCGGCGCGGTCTGCGATGGCCGAGATGAGTGCACCAACCAGCTGCTCCAGGTGCTTGGCTTCGTCCAGCAGGTAGGTGCGGATGAGGGTTGCGATCTGGTCGTTGCGGCTGCGGCCGGCGCGAACCTTGCCACCCAGCTCCTTGCCGGTGATCTCAATCAGGCCGCGCTCAAGGGCGGAGTGCACGTCTTCGTCGGTGGGCTTTGGCTGGAACGAGCCCTCGGAGATTCGCTTCCAGAGTTCGGTCAGGTCCTTGTCCAGCTTCTCCAGCTCGGCAACGGTCAGGTAGCCGGCGTGCTGCAGGGCGCGGATGTGGGCCTTTGTGCCCAGGATGTCGTACTTGGCCAGGCGCCAGTCGAAGTGAACCGAACGGCTGAGGGCTGCAACCGAATCGGCTGGCCCACCCTCGAACCTGCCACCCCAGAGGGCGCCTGCCTGCGAAGCGTGTTGCGACATTTGAATCCTTAGCTGTTGGGGCGCAAAATCGCCCGCCGAATAATTCTAGTTTTAGGCGCGCTCGGCCAGCCAGGTTAGCAGCGCCTTCTGCGCGTGCAACCTGTTCTCGGCCTCGTCCCAGATCACGCTCTGCGGGCCATCGATGACGCCCTCCGAAACCTCGTAGCCGCGGTAGGCCGGCAGGCAGTGCAGGAAGATGGCGTCTTCCTTGGCGTGGGCCATGAGCGACTCGTCAACGGTGTAGCCGCCGAACGCTTTGACGCGCGCCTCTTTCTCGTCTTCCTGACCCATACTGATCCAGGTGTCGGTGGCCACGGCATCGGCGCCGGCAACCGCGGCGGCGGCATCGGTGGTTACCAGAACGGACCCACCCTGCTCCGCCGCAATCTCCTGGGCCCTGGCCACGATTGCGGCGTTAGGCAGGTAGTCGCTTGGGCCGGCAACCGCAACGTGCATTCCGGCGAGCGCCATACCGATTAGGTACGAATTGGCCATGTTGTTGCTGGCATCGCCAACGTAGGCAAACTTCTGTCCGCGCAGTTTGCCGCGGTGCTCCTGGATTGTTAGGAGATCGGCCAGGATCTGGCACGGGTGGTAGTCGTCGCTGAGCGAGTTGACCACCGGCACGTTGGAGTGCGCGGCCATCTCCTCAAGCCCAGAGTGGGCGTAGGTTCGCCAAACTATTGCGGCAACTTGTCGTTCCAGCACGCGAGCGGTGTCGGCGATTGACTCCTTCTTGCCCATCTGGCTGCTGCCGGTGTCGATGGTCATCGGGTTGCCGCCGAGGTCTGCCACGCCAACAGTGAACGAGACGCGGGTGCGGGTTGAGGTCTTGTCGAAGATGAGCGCCACGGTCTTTGGGCCGGCGAATGGGCGACGCGAATAGGGAGCGGCCTTTAGCTCAAGAGCGAGGGAGAGGATCTCCGCCTGCTCGGCTGCCGTTACGTCGTCGTCCTTTAGAAAGTGACGGACCATTGCTGCTCCTTGGGTTTGGCCTGGCTTTCGAAACGGCCGGGCTTAGTTGGGAAGAACCAGAGTACCAACACCGGATTGCGTGAAGATCTCCAGAAGAATGCTGTGCGGGGTGCGGCCATCGATGACGTGAGCCTTTGGAACTCCGCCCACAACCGCCTGCAGACAGGCCTGCATCTTTGGGATCATTCCAGACTCCAGGCTCGGAAGCATCTGCTCCAGCTCGGCGGCGGTGATCTCGGAAACCAGTGAGTCGAGGTTTGGCCAGTCGCTGTAGAGCCCGGCCACATCGGTGAGCACCATGAGCTTGGCCGCACCGAAGGCAACGGCGGCGGCCGCGGCGGCTAGGTCGGCGTTCACGTTGTAGAGCTCGCCATCGATGCCAGGGGCAACCGTTGAGATGACGGGAATCTTGCCCTTGTTGAGGGCGTCCAGCACGATGCGCGGATTGACGCTGGTGACCTCGCCAACGAAGCCGATGTCAACCTGGCCATCTTCGGTGTCCAGGAAGGTCTTCTCGGCGCGGAACAGGTGGGCGTCTTCGCCAGAGAGCACGATTGGGTCTCCCCCGGCCTCGGCGATCATCTCGGCCAGGCTCTCGGAGATCTGGTGGCGGAGCACATCGCGGACGATGCCGACGGTCTCCTTAGTAGTTACGCGCAGGCCGCCCTTGAACTCGCTGGTGATGCCCTTCTCCTTTAGTGCCGCAGAGATCTGCGGGCCGCCGCCGTGAACCACAACCGGCTTGATGCCAACCCAGCGCAGGTAGGCCATGTCCTGGCAGAAGGCGCGCTGGAGTTCGGCGTCTACCATGGCGTTGCCGCCAAACTTGATGACCACAACCTTGTCGTGGAACTGCTGAAGCCAGGGCAGGCTCTCGATGAGAGTTGCGGCCTTGATGCTGGCAAGCTGCTGGTCTGGCTGCTGCGATGGAATCACGAGGAGTACTCGCTGTTCTCGGTGACGTACTTGTGGGTTAGGTCGTTGGTGTAGATGGTTGCCGCGTGGCTACCCGAGTTTAGGTTGATGCCAATCTCCACCTTGCGCGGAGTGAGGTCAACCAGGTCTCGCGACTGATCTGGCTGGCCCAGGCGGCTTACGCTAACGCCATTGATGGTGACATCGATGTTGTATGGGTCGAACTCTGCGCTGGTGGTGCCAACCGCGGCCAGGATGCGGCCCCAGTTTGGATCGTTGCCGTATATGGCTGCCTTGAACAGGTTGTTGCGGGCAACCGAGCGGCCAACCTCAACGGCGTCAGCCTCGGAGGCCGCGCCAGTCACGGCGATGGCGATGTCGTGGCTGGAGCCCTCGGCGTCGGCCAGCAGCTGCAGAGCTAGGTCGGCACAGACCTCCGTGAGAAGTGCCTGGAACTCGGCAAGGTCTGGCTCAACACCGCTGGCGCCGGAGCCCATGAGGGCCACGGTGTCGTTTGTGCTCATGCAGCCATCGGAGTCCAGGCGGTCAAAGCTGACGCGCGTTGCGTTACGAAGCGTGGCGTCCAGCACGTGGCTTGGCAGCACGGCATCGGTGGTGATGACAACCAGCATGGTGGCGAGGCCTGGCGCCAGCATTCCCGCGCCCTTGGCCATTCCACCGATGACCCAGCCCGCACTCGAGGTGCGGCTGGCGGTCTTGCTCACCGAGTCGGTGGTCATGATTGCCTCGGCGGCCTGAATGCCGTTGTCGGCGCTCAGAGCTGCGGCTGCGGCCTCTACACCCGCGAGAAGTTTTGGCCGATCCAGCTGATCGCCAATAAGACCGGTTGAGCAGACGAGGATGTCTCCGGCGGAAACTCCGAGGAGCTCGCCCACCTTCTCGGCGGTGGCGTGGGTGGTCTGGAATCCCTCGGGGCCGGTGTAGCAGTTGGCGCCGCCCGAGTTGAGGATGATTGCTTCAACCTCGCCATCGGTGATTACCTGCTTGCTCCACAGCACGGGGTTGGCCAGGCAGCGGTTGGTGGTGAAAACGCAGGCGGCGGCCTTCAGCGGGCCCTGGTTTACCACCAGCGCCACATCCTTGTTGCCACTCTTCTTGAGACCGGCGGCAACGCCCGCCGCCACAAAGCCCTTTGCCAGGGTTACCGTCATGGTGCTACTCCGTTTACTGCGAGACCGGTTTGCTCTGGGATGCCCAGTGCGATGTTTAGAGACTGGATGGCGGCGCCCGCCGTGCCTTTGACCATGTTGTCGATGGCGGAGACGATCACGGCGCGGCCCGCGTGCTCGTCAACGGCAAGGCCAATCAGGCAGGTGTTGACGCCGAGGGTGCTTGAAGTGCTCGGGAACTGGCCCTCTGGTAGCACACGAACGAAGGCCTCGTCGCCGTAGGCCTTGAGGTAGGACTCACGAAGTTTCTCGGCGTTGGTTCCGGGAACCAGCTTGGCGGTATTGATGGCCAGGATGCCGCGGCTCATGGGAACCAGCGCAGGTGTGAAGTTGATGTTGACCGCGCGCCCCGATGCGTGACGCAGGTTCTGCTCGATCTCGGGCGTGTGACGGTGGACACCGCCAACGCCGTATGCCGAGGCCGAACCCATGATCTCGGAGGCCAGCAGGTTGCTCTTGAGCGTGCGGCCGGCACCCGATGTTCCCACAGAGAGCGCGGACACGATATCGGTTGGCTCCAGTAGCACATCGCTGAGGCCAGGAGCTAGAGCAAGCGTTATTGCGGTTGCGTTGCAGCCTGGAACCGCAATGCGCTTTGCGCCAACCAGGTTGTGGCGCTGCTTGTGTTTGCCCGCCTCAACGAGCAGTTCGGGCATGCCGTAGGTCCAGTGGCCGGCGTAGGTTCCTCCATAGAACTTCACCCAGTCGGACTCGCTCTCCAGACGGAAGTCCGCGCCACAGTCGAGCACCAGGGTCTCGGGCGAAATCCAGGCCGCAACCTCGGCGCTCTTGGTGTGCGGCATGGCCAGGAACACAATGTCGTGTCCAGCCAGGGTGGCCGCATCGGTGGGTGCAAAAACCATATCTGCGTACTGCAGCAGGTGCGGGTGCAGGCTGGAAACCTTCTCGCCCACGTTGCTGTTGGCGGTTACGGTGCGCACCTCAAGCTGCGGATGCTGCGAAATCATGCGCAGCAGTTCACCGCCAACGTAGCCACTGGCACCGGCGATTGCTACCGAGTAAACCATTGAGGGTTCCTGTTCTGCCCCGATGGGCGGTTGGCTGGCTTGGGTTGGCTGCAGGACTAGCCGCGGATGGTTGCTCCAAAACGCTCGTTGGCAACCTGCACTCCGGCCTCCTTGGCGTCCGATGCCTCAGCCTGGGTGAGCGTGCGGTCGGTTGCGCGGAAACGCATTGCAAACGTGAGCGACTTCTTGCCCTCATCGATGCCGATTCCGCGGTAGTCGTCGGTCAGCTGGATGTGCTCGAGGAGCTCACCCGCGCCATCGATGATTGCCTGACGAACAGTCTCGGCTGGCACCTCGGCGGCGACCACGAGCGAAACGTCCTGTGTGGCCGCTGGCTGAATGTACACTGCGGCGGCCTGAACGGTCTCCGGAGCTAGGGCTCCGAGCTTGTCGAGGTTGATTTCGAGCACGCCCACGCGCCTTGGCAGGTGGTTCTCAGCGGTGAGCGCTGGGTCTAGTTCGCCCGCGTAGCCAACAACATGGTCACCGTCATCGGTGGCTACGAAGAGCTCTGCAGTTCGGCCCGGATGGTAACCCTTTGGCGACGCCTGCATCACCTCAATCTCAACGCCGAGCGCGCTTCCGATGGTGCGGGCTGCCTGAATGGCGTCCTGGTAACCAGCGGCCTCGGTCTTGCTGCCAACCTGCTGGCGATTGCGGTCGCCTAGGAACAGCGCCGCGATGTGGCGAGGCTGGTTTGGAATGGTGGCCTCGAGCTTGGCGATTGCCTCAGCGCTCGGACGTGCGTTTCCAACCGGAAGTTCATCGGTTACCCCAACCTGCTTGGCCGGGTGGAACACCAGACCCTGCTCGAAGATGCTGAGGTTGGTGAGGCCGCGCGAGTAGTTGCGGGCGGCCGCCTCAATGAGCGCAGGCAGCAGCGAGACGCGCATGTGGGATGCCTGACCCTGCAGTGGGTTAGCCAACTTGACTGCGTGGGCCGAGCCGCGGCCAGCCACCGAAACCCAGTCCAGCTGATCATCGGTTACGAACGGGTAGTTCAGAACCTCAACCGAACCCGCAGCGGCCAGAGCATTGGAGACGCGACGACGCTGCTGCTGGGCGCGAGTGAGCCCGCGGCCCGGAGGGGCCACCGGCAGGCGAACCGGGATGCGGTCGTAGCCGGTGATACGGGCGATTTCCTCGACCAGGTCGGTCTTGTGGGTTAGGTCAGGGCGCCAGGTTGGCGGAATGACCTCAAAGCCCTCGCTCACGTGGGCAACCACGCAGCCAATCTCGTGCAGCACCTCGGAAATCTCGGCGGCAGTGTATTCAACGCCAACCATCTGCGATGCGAAGCCCTCTGGAAGCCAGATCTTTGGCTGCTCGGCGTAGCCGCGGTAGTCGGCACCAAACCACTGCGCCTCGCCGCGACCGTGAACCTCGAGAAGCTGCACCACGCGTGCGGCCGCAAACTTGGCCATGCTGTGGTCTACGCCACGCTCAAAACGCTTGCTGGCCTCTGAAGGCAGCTTGTGACGGCGCGCGCTGCGGGCGATTGAGATTGGATCGAAGTTTGCAGCCTCGATGAGCACGTTCACGGTGGTGTCGGAAACCTCGGTGGACTCGCCGCCCATCACACCGGCCAGGCCGATTGCGCCCGACTCGTCTGCGATTACTAGGTCTTCGGGGTGCAACGTGCGCACCTGGCCATCGAGGGTCTTCAGGGTCTCGCCCTTCTTGGCGCGACGAACCTCGATGCCTCCAGTGAGCTTGTCGTAGTCGTAGGCGTGAGTTGGCTGGCCCAGTTCAAGCATCACGTAGTTGGTAACGTCAACGATTAGCGAGATGGAGCGCATTCCAGCCAACTTGAGGCGCGAAACCATCCAGGGTGGGGTTGGGCGCGAAGCATCCAAACCGGTCACCTGACGCAGCACGAAGCGGGTGCAGCCCGCGCGGCCACGGATTGGGGCCTGGTCGTTGATGCTCAGGTTGTAGCCCGAGGTGGACTGAGGCTCGGCGTTTCCGGCAGGGTCGCGGAAGGCGGCTCCCGTTGCATGCGAGTACTCGCGCGCCACACCGCGGATGCTCAGGCAGTAGCCGCGATCCGGTGTCACGTTGATTTCGGCGGCCGAGTCATCAAGGCACAGCAGCTCGCGGGCATCGGTGCCCACCTTTGGGTCCAGCCCCATCTGCTGCAGACGGATGATGCCGCCGTGGTCATCGTTGAGGCCTAGTTCGCGGCCTGAGGCCAGCATGCCGTCTGAGATGTGACCGTAGGTCTTTCGGGCGGCGATGGCGAACGGGCCGGGCAGGACCGAGCCGGGCAGGCACACGACAACCTTGTCGCCCACCTCGAAGTTGGATGCGCCGCACACGATGCCGCGAACCGACTCGCCACCGTCGGCAGCCTGCTCGCCCATCGGTGCAACACGAACCTGACACCAGCGGATGGTCTTGCCGTTGGACTGCTCCTCCGGAGTGAACTCCAGGACCTCGCCAACAACCACGGGCCCGGTCACATCGAAGCCATGCGAACCCTCTTCTTCAAGGCCAACCTTGACCAGTTCCGCCATGACGGAATCCGGGGTGGCGTTGCCAGGCAGGTCAACGTACTCTGCCAGCCAATTCAACGGGACTCGCATTACAGCACCAATCCAAACTGCTCACTGAAGCGCACATCCGCCTCAACCATGTCGTGCATGTCCTTGACGTCGTTACGGAACATCAGGGTGCGTTCAATACCCATGCCGAACGCGAAACCGGAATAAACCTCAGGGTCGATACCCGCCGCCAACAAAACGTTTGGGTTGACCATGCCGCAGCCGCCCCACTCAACCCAGCGCGCGCCACCCTTGGCGCCCGGGTGCCAAACGTCCAACTCCGCCGATGGCTCGGTGAACGGGAAGAACGAAGGACGCAGACGGATGCGGGCATCGGGGCCGAACATGCTGCGAGCGAAGTGCTCCAGGGTGCCGCGCAGATCCGCCATGGTTAGGTTCTTGTCAACTGCAAGCCCCTCAACCTGGTGGAACACAGGGGTGTGTGTGGCGTCGAGTTCATCGGTGCGGAAGACGCGGCCGGGGCAAAGTACGTAGATTGGCACCTCGCGGTCGAGCATGGAACGAACCTGAACGGGCGAGGTGTGGGTGCGAAGAACCAGGTGGCTCTCCACCGGCTCAACGAAGAAGGTGTCCTGCATGGCGCGGGCCGGGTGGTCCGCGTCAAAGTTGAGGGCGTCGAAGTTGAACCACTCGTTCTCGAGCTCCGGCCCCTCGGCGATTTCCCAACCCATGCCAACAAAGATGTCCGAGATTTGCTCCTGAAGCAGCGAAAGCGGGTGGCGGGCACCGATGGCCTGAATCAGCGGTGCGGCGGTTACGTCCACGGCCTCCGCGGCCAGCTTGGCGTGTTCCTCGGCTGCAAAGAGCTCGGTCTCGCGGACGCTGTAGGCGGCGTTGATTTGACCGCGAGCCTGACCAACGAGCTTGCCGGCCTCGGCCTTGAACTCCGGTGCAATCTTTCCAAGCTGCGAATTAAGTGCACTGATGGCCGAGCCATCGCCCATCACGGAACCGCGGACGGCTTTGAGCGCGGCCAGGTCGCCAGCTGCAGCAATGGCGCCGAGCGCCTGCTCAACAACGGCTTCCACCTGGGATGCGGAGATTGGATTTTCGCTAGTCATAAGGGTTCTAGTCTACCTTTTGGCGGGTTTAAGCCCCGACTCGTTGGGGGTCGTCGCCGTAGAAACCTAGCTGTAAGCGCGCTGCGCGAATGCGGTCTGGTACAGGCAAACGCTCGCCGCGGTTGCAAGGTTCAGACTCTCTGCGGGGCCGTATAGCGGAAGACCCACAACTCGGTCGGCCGCGGCAAGGGTCTCGGGCTCAAATCCCCAGGCCTCGTTGCCAAAGACCCACGCGGTTGGCGCGGCCAGGGTCTGGGTGCCTAGCTCGGTGATGAGGTCTCCCCCGCCATCAGCGGCAAAAACCTGCAGGCCGGCAGCCTTCAGACCCGCGATGGCCTCGTGCACGGTTACGCCGGTGACGATTGGCAGGTGGAAGATTGAGCCCGTGGTGGAGCGAACCACCTTTGGGTTGTAGATATCAACCGAGTTGTCGGTGAAGATCACGGCGTCGGCACCGGCGGCATCGGCCGCGCGCAGCACGGTTCCCGCGTTGCCGGGGTCGCGAACCTGGGACAGCACGGCAACCAGCCTCGGGCGGGTCTTGAGCACGGCATCGAGGCTAACGTCAACCTGCTGGCACACGGCCAAGACGCCCTGTGGTGTGTTGGTGTCGCACATGTGCTCCAGCACACGCTCTGTTACTGGAGTGACATCGATGCGGGCTGCGCGCACCCGGGCGAAGAGCTCAGGGTAGCGCTCCTCGCATTCCGGGGTGGCGTAGACCTCAACGATGAGCTTGGGGTTCTGCACGGCCTCTTTTAGACCCTGCGGTCCCTCAAGCAGAAAGAGCCCGGTCTGAGACCGGGCGTCTTTCTTTGAGAGCCTAGCGACCCCTTTGACCACACTGGACTTGGGATCGGTCAGCATTTTGAAACTAGTTGGCCTTTGGAGCCGAGGTGTCCGCAGGCAGAGCAGCCTTAGCGCTCTTCACCAGGGTGGCAAAGGTGGCGGCGTCGTTGATTGCCATGTCTGCGAGGATGCGGCGGTCAACGGTGATACCAGCCAGGTTCAGGCCCTGGATGAAACGGTTGTAGGTCATGCCGTTGGCGCGGGCAGCGGCGTTGATGCGCTGGATCCACAGACGACGGAAGTTGCTCTTGCGGTCGCGGCGGTCGTTGTATGCGTAGACCAGCGAGTGCAGCATCTGCTGCTTGGCCATACGGTACAGGCGCGAACGCTGACCGCGGTAACCGTGGGCGCGCTCTAGAACGACGCGACGCTTCTTGGCGGCGTTAACCGCATTTTTTACACGTGCCATTTAATGGGCTCCTAAATTCTTGGGCTGACCGACTAGT
>Ga0213920_1001277_pt1 | contig 14308 bp, 8 predicted proteins | sample McNCre1117MG_FD_161054 | JGI IMG/M metagenome (GOLD analysis project Ga0213920, IMG submission 161054) | Freshwater microbial communities from McNutts Creek, Athens, Georgia, United States - 11-17 MG | ecosystem: Environmental > Aquatic > Freshwater > Creek | place: USA: Georgia | collected...
CAACATGCCTGCAAATGAAGCGGTCAGTGAAGACAAGGCGTACGAGAAAGTGATCACCAGACCGGTATTGATGCCCATCAGCTTGGCCGCATCGCGGTCATTGAAGGTGGCCACCACGGCTTTGCCATAAATCGTCTTGCGGTTGAAAAATTCGACCGCCAGCATCATCACCACAGCACCGGCGATCACCAGAATTTCCATGGGCAGCACGTTGGCGCCCAGAATCTTCATGGGGGCTTCTGGCAATGGCGATGGGAACTTCAGGTCATCCCGGCCCCAGACGTTCTCGGCCACGTTCTTGAAAATGATGCCCAGCGCGATGGTGGACATGATCCAGCCAAACTCGCTCTTGATCTTGATGGCGGGACGCACACCGATGCGCTCGACCACCGCGCCCTGCAGCAGACCAAAGGCACACACGATAGGAATGGCCAGCCAGTAATTCAGGCCCATGCCGTCCACCAGGGTCAGGGCGACCAGAGCGCCCAGCATCAAGGCCTCGCCCTGGCCAAAGTTCAGCGTGTCAGATGTGGCAAAGGTGAGCTGATAGCCAAACGCGATGACCGCGTAGATCATGCCCAGGGCCACGCCGCTGTAAATAAGTTGCAGCAGAATTTCCATATATGCGCTCGGGTGTTTGAAATTAATTCACGTCAGGAAAAAGAACCGCACCGGAGCAGCAGCCGCCGGTGCGGTTCTGGGGACCCAGAAATTACTTCTTGGCAGGCTGCTTGGCCGCCTCTTTCTTCACCGCTTTGGTGCGGATGTCAGAGCCCTTCTGACGGTCTTCCTCGTAGGCGTAAACCACACGGCTGCCCTTGACTTCACCAAACACGGGGATGTTGGCCGTGATGGCTTCGTGGTCGTCGTGGGTGAACGGCTTGTCATAGGTCGTCACCACGCCTTCCACCTTGGTCTGCAGGCTTTCCAAGGCTTCGCGCACTTTGGGGCCATCGGTGGTGCCAGCTTGCTTGATGGCGGCTGCCAGCAGGTAAACCGAGTCATAGCCCTGGGCCGCAGACACAGGCGAGTCGATGCGGTTGTTCTTAGGTTTGAAGGTCTTCAGGTAAGCGTCAATGAAAGCCTTGCGCTTGACGGTGTTGGGTTCCTGAATGAAGGTCTGGGGCATGCGTGCGCCCTCGCCGCCAGGGCCTGCGTTGTCAATGAAGTTGGCCATCGACAAAGTCCAGCTGCCGACCATCGGCACTTTCCAGCCCAGCTTGGTCATGCCGTTGGCGATTTGTGCCAGCTCTGGGCCAATGGCGTAAGTCAGGATCGCTTCTGCACCGGCCTCTTTGGCCTTGAGCAGCTGAGGCGTCATGTCCACGTCTTTGATGTTGAACTTTTCAACCGCCACGGCCTTGACGCCTTTGGCGGTCAGGGCTTTCTCCAGGTCTTCACGGCCCAGTTGGCCATAGTTGGTGGAGTCGGCCAGGATGGCGACTTTCTTGAAGCCACGGCGGCCAATCGCTTCTTCCACGATCATGGGGGCCTGGATGCTGTCATGCGCCGCATTGCGGAAGATGTAGTTGTCTGGGAACTCAGGGGCTTTGAACTGCTGGGTCACGACCGAGCCGGTGGCCACGTTGTTGAAAACCGGGATCTTGGCTTCTTGATAGAAACGCTGCGAAGCCAGAGCCACGCCAGTGTTGATGAAGCCCAAAGTGGCAACCACTTTTTCCTTGTTGATCAACTCCTGGGCGATTTGCACGCCACGCTCGTTTTTGGCTTCGTCATCACGCTCGACGGCTTGCAGCTGACGACCCAACACGCCACCAGCCTTGTTGATTTCGCCAATGGCCAGCTTGACACCATCGCGCATGCTCACGCCCATGGAGGACGAGCCACCGGTGTAGGGGCCGGTCACACCGATCTTGATGTTGTCTGCAGCAAAGCTCAGACCAGCTGCCAGCATCAGAGATGCAAAAGTTGTGAGTTTTACAGTGCGAATCATGGAGTCTCCTTGGGAGTTGTGGGATTGGAATCAAACCAGGCGAGATTCTGGCCGCCATCATTTAACCAGTGATTGAAAAAATTTACATCCCGGTCACCTCAGGGACTGGCGTAAACCCTAGGTTAATGCGCTTGTAAGCCTCGCTTCAATTGGATGTCGTACAAATCGGTATGATTGACGTTTACGTAAACGTAAAGTCACAGCCCCTGGAGACTCCGAATGACCGATCTTTCCGCTGAATTCAAGGCCCTGGCCGAGTACCGCCCCACCAACAAGGTGCGCTTTGTCACCGCCGCCAGTCTGTTTGACGGCCACGACGCCGCCATCGGCATCATGCGCCGCATCCTGCAGAGCATGGGCGCCGAGGTCATTCACCTGGGTCACAACCGCTCGGTCGACGAGGTCGTGACTGCCGCCCTGCAGGAAGACGTGCAAGGCATCGCGGTCTCCAGCTACCAGGGCGGCCACAACGAATACTTCACCTACATGGTCGAGCTGCTGAAAGCGCGTGGTGGCGAGAACATCCAGGTGTTCGGCGGCGGCGGCGGCGTGATCGTGCCCGAAGAAATCCGCATGCTCGCCAGCCATGGCGTGCGCATCTTCAGCCCCGAAGACGGCCAGAAGATGGGCCTGGCCGGGATGATCGGCGAGATGGTGATGCGCGCCGACAAGGACTTCTCGTCGCTGGCGCCCCAGAAGATCGAAGCCATCCAGGGCCACACCGAAATGAGCTGGCGCGCCCTGGCGCAGCTGATGACCGCCCTGGAGAACGGCAAAGCTGACGCCCAGGTTGTCGAAGCCCTGCGTGCCGCAGCCGCCAAAACCCAGGTGCCTGTGCTCGGCATCACCGGCACAGGTGGTGCGGGCAAGTCCAGCCTGACCGACGAGCTGGTGCGCCGCCTGCGTCTGGACCAGGACGACCGCCTGCGCGTGACCGTGGTGTCCATTGACCCTTCGCGCCGCAAGAGCGGTGGTGCGCTCTTGGGCGACCGCATCCGAATGAACGCGATCTCGCCTTGGTCCAACGGTTCGCGCGTCTTCATGCGCAGCTTGGCCACCCGCGATTTCGGCTCCGAGATTTCAGCCGCGCTGCCCGACGTGATCGCCGCCTGCAAGGTGGCTGGCTTTGACCTGGTGATCGTTGAGACTTCGGGCATTGGTCAGGGCGACGCTGCCATCGTGCCGCATGTGGACGTGCCCATGTACGTGATGACGCCCGAATTCGGCGCCGCCAGCCAGCTTGAAAAGATCGACATGCTGGACTTTGCAGAGTTCGTTGCCATCAACAAGTTCGACCGCAAGGGCGCGAGCGATGCGCTGCGCGACGTGGCCAAGCAAGTGCAACGCAACAAGGAAGCCTGGACCGTGCCTGCCGAGCAGATGCCGGTGTTCGGCACCATGGCGGCACGCTTCAACGACGACGGCGTCACGGCCCTGTACCAGGCCCTGAAAACTCGTCTGGCTGCGCTGGGCCTGAAAGTCACCGAAGGCCGCCTGCCGTTGGTCGGCGTGCGCCACTCCACCCACCAGACCCCCATCGTGCCACCCGCACGCACTCGCTACCTGGCCGAAATCAGCGACACCGTGCGCGGCTACAAGAAGCGCGCCCGCGAGCAGGCCAAGCTGGCCCGTGAGATTCAGCAACTGCACGCGGCTGCAAAGATGCTGGAAGTGGACAAACCCGGCCGCGCCAAAGCCGCCGAAGCCGCGATCGACCTGGCCACGGCCCGCGAAGCCGTGCAGGACCCCGCCGCCAAAAAGCTGCTGGCCCAGTGGCCCGACATGCAACAGGCCTACGCCGGTGACGAATACGTGGTGAAAATCCGCGACAAGGAAATCCGCACCGCGCTGACGACCAAGTCCCTGTCAGGCACGACCATCCGCAAAGTGGCCCTGCCCCAGTACGAAGACCATGGCGAGATTTTGAAGTGGCTCATGCTCGACAACGTGCCCGGCAGCTACCCCTACACCGCAGGCACTTTTGCCTTCAAGCGCGAGGGCGAAGACCCGACCCGCATGTTCGCCGGTGAAGGCGACCCCTTCCGCACGAATCGCCGCTTCAAACTGGTGAGCGAGGGCATGCCCGCCAAGCGCCTGTCCACGGCGTTCGACTCGGTCACGCTGTACGGCAACAACCCCGACCTGCGTCCCGACATCTACGGCAAGATCGGCAACTCGGGCGTGAACGTCGCCACGCTCGACGACATGAAGGTGTTGTACTCGGGCTTTGACCTGTGCAACCCGACAACGTCGGTGTCGATGACGATCAACGGCCCCGCACCGTCGATCCTGGCCATGTTCATGAACACGGCCATCGACCAGAACATCGACAAGTTCAAGGCCGAGAACGGCCGCGAGCCGACCGAGACCGAGACCGCCAAGATCAAGGAATGGGTGCTGGCCAATGTGCGCGGCACCGTGCAGGCCGACATCCTGAAAGAAGACCAGGGCCAGAACACCTGCATCTTCTCGACCGAGTTCTCGCTCAAGGTCATGGGCGACATCGCGCAGTACTTTGTGCACCACGACGTGCGCAATTTCTACTCGGTGTCGATCAGCGGCTACCACATCGCCGAAGCCGGGGCCAATCCGATTTCGCAGCTGGCTTTCACGCTGTCCAACGGTTTCACCTTCGTCGAAGCGTACCTGGCGCGTGGCATGCACATCGACGACTTCGCCCCCAACCTGAGCTTCTTCTTCAGCAACGGCATGGACCCGGAATACACGGTGCTCGGCCGCGTGGCGCGCCGCATCTGGGCCGTGGCCATGAAAGAGAAGTACGGCGCGAACGAGCGTTCACAAAAACTGAAGTACCACATCCAGACCTCGGGACGCTCGCTGCACGCGCAAGAGATCCAGTTCAACGACATCCGCACCACGCTGCAGGCACTGATCGCGATTTACGACAACTGCAACAGCCTGCACACCAACGCGTTTGACGAGGCCATCACCACGCCCACCGAAGACTCGGTGCGCCGCGCCATGGCGATCCAGCTCATCATCAACCGCGAGTGGGGTCTGGCCAAGAACGAAAACCCGAACCAGGGCGCGTTCATCATCGACGAGCTGACCGAGCTGGTCGAAGAAATGGTGCTGGCCGAGTTCGAGCGCATCGCCGAGCGCGGTGGCGTGCTGGGGGCCATGGAAACTGGCTACCAGCGCGGCAAGATTCAAGACGAATCCATGCACTACGAGATGCTCAAACACACCGGCGAATACCCGATCATCGGCGTCAACACCTTCCGCAACCCCAAGGGCGACGCGGTACTGGAAAGCCTGGAACTCGCCCGCTCGACCGAGGAGGAAAAGCAGTCGCAGCTCCAGCGCCTGAACGACTTCCACGCCCGCAACGCCGACCAGGCGCCCGCCATGCTGGCGCGCCTGCAACAAGCGGTGATTGACAACACCAACGTGTTCGAGGTGCTGATGGACGCGGTGCGCGTGTGCTCGCTCGGTCAAATCACCAACGCCCTCTTTGAGGTGGGTGGGCAATACCGCCGCAGCATGTAACAGGGCTTGTGCACAATGGGGTCATGCAAACGCCGACCCCATTCATTGCCCCTGAAGTCTTTGACGATGCCAACGCGGCGCTGGCCCGCGTGCAGGCCATCTACACACAAAGCGTTGAGCACCTGCGCGGTGCCATGCAGCGCTTTGTGGCAGGCGTGGACCTGCAGGACCGGGTACGGGCCTGTTACCCCTATGTGCGCATCGACACCCACACCGGCTGGACGCCCCCTGCAGACTTTGATGCCGAACTGCTGAGCTACGGCTTTGTGGCCAGCGCGGGCAGCTACGCCACCACGCTCACGCGCCCCGATTTGTTTGCCCACTACCTGCGTGAGCAGTTCGCGCTGCTGATCCGCAACCACGGTGTGCAGCTCGAAGTAGGCACCAGCAAGGAGCCGATGCCGGTGCACTTCTCGTTTGCCGAAAACGAGCACATGGAAGGCGAGATGAGCGCCACCCGCCGCGCCCGCCTGCGCGATGTGTTCGACCTGCCCGACCTCACGGCCATGGACGACAGCATCGCCAACGGCACGTGGCGCGGTGGCCATGGCCAGCCCGAGCCGCTGGCCCTGTTTCCGGGCGCACGCACCGACTACTCGTTGCACCGCCTGCGCCACTACACCGGCACCAGCCCGGCGCATTTTCAGAACTACGTGCTGTTCACCAACTACCAGTTCTACATCGACGAGTTCATCGCGCTGGGCCATGCCGAAATGGCCAAGGCCGACAGCCCTTACGTGGCTTTTGTGGAGCCGGGCAATGTCGTCACGCGCCGCGTGGGACTGCCTGCGCAAGCCAATGACGCACTCGGCGCAGCACCACCGCGCCTGCCGCAAATGCCCGCTTATCACTTGGTCCGCGAAGGCCACAGCGGCATCACCATGGTCAACATCGGCGTGGGCCCGGCCAATGCCAAGAACATCACCGACCACATCGCCGTGCTGCGTCCGCACGCCTGGCTGATGGTGGGCCACTGCGCGGGGCTGCGCACCACCCAGCAACTGGGCGACTATGTGCTGGCCCACGCCTATGTACGCGAGGACCATGTGCTGGACGAAGAACTGCCCTTGTGGGTGCCGATCCCGGCGCTGGCCGAGATCCAGGTGGCGCTGGAAAAGGCCGTGAGCGAAGTCACCGGCAGCCATGGGGCCGAGCTCAAACGCCTGATGCGCACCGGCACCGTGGCCAGCACCGACAACCGCAACTGGGAACTGCTGCCCGACAACACACCGCAGCGCCGCTTCAGCCAGAGCCGCGCCGTCGCACTCGACATGGAAAGTGCGACCATTGCCGCCAACGGCTTCCGCTTTCGGGTGCCCTACGGCACCCTGCTGTGCGTGAGCGACAAGCCGCTGCATGGCGAAATCAAACTGCCGGGCATGGCCAACCATTTCTACCGCGAGCGGGTCAACCAACACCTGCAAATCGGCATCCGGGCCCTTGAATTGCTGCGCACCGCAGGCCCTACTCAGCTGCATAGCCGCAAACTGCGCAGCTTTGCGGAAGTGGCTTTTCAGTAAATGCCCCTCGTTCTGCTCAACCCCCACGCGCAAGGTGGCCATGCAGCGCGTCGCATTCCGGCACTGCGCGAATGGCTTGCAGCGCATGCACCGGATGCACAACTGGCTGCCCCCGAAGCCCTGCAGGAGAGTGTGGCCCTGTTGCAGTCGCTGCCCGCAGGCAGCCGCGTGGTGGTGGTCGGTGGCGACGGCACGCTCAACCGCTGGCTGCCCACACTGCTGGAACAACGGCTCAGTGTGGGCTTGGTGCCCATGGGCAGTGGCAACGACAACGCTAGGGCCTGGGGCGTTTTTGGCAAGCCCTGGCAACAGGCCCTGACCTTGGCGCTTCAAGGCCAGGCGCTGGCAGTGGACACGGGCCTGGCCCGCTGGACGGACCTGCAGGGCCAAAGCCATGACACGCCTTTCCTGTCGAGCCTGACCGCTGGCTTTGACTCGGCCGTCGGTTTGCGGGCGCTGAACGGCCCGCGCTGGCTGCGCGGCTTGCCCCGCTACCTCTGGGCCACCTTGCTTGAGCTGATCCACCTGCGCACCTGGGATCTGACGCTGCACAGCGACGGCCAGTGCCAGCACCAGGGGCCCAGCCTGTTTGCCTCCAGCCTGAACACCCCGACCTTCGGCGCAGGCATGCCCGCCGTGCCGCACGCCCGTTTCAACGATGGGCAAGTTGACGTTCTGTTGGCCGGTCCCTTCGAGCGCATGGGCGCCCTGTTCATGCTGCCCAGGCTGCTGCTGGGCCGGCACCTGGGCCACCCACACATCGCCAGTTGGCCCTACCAGCAGCTGGAGATCACCTGCGCACAAGGTGTGCCCCTGGCCGCTGATGGAGAATACTTGGGAGAAGCCCGACAAGTGCAGCTCTTGTGTCGGGCCGCCAGCCTGCACGTGGTGTGCGCTTGACCCTGCGCTCACCTGTTCTGGCGTTCTGTGTCACAGTGCGCCCATCGACTTTGAATCCTGTCTGTTTATGAAACTGCTGTTTGTTGCCGACCCGCTGGAATCGTTCAAGATTTACAAGGACACCACCTTCGCCATGATGCGCGAGGCCCACAAACGCGGCCACCAGGTCTCGGCCTGCGAAATGACCGGTGTGCGCTGGCAGCGTGGCGAAGCCGTGTCGGCCCAGGTGCGCGAGATCACGCTCACGGGCCAGGCCGAAACCTGGTTCACCGAAACCGGCAGCCGCCGCGTGGCCCTCAAGGACTTTGACGCCGTGGTCATGCGCAAGGACCCGCCCTTTGACAGCGAATACTTCTACGCCACCCACCTGCTGGGTCAGGCCGAGCGCGAAGGTGCCAAGGTGTTCAACAGCCCGGCCGCCTTGCGCGATCACCCAGAAAAACTGGCCATTCTGGAGTTTCCCCAGTTCATCGCGCCCACCCTGGTCACCAAAAATGAGGCCGATATCCGCGAGTTCCATGCCACCCACGGTGACATCATCCTCAAGCCCCTGGACGGCATGGGAGGCACTGGCATCTTCAAGGTGGGTGCCGACGGTCTGAACTTGGGCGCGATCATCGAAACCCTCAACCAGGGTGGCGCCACGAGTGTGATGGTGCAGAAATACCTGCCCGGCATTGCGCAGGGCGACAAACGCGTGCTGCTGATTGACGGGAAGCCCGTGCCGTTTTGCTTGGCCCGCATCCCGCAGGGCGGCGAAGTGCGCGGCAACCTGGCCGCCGGTGGCAAGGGCGTGGCCCAACCCATCTCGGCCCGCGACCGCAAAATCGCCGAAGCCCTGGGCCCGATCCTGGCCGCCCGCGGCCTGATGCTGGTGGGCCTGGACATCATTGGCGACAGCCTGACCGAGATCAATGTGACCAGTCCCACCTGCTTTCAGGAGATCACCGACCAGATGGGCTGCGACGTGGCAGCGCGGTTCGTTGACGCGCTGGAAAAAGCCATCGCGCCCTGACCTGTGCTGCCCACGGCTTCATGTCATGGATCTTTCACGAACGTGACATAAGATCGGCACCTCTTACGGATGCCCTCATGACCCTGCCCGACCGCCTGATGCCTGTTTTGTCCCTGCTGCTGGGGCTGGGCTCGGCTGCGGCCAGCGCTCAGGATATGGGCAGGGGCCAGGTTGAAGAATTCAGCCAAGCCCGCTACCAAAGCACCTACAACACCCAGCAACACCCGGCCTTTGCTGCGGCGGGCTCGGGCCTCAACAGCATCGGTCCTGGTGCGGACAAGATGTTCACCTTCTCGCTGACTGGCCATTGGGGCCAAAGGCTGGCGTCGGGTGCCGAGGTCTACATGAACGCCGAGCTGGCGTCTGGCGACCCCTTTGCCCGCAATCTGGTGGGACTGGGCAGTTTCACCAACGGCGAGATCACCCGCGCTGCGGGCACCACCCCCAAGCCTTACCTGCAGCGTCTGTTCTGGCGCCAGACCTGGGACCAGGGTGGCGAACGCGAGTGGCTGGCATCGGACTTCAACCAGATGGCCCGCTGGGTCGACAAAAACCGCTTTGTGCTGACCGCAGGCAATTTCTCGACACTCGATGTGTTTGATGACAACGCCTATGCCAAAGACCCGCGCACCCAGTTCATGAACTGGAGCCACTGGACCTACGGTGCCTTTGATTACGCGGCCGACGCCCGGGGTTTCGGCTGGGGCGTGGCCGCCGAGTGGTACCGGGGCGACTGGGTTTACCGCCTGGGCCGCATGAGTGGCCCCAAGCGCCCCAACGAATTGCCGGTCGACTGGGACCTGCTGCGCCACTACGGTGACCAGTTCGAAGTCGAGCACGCCCACACGCTCTCCGGACAGCCGGGCAAGGTGCGGGTGCTGGCCTGGCGCAACCGTGCCGTCACCGCCAGCTTCAATGACGCCACCCAATTCCTGCAAAGCCACCCGGGCAGCAATCCGCAGGCCTTCTTTCAGGTGCGAAATGGCGAAAAGATCAAGTACGGCCTGGGCCTGAACCTGGAGCAGGTCCTGAGCGACGATGCCGGGGTGTTCCTGCGTGCCATGAAAGCCGATGGTCACACCGAAACCTACGCTTTCACCGAGATCGACGCTTCATTGTCTGCGGGCACCTTGCTCCAGGGCCGCCTGTGGGGCCGCACAGCCGACACCGTCGGCCTGGCCTTCATGGACAACCGCCTGTCCCCTGAACGCCGCGGTTTCCTGCAAGCTGGCGGTGTTTCGTATTTCATTGGCGATGGGGCCGGCAACTTCCGCTACCGGCCAGAGCGCGGCATGGAAGTGTTCTACAACATGGGTCTGGGTCAGCACCTGTGGCTGACCGCCGACTACCAGCGCATCGCCAACCCGGCCTACAACGCGCTGCGCGGCCCGGTGAATGTGTATGCCTTGCGCCTGCACGCCGAGTTCTGAGCCAGCAGCGCCTCAGACGTCCAGACGCGCACCGTCCACAAACACCGCCAGCTGCCCGGCAGGCAGTGCCACCCAGTCTTCGTCCAGCGTCAGCGGTGCCGTCACCACCACCGCGACACGGTCGGTTTGTCGGGTGTGCTCGGCAAAGTTCACACTCAGATCTTCGTCACTCAAAGTGGCCTGGTTGAACGGATGCTGGCGCAGCACATAGTGCAGGTGGGTGTTGGCATGGGCCCACAAGGCTTCACCGTTGGAGAGCAAAAAATTGAATGTGCCGTGCCGGGCAATCTGCGGCACCAGCTCGCGCAGTGTGTGCGTCAGCTCCTGCACACTGGGCACCCCCGCATGCGATTTGGCCAACTCCTGCATCAACCAGCAAAACGCCAGCTCACTGTCGGTCTGGCCCACAGGCCGGAAACTGCCATGCAGACGCGGTGCAAAGTCCACCAGATTGCCGTTGTGCGCAAACACCCAGTAGCGACCCCACAGCTCGCGCACAAAAGGGTGACAGTTTTCGAGGGACACCACGCCCTGCGTGGCCTTGCGGATGTGGGCAATGACGTTCTGGCTTTTGATCGGGTAGCGCCGCACCAGCTCGGCCACCGGTGAGGTGCTGGCGCTTTGGTGGTCCACCAGATGGCGCACCCCCTTACCCTCAAAAAAAGCGATGCCCCAGCCGTCGCTGTGGTGGTCGGTCACGCCGCCGCGCTGGGCAAAGCCGCTGAAACTGAAAGTCACATCGGTCGGGGTGTTGCAGTTCATGCCGAGCAATTGGCACATGGTTCAGGTCCTCGCAGTGCTGCGCTCGGGGCGTCCCAGCTGCCATGCTGCCACCAGCGCCAGCGTGGTCAAGCCCGCCAGACAGCCAAAGGTTTCATTGAAAGCACCCAGCACCGCCTGGCTCGCCACCTCGCCCAGACGCGCACCATGTGCAGACAGACGCCACTCCAGCACGATGGCGCACAGACTCACGCCGGTGGCGCCGCCCACCATGCGCACAAAGTTGATGATGCTGGAGCCCTGGGGGATCAAGGCATGCGGTACGCCTTTCATGGAGCCCAGGTTGAGCGAAGGCAGGATGAAGCCCAGACCAATGCGTCCCACGATGATCCAGACCCAAAGCCAGGCCAAGCCCTGTGCAGGATGCACCGTGAAGTTCAGACCGAACGACAAAGCCAGCAGACACAAACCCAGCATCACCAGACGGGAGGTCGGATAGCGGTCCACCAGACGCCCCACGATGTTGATGGTCACGGCCAGCAAGATGCCCGAGGGCAGCAAGGCGGCACCAATGTAGGAAGGCGACAGGCCCAGCGCCATCTGCATGAACACCGGGTAGAGGTAGGTCGATCCAAACAGCGCTGTGCCGTAGGTGAAAGCCACCAGTGAGCCCATGGCAAAGTTGCGGTGGGCAAACACCTGCAGGTTCATCAGGGCTGGACGCCCACCACGGCGGGTCAGCATCAGCAGCCGCCGCTGCCAGAGCACGAACGACAGGGCGCCCGCCGTCGCCAAGCCCAGCAAGACCCAGGCACTCCGCCCCGCGTCTGCGCGCAGTTGCACCAGACCATTGAGCAGCATCAGGGTCGAGGCACTGGCCAAAGCCAGCCCCAGCCAGTCCAGGCCGGCAGAGTCGGCATTGGCCGCCACCCCGCCAGGTGCAGTGGTGGGCACATAGCGACGTGACAGCCACAGCGCCACCACGGCCAGTGGCACCACCATGAAAAAGATCGAACGCCAGCCAAAGGCATCGACCAGCAGGCCGCCAATGCTGGGGCCCACCGCCGGGGCCAGCACCACACCGGTGCCAAACACCCCGCTGGCACGGCCCTGCTCGCCAGTGGCAAACGCGCGCAAGATGATGATGGCCGGAATCGGCTGCACCACGCCTGCCGCCAGCCCCTCGGCCACACGGGCCAGCAGCACCAGCGCATAGTCGTTGGCCAGCCCACCGGCCAGCCCCCCCAGCAGCAAAGTCCACATGCACAGGCTGTACACCCGCCGGTAACCGTAGCGCGTGAGCAGCCACGGAGTGGTCAGCATGGACACGGTGGACGCCACCATGAAGCCCGAGGTCACCCACTGCGCCCGGCTCTGGCTCAAGTCAAAGTGGTGGCTCATGTCGGGAATCGCGACGTTGATGATGGTCGAGGACATGACCGAAGCCATGGTGCCCAGCATCACCGACAGCAAGAGCAGCCAGCGGTGGCGCTCGCCGTAGCGTGCCTTCAGGGACTGCAGGCTGTGGGGATCGTGTTCGCTCATGGCGTGCCTCGGTCAGCCTGTGCGCAAGCCTGGCAAATGCAGGCCTTGCGGCGCGCCGCTTCAGGCACTTGCGCAAGCAGGCGGGCGCTGAATTTTTCCAGCGTGCACCAGCAAGGCTCGCTCGCCTGGGTCGCAGGCTCCGCAGCCATGGCACAGCCGTTGGGAGCCCCGCACAGGGGACAGCGGCAAGGATCAACGGGCTCGGTCTGCGTCATGCGGCAAGTGTAAGCCCGCCCCACCTTCAGTCCGGTGCGCCGGCATGGAACTGCAACGCAGCCAGACTGGCATACAAGCCTGCGCGGGCCAACAGCTGGGCATGTGTGCCCTGCTCTACCAGACGGCCCCGATCCAGCACCCAGATCACATCGGCCCGCTGCACGGTGGCCAGGCGGTGCGCAATCACCAGGGTGGTGCGCCCGGCCATGGCCTGGTCAAGCGCAGCTTGCACCATTTTTTCGCTTTGGGCATCGAGTGCACTGGTCGCTTCGTCCAGCAGCAGCAAGGGCGCGTTCTTGAGCATGGCCCGGGCAATCGCGATGCGCTGGCGCTGACCACCCGACAGGCGCACACCCCGGTCGCCCAGATCGGTGTCGTAACCCTGGGGCAGCTCTTCGATGAAAGTGTCGGCATGGGCAGCGCGGGCAGCAGCCTGCACCTCCTGCATCGAGGCCTGCGGGCGACCGTAGCGGATGTTGTCCAGCACCGTGCCCGAAAAAATCACGGGCGCCTGCGGCACAAGGGCAATGCGCTCGCGCAGGTCGGCCAGGTCCATCTGCTCGATCGGCACACCATCCATCAGCAGGCGACCCGACTGCGGCGCGTGAAAGCGCATCAGCAAATCGAGCAAGGTGGTCTTGCCTGCACCGCTGGGCCCCACCACCGCGATGGTTTGACCCGCCTCCACGCATCCGCTCAACTGGTCGAGGGCCTGGCGATCGGGTCGCGAAGGGTAGTGAAAACTCACCGCCTCCAGCGCAAGCGTGGAGCCGCCTGTGGGCCAGGCTGCGACCACCGGCTGCTCGGGCGACGTCAGCACTGGCCGGCTGTGCAGCAGCTCCATGAGGCGCTCGGTGGCACCCGCCGCCCGCAGCATGTCGCCATAGACCTCGCCGAGCACGGCAAAGGCACTGGCCAGCATGATCACGTAGACCACGGTCTGCCCCAGCTCACCCGCAGTCGATGTGCCCGCCCGCACCGACAACGTGCCCATGTACAGGCCCCAGAGCAGCACCGCGCTCGACGCCATGATGATGAACGCCACCAGAAAGGCCCGGGCACGGATGCGGCGCAGTGCCGTCATCAGGGCCTGCGTGGTCGAGTCGATGAAGCGCCGGGCTTCACGGGCTTCGGCGGTGTAGCTTTGCACCACCGGGATCGCATTGAGCACTTCGCTGGCCAGCGCACTGGCATCGGCCACCCGGTCCTGGCTGGCGCGCGACAGCCGCCGCACGCGCCGCCCCAGAAACACGCTGGGCAAGACCACCAGCACCAGCACGGCCATGACCTGCAGCATCAGCATCGGGTTGGTCCAGACCAGCATCACCACCGCCCCCAGACCCATCACCAGGTTGCGCAGACCCATGGACAAGGACGAGCCCACCACCGTCTGCACCAGCGTGGTGTCGTTGGTCAGGCGCGAGAGCACTTCGCCCGACTGGGTGGTTTCAAAAAACGCCGGGCTCTGGTGCAGCACATGGGCGTACACCGCGTTGCG
>Ga0213920_1001278_pt1 | contig 14305 bp, 16 predicted proteins | sample McNCre1117MG_FD_161054 | JGI IMG/M metagenome (GOLD analysis project Ga0213920, IMG submission 161054) | Freshwater microbial communities from McNutts Creek, Athens, Georgia, United States - 11-17 MG | ecosystem: Environmental > Aquatic > Freshwater > Creek | place: USA: Georgia | collected...
CCATTCAAGCCTCGCTCACCGGCCATTTGGTGCTGGCCACGCTGCACACCAACGATGCGGCCAGCGCCATCACCCGCTTGACCGACATGGGCGTGGAACCGTTCTTACTCAGCTCATCTTTGCTGGGCGTTTTGGCCCAACGCTTGCTGCGTAAAACTTGCACGCACTGCAGTGGCAAGGGCTGCAACGAATGCAGCCAAAGCGGCTACCAAGGCCGCACCGGTATTTTTGAACTGCTCACCACCAACGACGACATTCGTGCACTCATCCACAACCAAGCCAGCGAAGCGCAACTGCGCGATGCCGCGTTGCGCAATGGCATGACGCTAATGCGCGACGATGGTGAACGCTTGGTGCGCCATGGCATTTCGACGCGCGAAGAGCTGGTTCGCGTCACCCGCGACTAAGCCACATCCGCCATGCCAGCCTACTCGTTTGAAGCCCTAGACGCCCAAGGCCAAACGCGCCGTGGCGTACTAGAAGCCGACACAGCACGTACAGCACGCAGCCAATTGCGTGCGCAAGATTTGGTGCCACTCAAGGTCGAGCCGGTGCAGCGCACCAACAAAGGCTTCGACACGGTCATTTGGGAAAGCAAAGTATTCAGCCGCACTGCGCTTGCGGTGTGGACGCGCCAACTGTCTGGCTTGGTCAGCGCAGGCTTGCCACTGGAGCGCGCCTTGGCCGCCCTCAGCGACGAGGCCGAAACACCGCGTCAGCGCGATTTGGTATCAGCCCTGCGCACCGAGGTGAACGCAGGCGCTCCGTTTGCCAAAGCACTCAGCCAACACCCCCGCGAGTTCAGTGCCATCTTCACCGCGGTGATCGGTGCGGGTGAGCAAAGCGGCCACTTAGGCCTCGTGCTTGAGCGCTTGGCCGACGATTTGCAAGAGCAACAAAACTTGCGCGGCAAATTGTTGGCCGCAGGGCTGTACCCCGCCATCGTGTGTGTGGTGGCCTTGGTCATTGTGTTGTTTTTGCTAGCCTATGTCGTGCCGCAAGTGGCGCAGGTATTTGGCAGCAACCAACAACAACTGCCCGCACTCACCAGCGTCATGCTGGCATTGAGTGCGTTCGTGCAAGACTTCTGGCTCTGGGGGCTGTTGCTGGTGCTCGCTATTGCCGCTGGCGGTCATGTCGCACTCAAACGACCAGCCACACGCGAGCACTTCGACGCTATTTGGTTGCAACTCCCGCTCATTGGTCGCTTAGCCCGTGGCTACAACGCCGCCCGATTTGCCAGCACGCTGGCCATGCTGGCCACCGCTGGCGTGCCCATTTTGAAAGCGCTGCAAGCCGCCGCCGATACGCTGAGCAACACTGCTCTCAAGCGCGACGCACAAGAAGCCTTGGTGCTGGTTCGTGAAGGCGCACCACTGGCATCTGCTTTGGCGCAGCATGCACGTTTTCCGCGCTTGCTGGTGATGTTCTCGCGCTTGGGCGAACAAACCGGCACACTACCCACCATGCTACAACGCGCCGCGACGCAGTTGAGCGAAGAAGTGCAACGCCGTGCTTTACAACTGGCGACGATTCTTGAACCATTGCTCATCGTGGCGATGGGCGCGATGGTCATGCTGATTGTTTTAGCAGTGATGCTGCCCATCATTCAACTCAATCAATGGGTCAGATGAGCCCCCACGCTCGGCACTGTCGTGTCCTCGCTGCCCCCCGAGGGGGCTGGTCCGCCTTGGGAGCGGCCCGGCGGCGGACCGTACTTGGAGAATACAAATGAGCATCTCACTCGACGGTAAATTGGTCGTAGCCATCTCCTCAAGAGCCCTGTTCGACTTTGAAGAAGAAAACCAAGTCTTCGAGCAAGGCGACGACCGCGCCTATATGAACCTGCAGCTCGACCGGCTTGAAACGCCAGCCAAACCTGGGGTGGCTTTCTCGCTGGTGCAAAAACTATTGGCATTCAACACGTCTGAGGCCCAACGCGTAGAGGTGGTCATCCTCTCGCGCAACGACCCCGTCAGCGGCATGCGTGTGTTTCGTTCAGCGCAGCACTATGGCTTGCCCATTCAGCGCGGCAGCTTCACACGCGGGCAATCGCCTTGGCGCTATTTGCGACCGCTCAACGCCAACTTGTTTTTGTCCACGCACTTGTCTGACGTGCGTTCTGCGCTCGATGCTGGCGTGCCCGCCGCACAGGTGTATCCGCACTCCGCGCATGCATCAGAGGCCAACCCGCACGAAGTGCGCATTGCGTTTGACGGGGACGCCGTGCTGTTCAGCGACGAGGCAGAACGCGTGTTTCAAACCCAAGGCTTAGATGCATTTCAGCAACACGAGCAAACCAATGCCACGCAACCTTTGCCCGCAGGTCCATTCAAGCCCTTGCTCGCCGCCCTGCAAGTGCTGCAGCAAGCAGGCACACCGCACATGCGCATTCGCACCGCGTTGGTCACCGCACGCAGCGCACCTGCACATGAGCGTGCGATCCGTACGCTGATGAACTGGAACATTGAAGTGGATGAAGCCATGTTCTTGGGCGGTCTTGAGAAAGGCGAGTTCTTGCGCGAGTTTGAACCCGACTTTTTCTTTGACGACCAAACCGGCCATATCGAATCTGCTGCCCGTCACGTGCCCGCAGGCCATGTGGCCAGTGGCGTACGCAACACCGAAGTTTAAAAACACATGAACGCATTTAGAAGCGTCGCCAACAACGTGGCGACGAATTGGCAAAAAAGCCGCTTGCAGCTCAGCCGCGTCTGGGCTTTGTCACTCCCCTATTTCCAGTCCGAAGAAAAGTGGCGGGCTCGCCTGTTGCTCGGTGCTTGCGTGGGCTTGAACCTCGGCATGGTCTACATGATGGTGTTGCTCAACGACTGGAACCGCGTGTTCTACGACGCGCTGCAAAACCGCAATGCAGAAGTCTTTTGGCATCAACTCGGTGTGTTTGCCATGCTGGCGACGTGCTTCATCATCGTGGCGGTGTATCGCTTCTACCTCACGCAACTGTTAGAGCTGCGTTGGCGCGCATGGATGACGCGCGACTACTTGCAACGCTGGCTCAAAGGCCATGTGTTCTACCGACTTGAATTGCAAAGCAAGAACGGCACAGACAACCCCGACCAGCGGATTCAAGAGGACGTGCAACAGTTCACGTCTGACACCATTAGCTTGGCCTTGGGACTGCTGGACGCCACCGTCACGCTGCTGAGTTTCATCGGTATTTTGTGGGCACTCTCGGGTGGCTTTAGCTTTGAAGTGGCGGGTGCGACCTACAACATCCCAGGGTTCATGGTGTGGATGGCTTTGTTCTACGCTTTGGGTGGCAGTTTGATTGGCCACATGATTGGCCGCTCCATGGCCTCGCTCAACTTTGCACAGCAGCGCCTCGAAGCCGACTTTCGTCACCACCTGATGCGCGTCCGCGAATACAGCGAAGCCATCGCACTCGACCGTGGCGGTGAAGTGGAACGACTGTCTTTGCAAGAACGCTTCGCCCAAGTGCTGGACAACTTCATGCGCTTGCTGCGCGTGCAAAAGCGTTACACCTGGTTTAACTCGGGCTATGGCCAAGCCGCGGTGGTGTTCCCCATGTTGGTGGCATCGCCGCGCTATTTCAGTGGTGCCATTCAGCTGGGTGAGCTGATGCAAATTTCATCAGCGTTTGGCCAAGTGCAAGAGTCGCTCAGCTGGTTCATCAGCAACTACAGCCGCTTGGCATCGTGGCAGGCCACCACGCTGCGTTTGACGAGTTTTCAAGACCAGATGTTGGCTGTCACGACGAGTGACTTGACTGAAACTTCACCCCTGTCATTCACAGGTGTAACTTCAGGCATCAACGCCTTGCATACAACGCCTTTGACCGTGTCATTGCCTAACGGTGACGTGTTGCTCGCCGACACCTCGCTCAACGCAGCGGCAGGCGACACCGTGCTCATTCGTGGTCCATCTGGCTGCGGCAAATCCACCTTGCTGCGCGTACTCGCCGGAATTTGGCCGCACGTCACCTCGCCCACACACGACCGCCACGGCGAACCCATCACCTACGGACCTGTGGTGCTGCCCGAGCGCTGCGTGTTCATGCCGCAACGCCCGTACTTCCCTGAAGGCACTTTACGCCAAGCACTGGCCTATCCAGAGCGCGCGACGCACTACAGCGACGAAGCTTTGAAGAACGCGCTTTACGAGGCGCTGCTGCCACACTTGGCGAGCGAGCTAGACGTAGCCAGCCAATGGACGCAACAACTCTCAGGCGGCGAGCAACAACGCTTGGCTTTGGCGCGTGTGCTGCTCAAGCGCCCACGTTGGGTGTTTGCCGACGAGGCCACCAGCGCCTTAGATGAAGCTGGCGAAAAAGTGCTTTACGAAAAGCTGCTGAACATGGTGCGCGAAGAAGGCGGAGGCTTGGTGTCTATCGCGCACCGCCCGAGCGTGGCCAGTTATCACGAAACGATTTGGCAGTTTGTATCTGCGCCCGAAGGCAACACGGCAAAGTTTCTACTGCTCACCGAATAAAACTCAAGCCTTCCAGCGCAGCCAGCCCTTGGCGCGCAAATCACACGCGGGGCAAGTGCCACAGCCATAGCCCCAATCGTGGCGGTGCGTGCGGTCACCCATGTAGCAGGTATGCGTGTGCTCGACGATGAGATTCACCAATTGATCACCGCCGTTAGGCTGCGCCTTTTGACCGAGGTCGTAGGCCAGCTGCCACGTCTGCGCTTTGTCGATCCACATCAACGGTGTTTCGATCAACAAGCGACGGTCCATACCCAACGACAGGGCAATTTGCATGGCCTTCATGGTGTCGTCGCGGCAGTCGGGGTAGCCTGAGAAATCGGTTTCGCACACACCGGTTACGATGACATCCAAATCGCGACGATACGCAAGTGCAGCAGCGAGTGTGAGGAACAACAAATTGCGCCCCGGCACAAAGGTGTTGGGCAAGCCAGAGGCTTCCATCTTGAATGCCATGTCACGCGTGAGCGAGGTCTCGCTCACCTGGCCGAGTACGCCGAGATCGAGCAAATGGTCTTCGCCTAGCTTGTGCGCCCACTGTGGAAACTGTTCGCGCACCTGTGCCAGCACTTGCATGCGAGCATCTAGTTCTACCAAATGGCGTTGGCGGTAATCAAATGCCAAAGTCTCTACACGCTCGTAGCGTGAGAGGGCATGAGCCAAACAAGTGGTGGAATCTTGTCCACCTGAAAACAATACCAGTGCGTTGCGATGCATATATTTGAATACTAAACTCAGCGACATGCTGTTTCAAATATTTTCCCTTATCTTGCAGTTCGCCACCGGCTTGGTGGCGGGCACTTGCTTGCTGCGTGTGTACATGCATTTGCTGCGCATCAACTTGTCGAGCAGTGCGGGCAACCCGATCGCACCATTTGTGTTTGCCGTGACCAACTGGATCGTTTTGCCTGTTCGTCGCTTCGTGCCCGGCATTGGCCGCTTAGACACTGGCAGCCTTGTGGCTGCCTATGCCGTGTTGCTGGCCAAGTACGCGCTGCTGTGGTTGTTGGCAGGGGCCACTGCCCATTGGTTGTCCTTGGTCACCACCGCGGGGTTTGACCTCGCGTATGTGGCGCTCTCCAGCCTCATGTGGTTGGTCATCGCGTATGCCGTGGCGTCATGGTTCAACATGGGCACTGACGCGCGTTACTTTTTGGCGCAATTGGTCGAGCCGCTGTTGCGCCCCATTCGCCGAATTCTGCCGCAGATGGGTGGCGTGGACTTATCGCCCATTGCATTGATGCTGTTGGTGCAAATTGCCGAGATCGTGTTGCACAGCGTGCAGGCCCAAGTCATTTTCTAAAGGGGTGGGCACGATGGCTGTGAAACGCTTATTGATGACGCTATGCATCGCCACCAGTGGCTTGCACGCAATGGCACAAACACAAGAACCAGCGCCCCTTCCTCCCGTCACCACAATTGCATCCTTAGACATTCAACGCTACATGGGCGCTTGGTACGAAATTGCCAAATTCCCCAACCGGTTTCAGCGCAAATGCGTGGCCAACACCCGAGCACACTATTTGGCGCAAACCGATGGCAGTGTGCAGGTACTCAACAGCTGTGTCACCGCCGAGGGTGAGACCATAGACGCACTGGGCAAAGCCCAACAAGTCGGCTCTGCCACCTCGGCCAAACTCAAAGTTCGGTTTGCGCCCGCGTGGCTGAGCTGGCTACCCATGGTGTGGGGCGACTACTGGGTCATTGACCTTGACCCAGACTATCAATTGGCTGCAGTGAGCGATGCCAAACGCGAATACCTATGGGTGCTATCGCGTACACCGCAAGTCAACCCCAAAGCCTATGACGCCCTGCTAGACCGCCTCAAAGCGCAAAGCTTTGACGTACGAAAACTCGAACAAACCACCCAACGCTGAAAGAGCCGCCATGAAAGTCAAACAAATACTCACCGACGTGCAACTGGTCATCGCCGACCTCGAAGTGCATTTGAATGGCGAGCTACGCAACAGCCCCACGTTGTGCGCATTGATTCCTGCGGCGAATGGCCGTGAAGAAAAGATCATCCCGCTCAACACGCCAGATGGCCGCCCGATTTTCATGAATCTAGAAAACGCGATCAAACCAAATCAAGAATAAAGTGGCGCCTGCGCCTACGTTTATTTAGCTTGTTTTTTGCGCAGTTCGTAAATCGTCAACAAGCCGCCCGCTGTGCCACAGAGGGCAATCAGGCCAATGCCCATCATCGAAAAATGATCGGGCACATGGTCAAACACCAACCAACCGCCCAGCATGGCAAAGCCAATTTGCGCGTACATGTACGGCATCAAAGTGCCAGCCGGTGAACGCTCAAAAGCCATGATCAACAAGAAGTGGCCTGTGCAACCAGCCACCCCCATGAGCACCAATTCGAGCAACACCCGAATCTCGGTGACGGGCACCCACACCCAATACAACGGGATAGAGGCTAACGCCGTCCCCACCCAGCCGGTGTAGAACTGCGTGGTCATGGCATCTTCAGTGCGCGTCATCTTGCTGGTGAGCAACTGAAACGCAGCGTTGACGATGACCAATGCCAACGGGATGAGCAGTGACCAACCAAACACATCGGTGCCGGGTCGCACGATGATGAGCGTGCCAATAAACCCACCACACACCAGCCACACGCGTTGTGCAGACACGTGCTCACCCAGCATGCGCGCGGCCAGCAAGGTGACCAACAGGGGCACGACCATCACAATGGCAGTGAATTCCCCCACCGGCAAAATTTTCAAACTCAAAAAAGCAAGGCCCGTGACCGTGGCCAGCAACACACCACGCGTGACTTGTTGGCGGGGGTTGTTGGTTTTAAAAACCGCCAGGCCTTTGATCGGCAAGACCACGGCCGTGGTGAGCAAAGCTTGGAAAAAGTAACGCGCCCAAATGGCCATCATCACCGGCACGACCGTGGTCACACGCTTGGTGGTGGTGTCTAACGTGGCAAAGCACATGACGGCCATCAGCAACAAGCAGATGCCGAGTAAGGCGGAGTGCGATTTTTTATGAGGCATCAGGCTTTGCTTTTGGCGTGCCGTTGGTTGTTGCACCGGTCATGGCTGATGGCCAGATTATCTTGGTGGCTGTTGCCACCTTCGCTCAGCGGCTGGATGTGCTCTAGCGTGGCGTCAGCATGCGCCACATGCGCCCCACAGACCCAACACGGCACCACGCCATGCAATTGGCGCGATACCGTTTTGTAGATCTTGTCGCGGGTGAGCTTGAGGCGACTCAAAGCAATTACTTCAAACGAGCCGTCAAAGTTTTGGCGTAGGCGTCAAAGTCTTGGATGGGGCGCTTGGCCACACCCGAGGCTTCAGCGGCACGCGCCACCGCAGGCGCGATGCGCTGGATGAGGCGACTGTCGAAGGGCTTAGGAATGATGTTGTCCACACCAAACGACAAATCCAAACCAGGGTAAGCGGCTTGCACTTCAGCGGTGACTTCGAGCTTAGCCAAGTCGGCGATTTCGCGCACACAAGCGATCTTCATCGCTTCGGTGATCTTGGTGGCACCGCAATCCAACGCACCACGGAAGATGTACGGAAAGCACAACACGTTGTTCACTTGGTTAGGGTAGTCAGAGCGGCCTGTGGCGATGATGCAATCAGGGCGCACGGCTTTGGCCAACTCGGGGCGAATTTCTGGCTCGGGGTTGGCCAAGGCCAAGATGAGCGGCTTGTCGGCCATGGTCTTGACCATGTCTTGCGACAACACGCCGGGAGCTGAGCAACCCAAGAACACGTCAGCGCCGTTGACGGCATCGGCCAAAGTGCGCAGCTCGATCTTTTGTGCGAAGCGGGCTTTGGATTCGTCGTAACCACCGGGGCGGCCTTCGTAAATCACACCTTTAGAGTCGCACACATAAATGTGCTCGGGCTTCACACCCAAGCCTACAAAAACACCCAAGCATGCCAAGGCCGCGGCGCCTGCGCCCGACACAGCCACTTTGATTTGGGTGATGTCTTTGCCAGCCAGCTCCAAACCGTTCAACATGGCCGCAGCAGAGATGATGGCGGTGCCGTGTTGGTCGTCGTGGAACACAGGAATGCGCATGCGTTCGCTGAGCTTTTTCTCGATGTAGAAGCACTCGGGCGCTTTGATGTCTTCGAGGTTGATGCCACCAAAAGTGGGCTCCATGGCGGCAATGATGTCCACCAGTTTGTCGGGATCGCGCTCATCGAGTTCGATGTCAAACACATCAATGCCTGAGAACTTTTTGAACAAGCAGCCTTTGCCCTCCATCACAGGCTTACCGGCCAATGCGCCGATGTCGCCCAAGCCGAGCACTGCTGTTCCGTTGGTGATGACGCCCACCAAATTACCGCGGCTGGTGTACTCGTAAGAGGTTAGTGGGTCTTTCTCAATTTCCAAGCAAGGATACGCAACGCCTGGGGAATAAGCCAAGCTCAAATCGTGCTGGTTATCCAAAGGGTGTGTTGGCTCCACGCTGATCTTGCCCTTGGTGGGCACGCGGTGGTAGTCAAGCGCGGCTGTGCGTAATTCTTGTTCTGCTGGGGTCATCTAAGAGGGCTCCGAATTATTTTAAAAATGGGGGATATCCTACTCACTCTAGGGCGGGGTTCCAGGCTTCAGGGCAACAAAGACCAAGATCGCCAAAAACGACACCGCAGCTGAGGCAGCAAACGCCCATTCGGACGAGATGGCCCACAAAGCGCCAGCACTTAAAGAGGCTGGCAAATACAAAACACCCGTGACAAAGCCATAAATCCCCATCGCTGAAGCACGTCGCTGCGGCTCTAAGTCGGCAATGAAGGCTTTGCTTTGTGATTCATCGATGGCATAGAAAAGACCATACACGGCCAACACAACACACATCTCCCAACGCGTGCTGACCACGATCAGCCACAAGTTCATGCCCGCGTACAACGCGTACCCCAGCAGCACAATGCGGCGACGGCCTACTTTGTCGCCCAGCTTGCCGACCAAAGGCGCAAACAACACGCAGGTGATGTTGAACAAAGCGTAGAGCAGAACAATCTCGGTCACACCAAAGCCCACGGCGTGGGCTTTGAGCAAGATAAATCCAAGGCTGAAATAGCCCAAGGCAAAAACACCTGCCGGCCACAGGAAGCGTTTGAAGCTCGCGCTCAGCTGCTGCCAGTTCTCACGAATGGGCTCGCGCGCATGCACGGGCGCCGCTTGCTCGGGAATGCGCGTCAGCACCCACACGCTGATGACCGCTGGCACAAAAGCAACCACAAACAAAGTGGCGTACGCACTGGCCGACTCACCCAACCATGACAACAAAGCGTAGGCCACCAGCGGCCCCAACACCGCGCCTGATTTGTCTAAAGCCTTGTGCACGCCAAATGCGTAACCTCGCGTCGCTTGGACCGAGATGGACGACAACCACGCATCACGCGGTGCGCCCCTGAAGCCTTTGCCCAAGCGCTCAATGATGCGAAACACCGCCAAGCCCGCGATGGACGAAGACAACAGCAAGATGGCTTTAGCAAGCGTAGAAAAGCCATAACCCGCGATGACAAACCACTTGCGCCGCCCACTTCGGTCTGAAAGCCACCCAGCCAAATAGGTGAGCGACGAGGCCGACAAATCAGCCATGCCCTCAATGAGTCCCAACAACGCAGTGGACGCGCCGGCGATGGTGGTGAAGAAGATCGCAAACACCGAAAAAATCATCTCAGAACTCAGATCAGTGAGAAAACTCACCACACCGAGCTTGATGATGTCTGGGTGAAGCTTCGAACTTTCAGGTGGCGTAGGCTGGTTCATAAGTCACGTTCATTGTCCACCCAGCCCATGGGCAAGTACAGATGGGTCACGATAGCTTGCGCGACATACATACACTTATGCCCTCCCACCAGCCAACCTGTAGCACACACACCATGCAAGCCCTGCTCAATGCCATCGCCACGATGGCTCTGTCCATCGACGCACAGCGCGTGTTCCATGGCCGTGGCGGCTTGCACCCGGGCTGCGAGCAATGGGCGCTAGACGCCTTCCCGCCCGTGTGGGTGCTGACCAGTTTTCAAGTGGTCACTCAGGACGAACTGGCCACCATCGACGCAGCACTGTCTGCGCGTTGGGCACAGATTGCCCCAGACCAACCTCTGAACTGGGTGTTTCAATGCCGCGCAGAGGGGCATCTTGAAACCCGTTTGATGACCGGGACCGTACCCGAGCCGCATGTGGTGACTGAAAACGGCGCTAGCTTTCGCGTGCATGTGCTCAAAGGCCAAAACCACGGCTTGTTCCTCGACATGGCCGAGGGCCGCGAATGGGTCCGTCAAATGGTGCGCAACTACCCCGCTACGCAGCCGCGCCTGAAAGTGCTCAACCTGTTTGCCTACACCTGCGCTTTTTCGGTCGTGGCCTTGCAAGCCGGCGCCAAGCAAGTGGTGAACGTGGACATGAGCCACGGCGCGATGGCGATTGGCCAACAAAACCACCCGCTCAACGGCATCACCACAGGTGCAACTTTTTTGATGCACGACATCTTCAAGACGTGGGGCAAGATCACGCGCGGCGGGCCTTATGGCTTGGTCATCGTCGACCCGCCCAGCTACCAAAAAGGCAGCTTCATCGCCACCAAAGACTACGCCAAACTCATGCGCCGCTTGCCCGAGTTGCTAGCGCCCGGTGGCTACGCGCTGCTGTGCCTAAATGCGCCAGAGCTGGGCCTGGCATTCTTGCAAGACCAAATGAAAGAACTAGCCCCGGAGTTGAACTTTGTTCAACGCGTAGCCAATCCAGCGGTGTTTGCCGATGTGTCGCCTGAGCGTTCGCTCAAAGTGCTGGCGTATCAGCTGCCGCCCTTGCCTGTGACCTCGACTGTTTCATTGGAGGGGTCTGAATGAGATCGCCTATTTCCATCGTCAACGTGGACAACTGCGACACCTGGACCCGCTATCGCAGCGGCTTGTGCAACAACTGCGCCGCCAACTGCTGCACCATGCCCGTAGAAGTAAAACTGCCCGACTTGGTTCGCCTAGAGTTGGTCGACCCGTTTGAAGCAGAACACGAAGAGCCCAAGCAAATTGCCAAGCGATTACAAAAAGCTGGGCTGATCGACCACTTCAATTTCAAGAACAGCATCTTCACTCTCTCACGTCGCGCCAATGGCGACTGCGAAAACTTAGATGCCAAAACACGGCGTTGCACCGTGTATGAAAAACGACCCAATACCTGCAGGCTGCATCCTCAAGTGGGGCCAAGGCCTGGGTATTGCCCATACGGGGCGGTGCGCTGAGCGCTGGTTAGGGTTAGGGCTAGGCCTCAGTAGCCTCCAGTTCAATCAGTTTGTCGACCAACGTATTCATTTGCGCCTCTAGCGCATGCACGATGCGCTCATCTTTCACACTTTTGCTTTTGAACAATGCAATGTTGGCGGCTTCTAATGGCCCGTACAAAGATTGAATCTGTTGCTGTAAATCTATTTTTAATTTTTCACTCATAAGAAATCGATATTTATTTGTATCGATTTTCAAAGCAATTCACATCCACTTCAATGCGCCTGGTGGCGTATAGGTTGGCCTAGCCAAAATCAGCTGCGTCGCAAGGGTGCAAGCAATTCGCTCAAACCGTTGTGGTCAATTTCATGCATCAAATTTAATAGCCGCCCGATTTCCCCCTTGGGAAAACCTTCGCGCGCAAACCAGTTGAGGTAGTTGCCAGGTAGGTCAGCCAACAACGTACCTTGGTGTTTGCCAAAAGGCATGCGCAGGGTGACCAGCTTTTGCAAATCTTCTGGGTTCATCGCGTGGGCTTAGTTCAGTGCATCCAACAAGTCTTGCGTATCACGGATGATGGGCTGCGCCAATTGCAGCAACAAATGCCCATCGAGTGCTTGTTGCGCCCAACGGTTCGACGCTTCTAACACGGGGTGCGTGTGCAGATAGTCAGGCACTTCAAAATCTGGCATTTGCTCTTTGAACGCCAGCAACATGCTGAGATAACCAGCAAAATACAAGCCGTACATCAACGCATTGGCGGCTTCTTGGGTGATTTCGCGGCGCCCCACCAACTGCAAAAAAGAAGCCTGGGCAGTCGCGATCGTGGGTAACTCATTCGCATGGAGTTGGAACTCTTCGTCCAACATCTTGCAAGCCGTGTCCCACTGCGCTTGCACTTCGGTAGTTTGGTTCATCATTTCAAATTCTGCTTAAGCCAGCATCGTACCCTTGCATTTCTTTGCACCGCAGTGGCAAGCGTACTTTTCCCGCAGCGCATCGGTCAATGGCTCGTCGCTGACCAACCCATAGTTGAACGTCAACTCTTCGCCGCGCCACACTTGGCGACGGGTTTTGATGAAGATGCGCCCCTTCACTTCGTCAGGCACACAGTTGGGGCTACACGAATGGTTGATCCAACGTGAGGCGTTGCCACCGTACAAACCATCGATCACCCGGGTGTCGTCGATGTGAAAGTAAAACGTGTGCTCGGGGTTGCTCGGGTCGTGCGGGTGGCGGCGCAGCGCCTCGGCCATCGAGATGATTTCGCCTACGTATTCGATAACGGTTTCACCCGCGGCCATGTGGCACAGGGCGAATACGCCTTTGCCGTGAACGCTGGACGAGAGAACTTCAATCCGAGGCTCGTTCGGCGCATGGGCTGAACGAGCAAGTTTCTCTGTCATTCCACCGTCACTGACTTAGCTAAGTTGCGCGGCTTGTCCACATCCGTGCCACGCGCACAAGCCGTGTGATACGACAACAACTGCAACGGCACCACATGCAAGATGGGTGAGAGCACGCCGTAGTGCTCAGGCATGCGAATCACGTTCACGCCTTCGCTGCTTTCAATCTTGGTGTCGCCATCGGCCAGCACATACAGCACGCCACCGCGGGCGCGCACTTCTTGCATGTTGCTCTTGAGCTTTTCCAGCAAGGCATCGTTCGGCGCCACCGTCACCACGGGCATGGCGCTGGTGACCAAGGCCAAGGGACCATGCTTCAACTCGCCTGCGGCATAAGCCTCGGCGTGGATGTAGGTGATTTCTTTGAGCTTCAACGCGCCTTCGAGCGCGATGGGGTAATGCGTGCCACGACCCAAGAACAAGGCGTTTTCTTTGCTGGCAAAGTCTTGCGACCACGCGATGAGCTGCGGCTCGAGCGCCAGCACGGCTTGCAAAGCGGCGGGCAAATGGCGCATTTCTTTGATGTGCGCGGCTTCTTGTTCGTCGCTCAACCGACCTTTGGTTTGCGCCAAGGCCAAGGTGAGCAAGAACAAACCGGCCAACTGCGTGGTGAAGGCTTTGGTGGATGCCACGCCAATCTCTGCGCCGGCGCGTGTGACGTAGGCCAGCTTGCACTCGCGCACCATGGCGCTGGTGGACACGTTGCAAATGGTGAGCGTTTTGTCCATGCCCAAGCTTTGCGCGTGTCGCAGCGCGGCCAAGGTGTCAGCCGTCTCGCCCGATTGGCTGATAGTGACCACCAAGCTGTTGGGGTTGGGCACGGATTCGCGGTAGCGGTACTCGCTGGCAATCTCGACTTGGCAAGGCACTTTGGCAATGGCTTCAATCCAATACTTGGCCACGCAGCCGCTGTAGTAGCTGGTGCCGCAGGCGAGGATGAGCACGTTGTCCACCGCTTTGAATACGCTGTACGCACCATCACCAAACAACTCGGGCGTGATGCCTTCGATACCTTCCAGCGTGTCGGCAATGGCGCGCGGTTGCTCGAAGATTTCTTTTTGCATGTAGTGGCGGTAGGGCCCCAACTCTGCTGCGCCGCTGTGCGCCTGCACGGTTTTGACTTCGCGTGTGACGGCTTTGTGGTGGCGGTCTTGCACCCAGTATTTGCCGATTTGAATGTCCACCACATCGCCCTCTTCGAGGTACACGATTTGGTCGGTC
>Ga0213920_1001281_pt1 | contig 14282 bp, 11 predicted proteins | sample McNCre1117MG_FD_161054 | JGI IMG/M metagenome (GOLD analysis project Ga0213920, IMG submission 161054) | Freshwater microbial communities from McNutts Creek, Athens, Georgia, United States - 11-17 MG | ecosystem: Environmental > Aquatic > Freshwater > Creek | place: USA: Georgia | collected...
CGTGCATGTGTGCGAGCGCGCGTGCGCACGCGAGACAAGGGGATTGTAGACATGAAAACTTTGGTGATTGCAGAAAAGCCTTCGGTGGCTCAAGACATCGTTCGGGCCCTGACCCCAGTGGCGGGTAAGTTCGAGAAACACGACGACCATTTCGAGAGCGACACCTATGTGGTGACGAGCGCTGTGGGCCACTTGGTGGAGATCCAGGCCCCCGAGCAATACGACGTGAAACGCGGCAAGTGGAGTTTTGCCAACTTGCCCGTGATCCCGCCGCACTTTGACTTGAAGCCGGTGGACAAAACCAAGAGCCGCTTGAGTGCTGTGGTCAAACAGGCTAAGCGCAAAGACGTGAGCGTCCTCATCAACGCCTGTGACGCGGGCCGAGAGGGGGAGCTGATCTTCCGCCTGATTGAACAATACGCAGGCGGTGCCAAACCGCTGAACAAGCCCGTCAAGCGCTTGTGGTTGCAGTCCATGACGCCGCAAGCGATCCGCGACGGCTTTGACAGCCTGCGCAGCGAACAGCAAATGCAAGGTCTGGCTGACGCCGCCCGCAGCCGCTCCGAGGCCGACTGGTTGGTGGGCATCAACGGCACCCGCGCCATGACCGCCTTCAACTCGCGCGATGGCGGCTTCTTCTTGACCACCGTGGGCCGGGTGCAGACGCCCACGCTGGCCGTGGTGGTCGAGCGCGAAGAGCAAATCCGCAAGTTCGTGAGCCGCGACTATTGGGAAATCCACGCCGAGTTCGCCGCTGCTGCAGGCACCTACCCCGGTAAGTGGTTTGACCCTCAGTGGAAAAAAGAAGAAGACGCCGAGAAGAAAGCCGACCGGAAGTGGACCGCCGCCGAGGCGCAAGCCATTGTGGATGCCGTGCGCGGCAAGACGGCCACCGTCACCGAAGAAGCCACACCCACCACACAAGCCAGCCCCGGCCTGTTTGACCTGACCAGCCTGCAGCGCGAGGCCAACGGCAAGTTCGGCTTCTCGGCCAAGACCACGCTGGCGCTGGCCCAAAGCCTGTACGAGCGCCACAAGGCCCTGACCTACCCGCGTACCGATTCGCGCCACTTGCCCGAAGACTATGTGCCCGTGGCCAAGCAGACCTTCGAAATGCTGGCCGACAGCGGCATGCGTCACCTGGCCCCGCATGCCCTGACGGCGCTCAACAACAACTACGTGCGCAAGATCCCGCGTGTGTTTGACAACAAAAAGGTGTCGGACCACTTTGCCATCATCCCCACACTGCAAGCGCCCAGCGGCTTGTCCGAGGCCGAGCAAAAACTCTATGACCTGGTGGTGCGCCGCTTCATGGCGGTGTTCTTCCCCAGCGCCGAGTACCAAGTGACGACGCGCATCAGCGTGGCTGCAGGCCACAGCTTCAAGACCGTGGGCAAGGTGCTGGTCAAACCCGGCTGGCTCGCCATTTATGGCAAGGAAGCCGCCAACGAGGTGGAAGATGCCAAAGACGGCGACAAAGGCCAAAACCTGGTGCCGGTGCAGCCGGGTGAGCCAGTCGGCGTGGAATCGGTCGAGGCCAAGGGCCTCAAAACCCGCCCTCCCGCACGCTATTCTGAAGCCACACTGCTGGGCGCCATGGAAGGCGCTGGCAAGCTGGTGGACGACGACGAGCTGCGCGAAGCCATGCAGGAAAAAGGCCTGGGCACGCCAGCCACCCGCGCCGCCATCATCGAAGGCCTGCTCAACGAAAAATACATGCTGCGTGAAGGCCGCGAGCTGATCCCCACGGCCAAGGCCTTCCAGCTGATGACGCTGCTGCGCGGCTTGCAGGTCGAAGAACTCTCCAAACCCGAGCTGACCGGCGAGTGGGAATACAAACTCGCGCAGATGGAGCAAGGCAAATTGAGCCGCGGTCAGTTCATGGCCGAGATCGCGGCCATGACCGAGCACATTGTCAAAAAGGCCAAAGAGTACGACCGCGACACCGTGCCCGGTGACTACGCAACCCTCGTGACGCCCTGCCCCAAGTGCGGTGGCGTGGTCAAGGAAAACTACCGCCGTTACACCTGCACAGGCGCTGACGGTGCGAGCGAAGGCTGTGGTTTTTCGTTTGGCAAGTCGCCTGGCGGGCGCACCTTTGAGATGAACGAAGCCGACCAGTTTTTGCGCGACAAAAAGATTGGCCCACTCGAAGGTTTCCGCTCCAAAGCCGGTTGGCCTTTTGTGGCTGAACTGGCGCTCAAGTTCAACGAAGAAGAGCAGAACTGGAAGCTCGAATTCGACTTTGGTGACAGCAACAAGGACGAAGACACAGGGGAGATTGTCGAGTTCAGCGACGAGTCTCTCGGCGCCTGCCCCAAGTGCGGCAGCGCGGTGCACGAGCACGGCAGCAACTATGTGTGCAGCAAGGCCGTGCCCACCAACGAGCAAGCTACGCCCAGCTGCGATTTCAAGACCGGCAAGGTCATCTTGCAGCAACCGGTGGAGCGTGAGCAGGTCAGCAAGCTGCTGGCCACGGGCAAAACCGACTTGCTCGACAAGTTCCTGAGCAACCGCACCCGCCGCACCTTCAAGGCCTTCCTGGCCTGGAACGCAGACGAGGGCAAGGTCGGCTTCGAGTTCGAGCAGCGTGAAGGCGGGCGCAAGTACCCGGCACGCAAGACGGCGACCAAGACCCCGTTTGGCAAAGCGGCTGCCAAAAAAACTGCGGCCAAAACCGCCAAGACCCCCGCCGCCAAAAAGGCCGCCAAGACCGCTGCGCCCAAAGCGCCACGCAAAGCTGCTGTGGGCACGCTCAAGCCCAGCGCCGCCCTGATGGCGGTGATCGGCGACGGCACCTACGCCCGCACCGAAGTGGTCAAGAAAATCTGGGATTACATCAAGGCCAACAGCTTGCAGGACGCGGCCAACAAACGCGCCATCAACGCCGATGGCAAGCTCAAGGACGTGTTCGGCAAGGACCAGATCACCATGTTCGAGCTGGCCGGGATCATTGGCAAGCACCTGAGCTGAAAAACAAACGCCCACTGTTGTGGGCGTTTGTTCTGGCTTAACCCCGCTGATGTAGCGGTGCTGTGTGTCAGCGCCCCACCACCCGCGCCATCTCCAGGCACTTGTTGGAGTAACCCCACTCGTTGTCGTACCAGGCCACGACCTTGACGAAGGTGCTGTCCAGTGCGATGCCCGCGTCGGCGTCAAACACACTGGTACAGACCTCGCCACGGAAGTCGGTCGAGACGACCTTGTCGGTGGTGTAACCCAGCACGCCCTTGAGCGCGCCTTCGCTTTGCGCCTTCATCTCGGCACAGATTTCTGCATAGGTCGCGGGGCTGTTCAGCTCGGCGGTCAGGTCCACCACCGACACGTCGGATGTCGGCACGCGGAACGCCATGCCGGTCAGCTTGCCCTGGATGGCCGGGATCACCACGCCCACCGCTTTCGCTGCGCCCGTGCTGCTGGGGATGATGTTTTCCAGAATGCCGCGGCCACCGCGCCAGTCCTTGTTGCTCGGGCCGTCCACGGTCTTTTGCGTGGCGGTGGCGGCGTGCACGGTGGTCATCAGGCCGCGCTTGATGCCCCACTTGTCGTTGAGCACCTTGGTGATCGGGGCCAGTGCATTGGTGGTGCAGCTGGCGTTGCTGACGATGGCCTGGCCCGCATAGGAGTCGTGGTTCACGCCGTACACAAACATGGGCGTGTCGTCTTTTGACGGAGCCGACATCACCACCTTCTTGGCACCCGCAGCCAGGTGCTTGCCCGCGCTGTCCTTGTCCAGGAACAGGCCCGTGGACTCGATCACCACATCGGCGCCGACCTCGTTCCACTTCAGGTTGGCCGGGTCGCGCTCCTGTGTCAGGCGGATCTTTTTACCGTTGACCACCAAGGTATTGCCCTCGACAGCAATGGAGCCCTTGAAGCGGCCATGCACGCTGTCGTACTGCAGCATGTAAGCCAGGTAATCGGGTTCGAGCAGGTCGTTGATGCCGACGATCTCGACGTCGTCGAAGTTCTGCACAGCGGCACGGAATACCATGCGGCCGATGCGGCCAAACCCGTTGATGCCGATTTTGGTGGTCATGGAAGTCTCACTTTCGTTGGATGTGTCATGGAGGCCGCAGGGCTGCAGCCGTCGATGTAACCATCGTACAGAATTTATGAAACTTTGTTACATGATGCTCCGATAAAACGGGTTTGTTCTAGTTTTGTAACCGCCGAGGTTCACTGCGGCAGTGACTTGGTTAATTCGCCAGGCGCTGCATCCGAGCCTTGTCCCGCAGCATGAACAGATAAAGACTTTCCACCTTCTCGCGTGCCCATGGCGTTTTGCGAAGGAACTTCAGGCTGGAGTTGACGCTGGGGTCGTGCGTGAAACAGCGGATTGGAACGCGCTGGGCCAACTCGTCCCAGCCGTAGTGCGCTTCGAGTGCCCGAACAATCGCCTCAAGGGTCATGCCATGCAAGGGGTTACGAGGCTGTGCGTGGGAAGGAGATTGTTCTGTCATGCGTGGATTTTGCCTGCGAACCGGAGACGCACGCGTTGACCAGCGGCCGTCGCCTGCAGCATTGCACAGCGGGCGCAAATCCACTACTGTCAGAAACTTCACAACCCCCTTCCCTTGCGCGCCATGAATGCCATCCGATTTTTCGCCGGCCTGTGTGCCCTGACTTTCTCATCTTGGCTTGGAGCCCAAGGCCGTTTGCCCACCATTCCGCCAGAGCAATACACGCCCGAGCAAAAGCAGGCGGTGCAGGATTTTGAAACGGTGAGAAAAGCCGCTGTGCGCGGCCCGTTCCAGCCGCTCTTGCACAGCCCGCAGGTCATGACGCTGATGCGCTCCACAGGCGACTACCTGCGCTACAAATCGGCCATTGGCACCACCCTCAGCGAGCTGGTCATTCTGGTGGTGGCCCGTGAGTGGACGCAGGACTACGAGTGGATGGTGCACCAGCCCATTGCGCTGGAGGTGGGCATCAAGGCCTCCATCACCGAAGCCATCGCGCAAGGGCGCAGGCCCCTGGGCATGAGCGATGACGAGGAAATCGTCTACGACTTCTCGACCGAGCTGCACAAGAACAAACACGTGTCTGACCACACCTTTGCCCGCGCCGAAAAACGCTTTGGCAAGCAGGGTGTGGTGGACCTGACCGCGATCAACGCGTACTACACCTCGCTGGCCATGCAGATGAATGCGGCCGAATACCAGGTGCCCAAGGACGCCAAGCGGCTGCAGCGCTTTCCACGCTGACCCATGCTCAGTGGATGGACGCCAGGAATTGCCGCAGTTCCGGCGTCTGCGGGTTGGCAAACAGGGCCTCGGGTGCGCCTTGCTCATGCACCAGGCCCTGGTGCATGAAGATCACGCGGTCGCTCACCTTGCGGGCGAAGTTCATCTCGTGCGTGACCATCAAAAGCGTCATGCCTTCTTGCGCCAGCGACTCCACCACGGCCAGCACTTCACCCACCAATTCGGGGTCCAGCGCCGAGGTGATCTCGTCGCACAGCAAGATGCCGGGTGACATGGCCAGCGCACGGGCAATCGCCACACGTTGCTGCTGCCCACCCGAGAGCTGGTCTGGAAAGGCGTCAAACTTTTCGGCCAGACCCACGCGGGCCAGCAGGCGGCGCGCGGTGGCTTCGGTCTCGGCGGCGGGCAGTTGTTTCACCAGACCCGGCGCCAGCTGGATGTTCTTGCCCACCGTCAGGTGCGGGAACAGGTTGAAGGACTGAAAGATCATGCCCACCTGCTGGCGCAAGCTGCGCATGGCGGCAGGGTTGTCATAGACCAGCGGCTGGCCTTGCACGGTGAGGCTGCCGTGTTGGAAAGTCTCCAGCCCGTTGATGCAGCGCAGCAGCGTGCTTTTGCCGGAGCCGCTTTTGCCGATGATGGCAATCACCTCACCGGGCTGCACCTGCAGGTCGATGCCTTTGAGGACTTCGTTGTGGCCGTAGGACTTGCGCAGCCCTGCAATGGCGACGGCGGCGGGTGCAGAAGAATCAGCGTTGGACATGGAACTTGCCTTCGAGAGAGCGTGCATACAGACTGATCGGGTAGCAGATCAGGAAATACAAAACAGCCACACAGCTGTAGACCACAAAGGGCTTGAAAGTGGCGTTGGTGATCATGGTGCTGGCCTTGGTCAGCTCGACAAAGCCGATGACCGAAGCCAGTGCCGTGCCCTTGACCACCTGCACCAGAAAGCCCACCGTGGGCGCGACCCCAATGCGTGCCGCTTGCGGCAAGATGACGTAGCGCAGCTGTTCACCAAAGTTCAGCGCCAGGCTTTGCGCGGCTTCCCATTGGCCTTTGCCAATCGATTTGACGCAGCCGTGCCAGATTTCGGTGAGGAAGGCGCTGCTGTACAGCGTCAGGGCCACGGCCGCCGCCGTCCAGGCCGAGGTTTCCACACCCAGCATGGCCATGCCGAAGTAAGCCAGGAACAGCTGCATCAGCAAGGGCGTGCCCTGAAACAGTTGCACATACAGGGCGACGCTTTTTTGCAGGCTGCGGATCTGCGTGGTGCGGGCCACCAGCAGCGCCAGCCCCACCAGGCCGCCACCCACAAAAGCAATCAGCGAGAGCACCAGCGTCCAGCGTGCGGCCAGCAGCAGGTTGCTGACGATGTCCCAAAGAGAAAACTCAACCACGGCGGCCTCCAAACAAGAAGCGTTGGCCGAACCAGTTCAGCGTGGCGCGGGTGGCGATCGACAGCAGCAGGTACAGCGCTGTGGCGACGATGAAGGCTTCAAAGGCGCGGAAGTTGCGGCTCTGGATCAGGTTGGCGGCAAAGCTCAGCTCTTCGGTCGAGATTTGGCCGCACACCGCCGAGCCCAGCATCACGATGATGATCTGGCTCACCAGCGCAGGCCACACCCTTTGCAGTGCTGGGGGCAGCACCACGTGGATGAAGGTCTGCATGCGCGAGAGCGCCAGGCTCATGGCCGCTTCGATCTGCCCGGCGGGCGTGGTCTGGATGCCTGCGCGCACGATCTCGGCGCTGTAGGCTCCCAGGTTGATCACCATGGCGATCACCGAAGACCACTCAGGACTTAGCCGCACCCCCATGGCGGGCAGACCAAAGAAGATGAAAAAGAGCTGAACGATGAAGGGCGTGTTGCGGATCAGCTCCACATAGGCGGCCACGCCGGGGCGGCTCCAGCCGGGCCCCTGCGTGCGCACCCAGGCGCAGGCAATGCCCAGCAACACGCCCAGCACCGCAGACACGACCGTGAGGCCGATCGTCCACGCCACGCCCTTGAGCAGCAAGGGCCACTCGGTCAAAACCGCTGCAAAGTCCAGCTCCATGGTGTTCCGCCTTGCCGGGTTTATTCAGGCAACTGGCCAGCAGGGCGGCCCAGCCACTTTTGCGCCATCTTGTCGATGTCGCCGGACTTCTTGGCCTCGGCAATGATGGCATTGACCTTGGTGCGCAGTGCGTCCTCGCCCTTGCCCACGCCAATGAAGTTGGGGCTGTCCTTGAGCAGCAGCTTGTACTCGGCGTTGAGCTGCGGGTTCTTTTGCATCATCACGCCCGCGACCGATGCGCCCGTGGCCAGCAGCTGGGTCTGGCCCGACACATAGGCCGACACGGTGGCGTTGTTGTCTTCAAAGCGCTTGAGCTCGGCACCTGCGGGGGCCACCTTGGTCAGTTCCTGGTCTTCGATGGCGCCACGCGTCACGGCCACGGTCTTGCCGGTCAGGTCGTTCATGGACTTGATGCTCATGGTCTTGGCAGCGTAGATGGCCTGGAAGAAAGGCGAGTAGGCCGAGGTGAAGTCGATGACCTTTTCGCGCTCGGGGTTTTTGCCCAGTGTGGAGATGACCAGATCGGCCTTTTTGGTCTGCAGGTAGGCGATGCGGTTGGCGCTGGTCACGGGCATCAGCTCGATCTTCACGCCCATCTTGGTGGCAATGTAGTTGGCCATGTCGATGTCCAGACCCTGGGGCTTGAGGTCGATGCCCACAAAGCCATAGGGCGGGAAGTCGGTCGGGATGGCGATCTTGATCAGCTTGGCTTTCTGGATGCTGTCCAGCGCAGCTTGGGCGTGGCTGGTGCCTGCCAGCGTCAACAGGCTGGCAGCGACGGCGGCAGACAGCACGAGGCGTTTCGAGAGTTTCATAGCAAGGCTCCTAGGTAAGTGGAAGGTGAAACGGAAGAGGGTGACAGGCGCGCAGCTGCTTTGTGGTGGGCTTGGCCTGCCGGTTTCAGTGGGGCCAGCGCCAGGCGCAGTTCGGCCAGCGGATCAGCAGGCGCGGCGTTGATCTTCAAGGCAGACAGGACCTGGCCAATGTGCTGGGCCATCAGCTGCTCGGCGCTTTCCTTGTCGCCGCGCTCCAGCGCCTGCACGATTTCGATGTGCTCCTGGCAGGACTTCACCGCGTCGTGGCTGGACTGGTAGAGCATGGCGATCAGCGTGGTGCGCGCCGTGAAGTCGCGCAGCGTGTCGGCCAGTAATTGGTTGCCCAGGCATTCGGCCAGGCACACATGAAAGTCGCCCAGCAAAAAGCTGCGGCGACCCACATCGTCTTGTTTGAGTGCGGTCTTTTCCTGCTGGATGTGCTGCTTGAGGCGTTTGAGCGTGGTCTTGTCCATGGCCCCGGCGCTGCGGATCAGCCCGGTCTCGATCACCTTGCGGGCTTCAAAGGCCTCACGCGCTTCGGTTTTGGAGGGCTGCACCACAAACCAACCCCGACGCGAGCTGACCTGCACGATGCCGCGTGCGGCCAGCTGCATCAGCGCTTCGCGCACCAAGGTGCGACTGCAATCGAACAGCATCGACAAAGCCTGCTCACCCAGGCGGCTGCCTGGCATCAGCTTTTGGGCCAGGATCGCTTCCACGATCCGGTCGGCAATGTTTTTGGAGTTCACGTTCAGGGATTCCTTGGCTTGAACCTCTAGCGAATACCGTGCCACTTGTTTTGGCATCTTGTATTCAAGATTTGTGCATCATAGGGGTGCGCCAACAGGGCATGACTCATGGATTTCCCTGCATCGGTGCCGTCTTATGCACCAAAAACTGGCACTTTGACCCATTGACATCGGTCAGGCATTGGCCAGGCAGGACAGACAGTTTTCGGGCCAGGCATTAGAGTCCCGTCATGAGCAAAAAACAGACTTCGGCACCTTTGAATGCTGCATGGTGGGCCGATCCTCAGGTGCTGGCCGATGCGCGCCAGGGTGGGCACGCCCAGGGGCTGACGACAGAGCAAGCCCAGGCGCAACTGAGCCGCTGGGGGCCCAACCGTTTTGACCAGCACCGCGAGCCCTCGCTGCTTTGGCAGTACCTGCTGCATTTCAGAAATCCGCTGGTGCTGATCTTGCTGGTGGCCAGTGCGGTCTCGGCCTTGTCAGGCGATGTGGTCAACTTTGCCATCATCGCTTGCATTGTTTTGATGAGCGTGACGCTGGATTTTGTGCAGGAGCACCGCGCCAACAAGGCGGCAGAAAAACTGCGCCAGTCGGTGATGGTGCGCTCCACCGTGCTGCGCGATGGTGCACCGTGCGAATGCCCGGTCAGTGCACTGGTGCCGGGCGATGTGGTGCTGCTGTCGGCCGGGGACCTGGTGCCAGCCGATGGCCTGGTGCTGGAGGCACGTGACTTCTTCGTGAACCAGGCACTGCTCACGGGCGAGCCGTATCCGGTTGAAAAGCACCCGGCGCTGCCCGAAGGGGCTTTGGCGCTGCAGGACGCGACACACGCGGTGTTCATGGGCACGTCGGTGATCAGCGGCAGTGCACGTGTGCTGCTGGTCAAAACCGGTTCTGGGACCGAGATGGGGGGCATTGCCGACAGCGTGTCACGTCCTGCCGAAACCAATTCCTTTGAGTTGGGCATGCGCCGCTTTGGCATGCTGATCATGCGGTTGACGGTGCTGCTGGTGATGTTTGTGGTGCTGGTCAATGGCTTGTTGCACCGTCCTTTGCTGGAATCGTTCCTGTTTGCTGTGGCGCTGGCCGTGGGCTTGACGCCGGAGCTGTTGCCCATGGTGGTGTCGGTCACTTTGTCGCGCGGCGCTTTGCGCATGGCGCAGCAGCAGATCATCGTCAAGCGCCAGACGGCGATTCAGGATCTGGGCTCCATGGATGTGTTGTGCACCGACAAGACTGGGACCCTGACCGAAGCACGCATCCACATGGAAAACCATGTGAGTCCCTGGGGGCAGGACAGTGACCGGGTGCTGGAGCTGGCCTATCTCAACAGCCATTTTGAAAGCGGCCTCAAGAGCCCGCTGGACGACGCGATCCTGGCATCAGGCCACCGGGATGTGAGCGCGTGGACCAAGATCGATGAGGTGCCCTTTGATTTTGAACGTCGCCGTGTTTCGGTGCTGGTGCAGCGCGGCGATGAGCGCTGGCTGGTGGTCAAAGGCGCGCCTGACGACATCCTGGCCTTGTGCACACAGGCCGAGGGGGTAGACCCACAAGCGTCCGAGCCGCTGGACGCGGCCGCGCTGGCGCGGGCACGCGCCACCTGCCACGCGCTGGAGGACGACGGTTTTCGGATTCTGGCGGTGGCCTGGCGGCGTGTGGATCTGGCGCAATCACATGCCCGGGTCGATGACGAAACCGAGCTGGTGCTGGCCGGTTTTGCGGCCTTCCTGGATCCACCCAAAGCCAGCGCTGCGGCAGCTTTGCAGGCCCTGCAAGCCGATGGCGTGGCGATCAAGGTGGTCACCGGCGACAGCGACCGCGTGACCCGCCATGTGTGCAAGGCCTTGAAACTGCCGGTGCAAGGGGTGCTCACTGGGCAAGAGATCGCCACCCTGAGCGACGAAGCCTTGCGTGCCCGCGTGGAGGACGTGACCCTGTTTTGCCGGGTCAACCCTGCGCAGAAAAACCGTGTCATCCAGGCCTTGCGGGGGCGGGGCCATGTGGTGGGCTATCTTGGGGATGGCGTCAACGATGCGCCTTCGCTGCATTCGGCCGATGTGGGCCTGTCGGTGGATTCGGCGGTGGACGTGGCCAAGGCGGCGGCCGACATGATCTTGCTGCGACAGGACCTGGGCATTTTGCACGACGCGGTGCTGGAGGGGCGTCGTACCTTTGGCAACATCATGAAGTACATCATGATGGGCACCAGCTCCAACTTCGGCAACATGTTCAGCATGGCCGGGGCGGTGCTTTTCCTGCCCTTCTTGCCGATGCTGCCCACGCAGATCCTGCTCAACAACATCCTCTACGACATCTCCGAGATCACGATCCCACTGGACGCGGTAGACGCTGAAGAAACCCGCCGCCCCCGTGTCATGGACATGGGCCTGATCCGTCGCTTCATGCTCACCATGGGGCCGATCAGTTCGTTGTTTGACTTTCTGACTTTCTACGTCTTGCTGCAGGTGTTTCAGGCCGACGAAAGGTTGTTCCAGACCGGCTGGTTTGTCGAGTCCCTGTGCACCCAGGTGCTGGTGATTTTTGTCATCCGCACGCATGGCAACCCTTTGCGCAGCCGGCCGCACCCGCTGCTGACGCTCACCTCGCTGATGGTGGTGGCCGTGGCGGTGGCTTTGCCGTACACCCCGCTGGGCGCCGCTTTCGGATTCACCCCGCCGCCACCGGCTTTTCATGCGGTGTTGGCAGGCATGGTGGTGGTGTACCTGGGCTTGACCGAATTCATCAAAAGGCGGCTGTTTCGCTGACGCCGTGAAGACAGTCGGTCATTCCCGGGCTCGGTACATGCGCTCATGACAGCCCAGTGGAGCAGGCGATGGACTTTGACTATGTGATCGTGGGGGGCGGCTCGGCCGGTTGCGTGCTGGCCAGTCGCCTGAGTGAAGACCCGGCAGTGCAGGTGGCCCTGCTGGAAGCGGGTCCACCCGACACCAGCGCCTTGATCCATTGCCCGGCAGGCATTGCGGTGCTGGTGCAAACGAAGAGCGTTGTCGATGGCATGAGCACGGTGCCGCAAGCGGGCCTGCTGGGGCGCACCGGCTACCAGCCCCGTGGGCACACCCTGGGCGGGTCGAGTTCGACCAACGCCATGGTCTACATCCGCGGCCAGCACGCCGACTACGACACCTGGGCCAGCATGGGTTGCCCCGGCTGGGCCTGGGCCGATGTGCTGCCCTACTTTCGCCAGGCCGAGCACAACGAACGGCTGAACGACGCATGGCATGGCCAGCAAGGCCCGCTGAACGTGGCTGATCTGCAAAGCCCCAACGTGTTCTCAAAGCGCTTTGTCGAGGCTGGCGTGCAGGCAGGCCTGATGCACAACCCCGACTTCAATGGCGCCACGCAAGAGGGTGTCGGCCTGTACCAGGTCACCCAGCGCGCTGGCGAGCGCTGCAGTGCTGCCAAGGCCTACCTCACGCCCCATCTGAATCGGCCCAATCTGCATGTCATGACCGGCGTTACCGTGGACCGTGTGGGCCTGGTCCAAGGCGTGGCACGGCAGGTGCACACCGTGCAGGGCGGCGCAAGGCAGACATGGACCGCCCGCCGCGAAATCATTTTGAGTGCCGGTGCGTTCCAGTCGCCTGCCATTTTGATGCGCTCAGGTATAGGCCCGGCGGCGCACTTGCAAAGCTTGGGCATCGAGGTGCTGCACGACCTGCCGGGTGTGGGCGAGAACCTGCACGATCACCCGGATGTGGTGCTGGTGGCCGAAGCACCGGGGCAGTCCGATCTGATGGGCCTGTCCTTGAAAGGGGCCTGGAAAACGCTCAAAGCCATTTTGGAGTGGCGTAGCCAACGGACTGGGCAACTGACGACCAATTTCGCCGAGGCCGGGGCTTTTTTCAAAAGCACGCCCGAGGCGCAGCACCCCGACATCCAGTTGCATTTTGTGGTGGCCAAATTGGTTGACCATGGCCGCAAGCTCACGCCAGGGCATGGTTTTTCGTTGCACGTGTGCCTGCTGCAACCGCGCAGCCGTGGCCGCCTGCAGCTGGCCGACCGCGACCCGCACAGCGCACCACTGATCGACCCGCAGTTTCTGTCAGACCCCGAAGACCTGCGCCGCATGGTGGCAGGTGTCCGCCAGGCCCAACGCATCCTGGCGCAAGCGCCGCTGGCGACCCATGGCCGCGAGTGGGCTGCATCGGCCAATGCGAAAACAGACACTGAGATCGCGCAGTGGATTCGCCAAAACGCCGACACCATCTACCACCCGGTGGGCACCTGCCGCATGGGTCAGGACGAGTTGGCTGTGGTGGACCCCGAGCTGCGCGTGCGAGGCGTGCCGGGCCTGCGCGTTGTGGACGCTTCGGTCATGCCCCGCGTGGTGAGCGGCAACACCAATGCCCCGACGATCATGCTGGCGGAGAAGGCGGCGGATTTGATCCGCAGTTGAGGGGTGTGTGGGAGCCCCGCCCTCGGGGCGAATGGTGGTGGTCCACGAAAGCCCTTTCGCGGCGAGGGCGCCGCTCCCACAGGAGGCAACGGGGCCTGAAAAAAGCGCCCGCTCAGCCCTCCATCACTTCTTCTTGGCCACCACGCGGATCATTTCCAGGCACTGCTTGGCATAACCCCATTCGTTGTCGTACCAGGCCACGATCTTGACGAAGCTCTTGTCCAGCGCGATGCCGGCCGTCGCGTCGAACACGCTGGCGCAGGGCTCGCCACGGAAGTCGGTGGAGACCACTTTCTCGTCGGTGTAGCCCAGGATGCCTTTGAGTGCGCCTTCGCTCTGCGCCTTCATTTCAGCGCAGATGTCGGCGTAGCTGGCGTCGCTGCTCAGTTCCACAGTCAGGTCAATGACCGACACATCCGATGTGGGGACACGGAAAGCCATGCCGGTGATCTTGCCCTTGATTTCGGGGATCACCACGCCCACCGCTTTGGCGGCACCGGTGCTGCTGGGGATGATGTTTTCCAGAATGCCACGGCCACCACGCCAGTCCTTGCGCGAAGAGCTGTCCACGGTGGCCTGGCTGGCGGTGGCGGCATGCACAGTGGTCATCAGGCCGCGCTTGATGCCCCACTTGTCGTTGAGCACCTTGACCACGGGAGCCAGGCAATTGGTGGTGCATGACGCGTTGGAGATGATGGTTTCGCCGGCGTATTTCTTGTGGTTGACGCCGTAGACGAACATCGGCACCGTGTCCTTGGAGGGGGCGGAGATCACCACCTTCTTGGCGCCTGCGTTGATGTGCATCTGGCTGGTGGGTTCGGTCAGGTAGTGGCCGGTGCATTCCAGCACGGTGTGCACACCCATCTCGCCCCAGCGCAGGTTGTGCGCATCGCGCTCGTGCGAGAGCTTGATCTTCTTGCCATTGACGATCAGGGCATCATCGGTGAAGTCCACCGTGCCATCAAAGCGGCCGTGCACGCTGTCGTACTTGAGCATGTAGGCCAGGTAGTCGGCGGGCGTGGGGTCGTTGATG
>Ga0213920_1001282_pt1 | contig 14275 bp, 7 predicted proteins | sample McNCre1117MG_FD_161054 | JGI IMG/M metagenome (GOLD analysis project Ga0213920, IMG submission 161054) | Freshwater microbial communities from McNutts Creek, Athens, Georgia, United States - 11-17 MG | ecosystem: Environmental > Aquatic > Freshwater > Creek | place: USA: Georgia | collected...
TGTACCTTTGCACCCATTAAAAATCACAGATGGAATCTATTAGAAACATTGCAATTATTGCCCACGTTGACCACGGTAAAACGACTTTGGTTGATAAAATTATGTATCACTGTCAATTATTTCGTGACAACGAAAATACAGGTGACTTAATCCTTGATAACAACGACTTAGAACGTGAAAGAGGAATCACAATTACTTCAAAAAACGTTTCTGTTGTATATAAAGGAACAAAAATCAACATTATTGATACTCCTGGTCACGCCGATTTTGGTGGTGAGGTAGAGCGTGTATTAAATATGGCTGATGGAGTTTGTCTATTGGTAGATGCTTTTGAAGGACCAATGCCACAAACACGTTTCGTATTGCAAAAAGCAATTGATCTTGGATTAAAACCATGTGTGGTTATTAATAAAGTTGATAAAGAAAACTGTACTCCAGAAGAGGTTCACGAAAAAGTATTCGACTTAATGTTTGAATTAGGAGCTTCTGAAGAGCAATTGGATTTCCCAACTGTGTATGGTTCAGCTAAAAATAACTGGATGTCTGATGATTTTAAAAATCAAACAGAAAACATCGAACCATTATTAGATATGGTAATTGCTAATGTGCCTGCTCCTAAAGTTTCTGAAGGAACTCCACAAATGCTTATTACTTCATTAGATTTTTCTTCTTTCACAGGACGTATCGCAATCGGTCGTTTAGAAAGAGGTATATTAAATGAAGGTATGCCAATCTCTTTAGTAAAAAGAGACGGAACTATTTTAAAATCAAGAATTAAAGAATTACATACTTTTGAAGGACTTGGTCGTAAAAAAGTACAACAAGTAATTGCTGGTGATATTTGTGCAATTATTGGTGTTGAAGGATTTGAAATTGGTGATACTATCGCTGATTTTGAAAATCCAGAAGCATTACAAACAATTGCCATTGATGAGCCAACAATGAGTATGTTGTTTACTATTAACGATTCACCTTTCTTTGGTAAAGAAGGTAAATTTGTTACTTCTCGTCATATCCGTGAAAGATTAACAAAAGAATTAGAGAAGAACTTAGCGATGAAGTTGGGTGAAACGGATTCTGCTGATAAGTTTATGGTTTTTGGTCGAGGTGTATTGCACTTATCTGTTCTTATTGAAACCATGAGAAGAGAAGGGTATGAACTACAAATTGGTCAACCACAAGTTATCATTAAAGAAATTGATGGTAAAAAATGTGAGCCAATCGAAGAATTAACTATTGACTTACCTGAGAATCTTTCTGGACGTGCAGTAGAATTTGTTACTATTCGTAAAGGAGAAATGCTTTCAATGGAAGCTAAAGGCGATCGTATGATTATTAAATTCAATATTCCATCTCGTGGAATCATCGGATTGCGTAATCAATTGCTTACTGCTACTGCAGGTGAGGCGATTATGTCACACCGTTATATTGGATATGAGCCTTTTAAAGGTGAAATTCCTGGAAGAAACAATGGTTCGTTAATCTCTATGGAAAACGGAAAAGCGATTCCTTATTCTATTGATAAATTACAAGATCGTGGTAAATTTTTCGTTAATCCAAATGATGAAATTTACGAAGGACAAGTAATTGGAGAAAACTCTCGTAGCGATGATATGTGTATCAACGTAACGAAAGCAAAAAAACAATCGAATGTTCGTTCTTCTGGAAATGATGAAAAAGCAAGAATTATTCCACCAATTATTTTCTCATTAGAAGAAGCTTTGGAATACATTCAAAAAGATGAATACGTTGAGGTTACTCCAAAAAGTATTCGTTTGAGAAAAATTTATTTGACAGAAACAGATAGAAAAAGATTTAAAATCTAAGGATAATAAAATCTCATTTACAGAAAAACCACCAATGAAAGTTGGTGGTTTTCTTTTTGAAATCAATGTACGATTTAGTTATCGTTTCAAACTAAAATGTCCCTTGGCTTCTCGGTTATCTTCTAGTTTTACTGTGAACCAATAATCATCTGCTGGCATAGGTTCTCCATTTATCGTTCCGTCCCAACCTTGATTAGAGGTATTTATTTCTTTGATTAGTTTGCCATAACGATCGTATATGTGAATTGTAGATTGTATCGCATTGGTTCCATTTGTGCCCTTTAAATTCCAAAAATCATTATATCCATCTGCATTTGGGGTGAAAAATAAGGGAGCTTCTAAAATTACTAATTCAGAATTTATTTCTCCACATCCATCTTTGTTGTCAATAATTAATTGATGTAGACCTCCAGGTACCTTGTCAAATATTGGTTCATCTTGGAAGGTAGTCTCTGTTCCGTTTTCAAAAATAATTTTAAATCGATAGGAAGTAGGGTTGTCAAGAATAATAAAAACCTGATTTTCTTTTTGTAGGTCTTTTATTTTTAGCGAATTAATTCTAGCTAGTTTAGAAAGAATAACTGTAACATTTCGAGTTGCAGTACAATTAAAATTATTTTTAACCACAAGATTATAGTTTCCTTCTCGATTGACTCTAATAGTAGCAGAGGTTTCATTAGTATTCCATAAATAGGAATAATCATTTTCAATTGCTGGAGGAATAATTCCAGCATCTAAAATCACAGAATTATTTACTCCTTCGCAAAGTATTTTAGAGCTTTTTAATTGAATAGATGGACTTTGATCTACAATAATATCAAATTGACCTGTCCCAAAGCACCCGTCTTCATTTTCGGCTCTAATATAAAGTGTCTTCGAATTTGAAATATATTTTATTGCTAAGGGATTAGTCCCCAATTCAGCATCATTTTTACTAGCAAAATATGTAAATATTACATTTTGTGGGAGATTCAATTCACTACGGATTTGAATTGTTTTTTTTTCCAAATCGAATTCAGCTTTACCATCAGAATTAGCACATTCGTGTATAGAAACAGGTAAAATAGATATGTTTCTATTTGCTTGAAGAATTATAGTTTGAATACTATAACACGATCCAGACGGTAATACTATTTTGGCATACACTACTTCGTTTTGAATCGTATTGCGATAAATTAAGTTTAATGAATTTAGATTATTTGTATCTTCATTTGCTTCTAATATAGATTTGTAGTAATATATCTGAACCTCTTTTTGTCCAATACTTAGAGCGTTACTCGAGAGGGCTAAGTTAAAAGTTGCCAATCCATCGGTTGGATTAGAGTCTTGTGTGTCACATTGAATTAATTTATACGGATTAATCGTTGTTTTAGGAATTTCATATATGGTAATTGTTTTTTCAATAGGTTCTCTATTTTCTCCATTTACTGTTTTTATAAGAGATACTTTGTAATCTCCAGGAGTGAGATAAGTGTGAAATGCATTTCTATCGGTTGATGTAGTTCCATCTCCAAAATCCCAAAGTACGCTATCAGTTGTTTCTGATGAACTGATATAAAAATGTGTAGCTTGCCCTACACAATTGAATTCATAATTAAATGAATAAAGAAATAATGAAGTTATAAAAGGAGGTAATCCTAGATAGGTTTTACGTCCTTTTAAATCAACTTGATTTTGAATATAATTACAATCTGTTCCGTCTGATTCTGGATTGTTGATTACAGAAAGCTTGTCATAGCCATCTTGAGAAACAGAATAGCCTGATCGGTATATTTTTTCATCAATTGCGAGTTGTAAGGCACCTGCTACGTGGTATGAGTTTGTAATTTCAATTTTCGAACTAATAATGTTGTCACTTTTTAAATTGTATTGAAATACCGAACTACCTTGACTAATTCCTTCTGAATTAAATAGATTTGTGGTTACATATAATTTTTTTGATTTTGCAGAAAATTCTACTCCATATGGGTTTGCACCACTTAAAATAGGAATACCATTACTAATTGTACCCGTTGAAGTATTAAAATTAAATAGCCAAACAGCACCTGTATTTCTCCTCACTTCTCCTTTTGGGCCTAACTCATTGTTGGTTTTTAAAGATGAATTTACGATGGCTAATTTTGTTCCGTTTGGGGAAGTTTTTAGGTAGCCAATAGCATTGGAATGATATCCGCCAAGAGGGACATTCATTGGAGTGTTTGTTTTTACAGGTGTTTTATTTACCCCAGTAGTACTTACTTTAAATGCATAAAAATTATCTAAAAAATGGGTAATAACCCAAAACGAGATTCCGTCACCATGTTGTACTGCAGTTATTTTTTCAGAACATTTAAATTTTACTTCTTCGGTGTTTTGTGGATCATAAGTAATTAAATGAATATTTTTTTCAGTAGTAACAATATCTCCTAATCCATTATTCAATCTTAAATCGACTTGTGAATAATTTAAACCATTATTTGGAGGATCTTCATCATTTAGTAGGTCTTCATCAACATTTTCTGCTAGAGGTTGGTCTACTGTAAAGATATAATAGATGTAAGGATTTTTAGGTTTTGGTACAATAATAGCAGACTGTGTGCTTGATACATGTCCAAGTAAACCAGACCCATTAGGCATTACTTGATGAAATTTATTGTATACTTTTGACCCGTCAGTATAAAAAAGAATATTACCATCTTTATCAGAAATACTAGAACAACCTTCTCGTGTAATTAATTGACCATTTAATAGCGCAACTGGAGATCCAGAATTGAATGTTAAACCAGCCATATCACCAAAGTACCAATTAGCAGCTTCTTTCTGAGCAAAAGAAGTACTAGATATAAGAATTACAACTAAAAGTAAAAACTTTGGTTTCATGTATTTAAGCAAATTCAAATTTAGACAAATAGTTGTAGTATCACTAATTAATAGTATTATCGTTTCAAACTAAAATGTCCCTTTGCTTCTCGGTCATCTTCTAGTTTTACTGTGAACCAATAATCATCTGCTGGCATAGGTTCTCCATTTATCGTTCCGTCCCAACCTTGACTTGAAGGAAGAATTTGTTTTAATAATTTTCCATATCGATCAAAAATGTAAATAATCGATTTAGAATTAAAGATGTTATTTACTCCTTTGACATTCCAGAAATCATTAAATCCATCTCCATTAGGGGTAAAAAACTTTGGTACACCAATTACAGCTACGGTTTCTGTAATCGTTCCGCAACCATTGGTGTCAATAACATATAAATCATGAATACCAGCAGCCACATTTTCAAATAAGTTGGATGTTTGAAACGGACCAACTGGAGCGTCTAGACTGTATTCATAAATTCCTTTTCCAGAAGTATTTATCGTGACGGAATTATTATCTGTTAAATCAACAATAGTAACACTATTTATAGTAGCAATATCTGAAGCTGTAACCTGAATAGTTCTTGTTCTAGAACATCCTGATGGTGTTGATACGGCAATTAAATAAGTTCCATTTGAATTTACATTTAATGTTGAATTAGTTTCTGAATTTAATATTACTCCGTCTTTTTTCCATTCATAAGAATAATTCGTAGTAGGAGTACCATCGGTAATTCTGGCATTAAGCTCGACAAAGAAAGAAGGTAAGTTAGAGCATACTAACTTATTGTCGTGTCCATCTTCATTAGTATCAATATTTGGTTTTGGATTCACAATTAATTTAATATGCGGTCCTAAACCAAAGCACGAATTATCTAGAATACTTTCTACTCTTACCCAAACATCTTGTTCATTTGGATATCCGATATTTCTGTAATTTGTAGTATTGATGATTTCATTGGTTTCTGCTAATGCATCGGCCTCATTGCGGTAATATTTTATAGCATAATTAGTTAAAGGAGGAATTAGTAATCCTTGTATATCTGCGGTAACGCTACTAAAATCAAATTTAGAAATACCATCAGTATCGGCACTTAATCCAGTAACTTCATCATCGCAGGTTTTAAATTCTCTTTTAAAAGTAGATGGAATTTGTGTGGATGAAACGGTTAAATTCATTTCTGAAGTACTAAAGCACCCATTTGCATTTTCAACTCTTACCCAAATTCTATTAGAATTACTAGTATAAGCAATTGGGTTAGCAATTAATGTGGCATTGTCTTTAGTTTGAGCTCCAATTGGAGAAGTATAATAGGTAAATGTTTCAGTTGTAGCATTAGTAGAAATAAAATTATTTTTTTCTGTAAGATTAAAGTCTGATCTTCCATCTGCTTTATCGTCACATTGTTTCAAATCTATGGTTGGTAATAATGATGGTAAAGGATATACAGTTAAAGTGGCTACATTCGATAGTAATCCACAACTATTACCAACTTTACTTAGTTGAACACGATAGTGATAACCATTCATTGAGTTGCTTACTCGATTAATATTTAATGTGTTGGTCGTTACTCCAGAATATGTAGTATTATTGGCAACATTATTCCAATTGATACCATCAGAAGATTGTTCCCATTGATATGTATTTCCTCCATTATCTACAATCGAAATAGAAGTATTTTGCAATTCACAAGTAGGATTAATTTGAGGTTGTGTATTTATACTAATTGGAGCAGCTGTGATGTAATTCGTGTTAGGATTTAAGTAACCCGTACCGCTCGTTACAACTCCATTAGTATTAATGGTCGCAGGAGATGTGTTTCCTAAAACTCCATCGCCATTAGGATCTAAAAAGCCTGCTTCGATTACATCAAAACAGCCATCATTGTCACTGTCTAATTCTCTGTAATTTTTAATCCCATCATTGTCTATATCTTGATTAATAGAATTGGTTCCTGATTCGTCTTTATCATAAATACCATCATTATCGCTATCCAAATCCAAATAATCAAAAACAGTATCATTATCTGTATCTAAAGGGGCTGTGCCTGAACCAAAAACATCATAAAGTCCATCTTTGTTAGTGTCTAAATTAGATGAGTTAACAGCTGTGTTTGTTTGTGATTCAATTATATCTGTAATACCATCATTGTCACTGTCTAAATCCAATTGGTCAGCAGTTCCATCTAAATCAGAATCTCTAGGGATACAAGTAGCTTTTATTGAGAAAGTAGCTTTGTTGTTATTCGTATCTGATAAGTTGGAATGGATAAAAGTAAGGGAAGAGGTTAAATACGATTGAAAACTAAACTTTCCTGTTCCAGCGGCAAGGGGTGTACTACTGTTGAGTCTAAAACGTATTTCAAAAGAAGAATATTCAGTAACACCACTCTCATAAATCCCATCATAATTAGTATCGATCAATAACTGATTGTTTGGATTCAATACTGTTACCGTCTTATCGATGTCTGATTTGATAATAAATTCGCCGTCTGAGTTAATTAAGGCAGCACTATTAGCTGTATTTACATATTCTAAAGCTAAAGAAATAGGATTAGCAAAATTGATTTTATATTCTAAACTATTCCCTTTTCCTGCAGGAACTTCGCTTATAAAATCTCCATTTGGTCTACCAATAAAAGGGGCAATAACAGCGGAGTTGTTTAATGATGATGTTGCAATATTAGTTGAAAATGTATTCAAATAGGTTTGTTTTGTAATATTAGCTGCACTAAGGTCTATACCTAAATTTCCAAATGATTCTGTGCAATTTGAAATTCCATCATTATCATTATCTACATCAACGTTATCAGCAACTGAATCATTATCGAGGTCAGTTGGGCAATTGCTGATTGGGATTTCATCGGAAATCAATTGGTTGCCACAACTAGCTAGGGTTGAAGTTACATAATAATATCCTGCTTTAGTAGGATTGAATGTTGCATTGGTTTCTCCTATAATAGGACCTGATTCGTCCTGCCATTGATAAGTATCGTATGAATTTATTGAGCTCGCATTTAAAATAATATTGGGAACACAATTTAATTTACTTGAAACAGAAATATTTGATGTTACTTCAGGTTTAAAAGTAAATCCCGAGTAATAACCCCCAAAAGTTGCGGCACCATTAGAACCAATAGCTGATAAATAAAGTTCATCATCTGAGAATACAGAGATATTTCCTGCTAACCCATCAATCAAATATCCTGAATAATTGGTGTTACCTGTTACAGGCCCTAAAGGAGTTAAAGTAACTCCTAAAGTGGGTAATGTCACTAATGTATAAGGAGATCCATTTACAATAAACTGTAAACTATTTATGACATTAGTTTTAGTAACTAGTCTTATTTTTCCGGTAAATACTCTTGTATTTATTTTATCAATTTGCGGAATGTTATTAATCCATTTTGGAGTTTGACAACTTAAAGGTGGTACGAAAAAAACTTCTTGATTAGGATTTCCTCCAGTATCCCCTATTGCTTGATATGCAAATATGTTTTTATTGGACTCAATGAACATAGTTTTTCCAGAGTAATTTATCCCGTCTAAATCATAATATTCTCCTTTATTCAATGTTCTAGGTAGTGGGGTGCTACTCCCATTTAAGAAAATCTGAGTATTGTTTTCATGAGCAATTAATAATATTCTTTCTAACGAATCTTGACCAATCCCTTTTATAAAAATATATTTATTCCCAGTTCGTTCTGCAGAAACAATTTGGTCAAAACCAATATCCATTCCACTATTAGTATTGGCATTACTGCCTGCAAAAGAGCCACAGTTTACTACAATTGGTTTGTCAGAAGATACCAATGACCCAATTAAAGCGTTTTGGTTTATGGGATTACTGTTCATTTTTAAAGCAAGGATGTAACTTTGTCCAACATTTAATGTTACTGGAGGAACTGAATTTCCAACAAGTGTATTGTTTAATAAAGTAGCCCCAGTAGCAATATTACTGAAATTCACTGTAGTATTGTTTTCAGTAGCCATGACAGAAACAAAAGTTAAATAATTTGCCGATAATCCAGCACCTAAATTATTCATAAAACCTCCCACTCTAAATTGTGTGCCAAGTGCTGCGATTCCCTTTGAAGTAATTTGCCCAGCCTGGTTGTTATTTCCAGCCATAACTCTAACAGTCACATAGACTACATCTTGAGCATCAACAGTAAATCCTCTGTTTGACATAACGCTTCCAATAGAGGTCTCAGGTACAATAAATTGATTTATTCCAAAAGAAGTAGTATCATATGATTTTGGGTTATCTCTACTTACAGTTCCAGTTATAGGAGTACCTCCAATAGGAGTTAATGTAAATGAGATTGGAGTTGTACTAGGAGTTGAAATATAAATATATTGATCCCCTGGAGCAACAGAACTAGCGTAAGTCAACGGCGGTATATAGTGTGTTTTGCTAAATTGAGCGATACAATTGAGCGATAAAAAGAATAAGAATAAAAGTGGTATTTTTTTCATTTGCTAAAAATAGCAAAAATAATTTTACCTTTTTAAGCTAAAATGTCCATTAACAACTTGATTGTCATTTAATATTAATCGAAACCAATAATCAGTAGCTGGAAGAGGGTAGCCATTAAAAGTTCCATTCCAACCTACAGAATTGGTATCCATTTGCTTGAGGAGTTTACCGAATCGATCAAAAATATAAATTGTAGCAAGGGGGTATGAATCTAAACCATCTACTTTCCATACATCATTGGCGCCATCTCCATTTGGTGTGAAAAAGTTGGGGTAATCTAAAATGGTAAATGGGTAAGTGGTATAGTCACAATTGGCTCGGTTTCTTATGTAAGCGATATAATTTCCTCTGCTTATATTCAAAAAAAGAGGGCTGGATTGGTAATTGATTCCGTCTATTGAAAATTCAAATGTGGTATTTGTTGAAGGAGTAATTAGTTCAATAGAATTTTTTCCTCCTGCAAATTCGTTAATGACAGGTGAGGGTAGATTGCCTAGGACAGGATTGCTCGTGAGTGTTTTTAGTGTAATTTGAGCCGTTTCTGTGCAACTAAATTTTGAATTAACTCCTTTGGCATATACTGTTTGGTCTCCTGAATTGGTTTTTTCGAATGCGGTTGGAGTTGTGATTTCAATGGTTTGATTACTGTCTTCGTAGTAATTTGAAATAGTAGTATCAGGGTTATTATTAGTAATTATTGTATTCAATGAAGTCAAGTCAAAGAATGCCGACCCAGTACCATTATCATCGCATTTAGCAAGAGCTACGTCTTTTAAACCCATTCCTGTTGTATATTCAATTTTGATTTCTCCTGTAAAAATACAGCTTGCAGAAGGATCGGAAACTTCCACTTTGTATGTACCTGCATTGGTTACTATAAGTGAAGGATTTGTTTTTCCAATTAAAGGACTAGCGGATCCGTCTTTAAACCATTTAAAAGTATATCCAGTACTTGACATATTGGTTTTAATTTCAAAAGTTTCTCCATTACAAATAGCCGTATTATCTGCGATTAATCGGTCTTTCCCTAAATCTATTTTAGAAGTAAAACTACCTGCTTCAACAAACACAGCCGAGTTATTGTCATTATCTCGATCATTAGCTATCACTAATTTAATGTGGTAAGTATGACCAATGATTAAAATTGTTTTAGCAGTTAATTTGGAAGTTTGACCAGCATAATTTAAAGGACTTAAACTTGGGTTAGTAGTATTGAATAATCCAAAAAAAGATTCATTTTTTGCATCACATTTTGTGTTAGTAAAAGTGTCCGAATAATTTATTGCAGGATGAATGTTATTGGAAGAAACGGCTGTTCCGTCAGGTAGGACAGCTAAATTATTATAAGAGCCTGAAGTTGTTAAGTCTTTAATTAGCAAAGCAAGCCCATCTGAATATTTACAGGGATTATCTTTTATGTATTCATTGGACGCAAAAATATAATTAAAGCTTAAATAATTGGTTTGAGCAATAAAATCGAATTCTAGTGAACTTGCATTTCTTGAATTGATGCCTAAAACGGAATTAATGTCTGAGTCTCCCAACCAATTAGTGCCTCCTCCAAGGTTAGTGTAAGGTCCTTCAGAATTTTTACTAGACCAAGTGCTTAAAACAATTCCTGAAGGTAAAGAAAAAGTACTGCCATTAGAGTCAAAAGTGCCATAGCTGTTTTTCGAGTTACTATTCGGTTCTCCCTTTGCAATTTCACCTGATACTCCAATACAAGAACTATTATTGGTTAACTTTTGTACTAAGGAATTAGCCGTTTGGTTATCATTTACAATTATTGATTGTGCCGAAACCCAGGTTGGGAAGCAGCAAAATACTATAATAATAAATACGATTTTTATCCTACTCATAACAAAACAAAGATACTATAAATCTCTTTTTGGAGGTACTAATGGAAAAGGAAACCAAAAATTTTTTTTTAGCAAAAAAATAGTAAATTTGTTAGAAATACTATCCCAATGAGTGAAGAACCTTTGATGATTTTTAAAAAGCCATCGTATCCAATTAATGAGGCACTATTAGATTATCTCGAACGATTTGATCGAATTTCTAAATTCCCTATATCCTATGATGATTTATTGCGTTTTTCGGGATCTATTAATGTCTATGACAAAGAGGATAGGGACACATTGTGGATTCGAGTATATTACAATGAATTTGAGCGAGAAGAAATTGATTTAACGCTCAAAAAAATCTATTCTTTATTGCACTCTGATGGAAATCTAGAGATTATTAAATTTTTAAATGTTGACTCCATTGACTATTGTACGTTTGGGAATTCAAAGCCTTTCCGAATTAAAGTAAGAAACGTACTAAATGACAACTACACTCATTTTTATGCAAAAAAAGCGGATGCTTCTCGCGTTTACGGTTTGGAATTAGAGCACATTTTATCGCCTGATAAAATCAACTTTTTGGTTCATCAAGATACTTTAATCGAAGAGCATATTATGGGGATTGCAGGTGATGTGTTTATCAATAATCACTTGAAGAATTGTACCGAAACGGAAAAATCTCAAATAGCTAAAGAGTTTGTGAAGTTCAACGAACGTTCTATGATTCGTTTACTTGGAGATATGCGCGCCTATAATTATGTGGTCATTCCCATTCATGATTTTGACCAAGTAGTGTATAGAATTCGCGCCATTGACTTTGACCAACAATGTTATGAAGGTAATTTTAAAGTCTATCGTCCTCAGTTTTTTAAAGAGAATTATCCTATGGTGAAATTGGTAAAAGACAAATTACAAGAAAGTTCTATCAACCAATATAAAAATGAAGAGCGTTCTGTTTTGGCTAAAAGAATTCACTCGGCTGAAAATAGAATTAAGCGTCTGTTGAAAATTATGGGAGATGATATGCTATCGACTCCAGAGCATTTAGAGCAATTAAAAATGGAATTGTATAGGTACACCAATGATTTGAATTTCAAAAAAGCCAAATCGATGGGCAATATTATGCATGCGTCATTTCAGTACATTACCCGAAACTTCAAAAACGTCAATCCTTTTAAATCATATTGATCTAAAAAAAAATCCCCGATGAATACTCATCGGGGATTTTTTTTAATTTTTCTCTTCTTTATTGAAATAGACCAAGTAATAATACATTTGCTTTTCTTCGTCCCAGCCTTTTTCTACAAATTTCTCAGCACTTTCAGGATTAATGAAATCCATTTTGATTTGGATGTGTGTATCTAAATTGATCACGTTTTTGATGGACTTTCTCGCATCAGAAACTGCTGCATTGGCAATAGGGAAGGTGGTAATATCTTCAATACTGTATTTATCTCCCTTATCTACTTTATAGTTTTTGAATTCAGGAATCAAATCCGGATTATCTAAAACTTCGTTTAAGAAATTAGTTTCTTCAAATTGATCGTTTTTGGCAAAATAATTCACAGAACGATTCATGAACATGACTTCTTCTTTTTTGTCTTCGGCAGGAAAAACAACATCTTTAGCAAAGCCTTGACAGAATTTTAAATACTTTTTAGTGATGTAGTTTTCATCTTCGAAAGCATCTACAGATAAGAAATGTTCTAACCAATAACGTGCATCATAACGGTTACTATCTACTGTTAGGATTTTATACCCTTCTTCTTTCTTGTAATTGAAAATCAAGCATCCTTTGTCTAATTTATTCAGACTTACCCCATGTTGTAAAATCATTTCAAGGTGGGTGTCTTTTTCTTCAAATTGCAAGAAATCCGCTTGAATTTCACTTTTGAATATCCCAATTGCATCGACTACATTGTTGTCAATAGCGAGGTTGGTTAAATAGGTAACATATACTTCACCATTCTTGATGTGTGGATGATTGGATTGCTCAAATAAATGTTTGGTAATTTGTTTTGAAACCTCATGTACATTCGACGGATTCTCGAAAATCTGAGAGGCAAATTTGTACATTTCATTGTAATCCAAATCCACTTCGTGCGCAAATTGAAAGTAGTTTTCTTCTTTTTCTCTGAAAGGTTTAAAGAAAAATTCCTTTATCAACGGAACAATTTCATCATTGAGATTAAAGGGTTGTTCCGATAAAAAAATAGCTTCGTTGCGGCTCTTGTTTCCTACGCGGTGTATAGAAAGAGAATCAATGTGGGTGTTGAATAAGTTAATCATAGCTTTAGCCCCTCCCGTCCTCCCCAAAGAGGAGGTGTCAAGAACTGGACAGTATTTTTAAGTTAATTTTTATTTAGAAAGAGCAAAAAGTATCAGTCTTTATTTTAATTTGATATAAACTCCCTCTCCTTTGGAGAGGGTTGGGGAGAGGGCTAATTCCAATTTTCTTCGTATCCGAAGTCTTCAAAGCTGTCGTCGCCTTCAAACATATCTAAGTCATCTTCGTCTAAATCATCTTCAAATTCACCGTAGATGTCATCGTGCATATCGGCTTCAAAATTTTTCTCAATAGCTTCGTCAGGCATTTCTCCGTGAGAAAATAGTGTTTCAGGATAAATAGCACCCGCTTTGGGCTCTTCAACAGCAGCCAATTCTACTAAGAAAGTCCACATATTGATAAAATCATACACATAGATAATTTTAGTATTCTCTTTATCTAACAGATCCGATAATTTGTAATCACTCATTACAGTTTGCTCTCCTGGAACATCACCAGCGTCAAACATTGGAATTTCGTCTTCTTGATTCCAAGTATCGTCACAAGTGTAAAAAGAAGCTACTTCCATTCCGTCAAATCCAAATGAATTGAAGATAGCATTGTGTAAATCTTCTAAAGTATCTTCAGCTAGTATTGCAATATCTCTGAAAATATCTTCTTCTGCGTCTAGAATTACTCTGAATTTATAAACCATAATCGTTGTTTTTATTGAAAGTTCAAAGGTAAATTATTAATTACTAATTACGAATTGAGATTTACGTTTTGTTGAAAAGATTTTAAATAGTTGAATGGGAGTATTTTATTCTAATTTCTTAATCACTTTGGCAGGATTGCCCACTGCCATAGAATAATCGGGAATGTCTTTTGTCACAACAGCACCCGCTCCGATAACGCAGCCATTGCCAATTGTTACCCCAGGACAAATAATGGCATTACCGCCAATCCAACAATCATCTCCAATCGAGATAGGTTTTGAAATTTTATGAGTGCGACGCATTTGG
>Ga0213920_1001283_pt1 | contig 14271 bp, 15 predicted proteins | sample McNCre1117MG_FD_161054 | JGI IMG/M metagenome (GOLD analysis project Ga0213920, IMG submission 161054) | Freshwater microbial communities from McNutts Creek, Athens, Georgia, United States - 11-17 MG | ecosystem: Environmental > Aquatic > Freshwater > Creek | place: USA: Georgia | collected...
CCGATAGCGAAAGCCACCATGATGATGGTGACGGTGGTCCACGATGCTACGGAGTTGCCGTGGCCTGGATCGGTGTTAGACATGATTGCCTTTCTTTGCGCTGCCAAAATTCTACCAATAGCGCTAGCGCTGGGAGTCCCATAGAGCGATGTTGTCGCCCTGGGAGTCATCGCTTAGTTTTGTGGCCTTGGTCTTTGCGTATTTATCGGTGGTCTTGGTTGTCCATCGCGGGCTTGTAGTTGCAACCGCAACCTGAACCAAAACCAGCAGAACCAGGAAAATGGCGTAGGCAATGATGGCCCCGGGCGCTGTACTCACCGAATTGATTGCCGCCGAGCTGCCGCCAACGCCACCACCAGCGATGCCGGAGGCTTTCTCAACAAGGGCGTTCACCGAGGCCGGAACGGCAGTTGGTAGTTGCAGCAGGTTATAAGCGGCGATAACGGAAGCCAGGGCCGCGTTGATCCAGGCCAGGGCAACCCGAACTCGGCCTCGACCAAGCGCAACTGCAGCGAAGCCAATTACTGCGAGCATTTCGCCGGCGTTGACCAGCGACCAGGCCGTAAACCCGGTTGCCGTAATGGTCTGAAGCGAGCCGTTGAAGTCGTATTTGACCGTGTACCAGTTTTGCGAACCCGCGATGAAGCTGGCCACCATGAGCACGAGCCAAGCGAGCGTGAGGTTGCGGCGACTAGCCAAGGTGAGTCATTCCGTTAGCGGCGGTGACAGCGCGAGCTGGCGCACCAGCCTTATTTACGGTCTCTTCAAACTCAGTTTCCGGTACGGAATCCAGCACCAGGCCAGCCCCGGCCTGCACGCGAGCAATGCCGTCACGCAAGAATGCGGTGCGAATGGCAATGGCAAGATCGGCGTTGCCGGCGAAGTCGAAGTAGCCAACCACTCCCCCGTAAACGCCGCGAGCCGACTGCTCGAGTTCATCGATGATCTCGAGTGCGCGCGGCTTTGGGGCTCCGGAGAGCGTGCCGGCCGGGAAGGTTGCCCTAAAGACATCCACCGGTGTGATGCCATCGCGGAGGTCACCCTCAACGGTGCTCACAAGGTGCATGATGTGGCTGAATCGGTGAATCTGCATGAACTCCGTGACATTCACGCTGCTCGGCTGGCAAACCTTCAGGAGGTCGTTGCGAGCCAGATCAACCAGCATCAGGTGCTCGGCGCGCTCCTTGGCGTCGGCAAGCAAACCCTCACCAATTGCCTGATCGGCATCGAAGGTATTGCCGCGAGGGCGTGAACCCGCGATGGGGTGCGTGACCGCGTGACCCGAGTTGACCTTCACAAGGGCCTCAGGGCTTGAGCCGATGACCGCGTACGCGCCGGCCGCGTCCTCGAAGTTGAGCAGGTACATGTACGGGCTCGGGTTGAGAGCGCGCAGCACACGGTACACGTCTAGTGGCGATGCCGTCACTTCGATGTCGAAGCGCTGCGAAATGACCACCTGGAACACATCACCGATGCGCACGAAGTGCTTGGCGTCCTCAACCGACTTCAGGAAGTCGGCCTTCGGCACGCGGTGACGAGCGTTTACCTCACCGGTAAGCGAAAGCTCCGAAAGCGTGCCAACCGCCGGCTGCAGCAGCTGCTCGCGCATCGCCGCGATGCGCTCGATGGCCTCGGCATACGCGGAATCGAGCACGCAGTCATCGGTGACAAAGATGTTGGAAACCAGCAGCAGGTTGCTGGTGCGGTGGTCTAGCACAACTGCGTCCTGGAACATGGCGAAGGCCATGAGCGGGGCCTGGAAATCGGCGATTGGCACGTTTGGAAGGTGCTCGATCTTGCGCACCATGTCCCAGCCGATAAGGCCTACCAGGCCCGAGGTAAGTGGTGGCACGCCCTCGATGGCGGGGCTCGTCCAGGCCTGTTGCAGCTGGTTCAGTGCCTCCAGTGGGTCGTTGGCGAGGGCCGCACCATCGGGCAGAGCCGAGGCACCGCTGGCGCTAGACCATACCGGAACCTCGCTGGTTTGGCCGCCCGCGAAGCCATCGTTGGCCTGGGTTAGCATGCCGCGGTTATTTACACCGATGAAAGAGTAGCGGGCCCAAACGCCCTGTTCGGCCGACTCCAGCAGGAACGAGCCGGGGCGGTCTGCCGCCAGCTTTTCGAAGATGCTGAGCGGGGTTTCGGAACCCGAGAACAGGGTCTGGATTACCGGCACAACGCGGTGTTTTCCCGCTAGCTCACGAGCCTGTTCGAGGCTTAGGTTGATGCTCAAAGTCTCTCCTTATTCGGCTGCCGCGAAGAGTTCTACCGTATCAAAACAGGATTCGGTGCCGTTGTGGCATGCTGGGCCGTTCTCTCGAACGATTGCCAGCAGGGTGTCGCCATCGCAGTCTGCCTGAAGGCTCACAATTCGCTGGGTGTTACCGCTGGTTGCACCCTTGTGCCAGAGTTCGCCGCGGCTGCGCGACCAGAAAACGGTTTCGCCGCGTTCGAGGCTCAGGGCAAGTGATTCGCGATTCATCCAGGCCACCATGAGCACGCGATTGGTGTCGGCCGATTGCACAACCGTGCAGATCAGGCCGTTGGCGTCAAACTTGAGCCCGCTGGTTTCCAACTCTGGCTTATCTTCCAACACCGCGCACCTCGTATCCCGCCTTAGCAAGTTCGGCCTTGGCATCACCGATGGAAACCGAGCCCTCGTGGAAGATTGAGGCTGCCAAAATGGCATCGGCACCGGAGGCCGCAGCCTGCGGGAAGTGTGCGGCGCTGCCGGCACCACCCGAAGCGATTACCGGCACTGGGCTGATCTCGCGGATGGCCTGCAGCATTTCGGCGTCGAAACCGGCACGCGTGCCGTCGGCATCGATCGAGTTGACGAGCAATTCGCCAGCACCCAGGTCGATTGTCTGACGAACCCATTCGAGGGCATCCAGGGTGGTGGCTTCGCGGCCGCCGTGAGTGGTGACCACGAAACCCGAAGGTGTGGCGCTAGAACGCTTGAGGTCGAGCGAAATTACCAGCACTTGGTTGCCGAAGCGCTGGGCGATGTCTGCAAGTAGTTGCGGATTTGAGATGCCGGCGGAACCAACCGAAACCTTGTCGGCACCGGCGCCAAGCAGGCGCGCAACGTCATCGACCTGGCGAATTCCGCCACCAACGGTTAGCGGAATGAACACCTGTTCGGCGCAACTTGTAACGAGGTCGTACATGGTGCTTCGGTTATCCACTGTTGCCTTGACATCGAGGAAGGTTAGTTCGTCGGCGCCATCGGCGTAGTAGCGGGCAGCGAGTTCGATTGGGTCTCCGGCGTCACGCAGGTTTAGGAAGTTGACTCCCTTAACCACGCGTCCGGCGGCTACATCGAGGCAAGGAATGACGCGTACTGTGAGGCTCATGCTGGCCTAGATGCGTGCGGCGTGGATTGCGCTCACCAGGATGGCGCGAGCACCGAGTTCGTAGAGGGCATCCATCTTGGAGTTGATTTCACTGCTCTTCACCAGCGCGCGTACCGCAACCCAATCCTGTTCGCGCAGTGGCGAAATGGTTGGCGATTCGATGCCCGGGGTGAGTGCTGCAGCCTGCTCAACAATCTCGAGTGGGCAGTCGTAGTCGAAGATCACGTATTCGCGAGCAACCAAAACACCCTGCATGCGGCGAAGCAGCGTGGTGCACTTTTCCTCGGTGCCAGGGTGAGCGATTAGCTGCGCCGAAGACTGCAGAATAACCGGGCCAAAGATCTCGAGGCCGGCCTGGCGCAAGGTGTTTCCGGTGGAGACTACGTCGGCTACGGCGTCGGCAACGCCAAGGCGGCAGGCAACTTCAACCGCGCCATCCAGCGATACGAGGTCTACGTTTTCGATGCCCTCGCGGCGCAGGAAGTCCTCAACCAGGTTTGCGTAGGCGGTGGCCACGCGCTTTCCTTCGAGGTCTTTCAGGGTCTTGAAAGCGCCAACGGGGCCCGCGAAGCGGAAGGTAGAGGCACCAAAGCCTAGGTCGGCCACCGATTGCGCCTCGGAGCGGCTGTCGAGCAGGAGGTCGAGTCCGGTGAAACCGGCATCCAGCGAGCCACGGCCAACGTAGGTGGCGATGTCGCGAGGGCGCAGGTAGAAGAACTCAACGTTGTTGACGGTGTCTACAACGTGCAGGTCCTTTGGGTCGCGGCGAGTTGTGTAACCCGCCTCCTTGAGCATGGCGATTGCGGTCTCGCTCAGGATTCCCTTGTTGGGTACGGCAACGCGAAGAAGATTAGACATAAAGAGATTCCCCGTTCTCGGGAGTGTTAGAAGTTTTTTTCAAGGTCTGCGAGGGTGATGCCCTTGGCGGTCATCAGAACCTGCAGATGGTAGATGAGCTGGCTGATCTCCTCAGCAGTGCGCTCGTTACCCTCATACTCGGCGGCCATCCAAACCTCGGCGGCCTCTTCGACAATCTTCTTGCCGATGGTATGCACTCCGGCGTCCAGCCACTTGACCGTATGCGAATCCGCAGGACGGTCAACGGCCTTGCGGCCGATTTCGGCAAAGAGCTGCTCAAAGGACTTCATGCTGCAATTTTAGCCGAAGCGAAAAGGCCTAATGGCGATGCTGGCATCCTAGGTTGGCTTTATTACGCAGAAGTTCAATCTGTGCAGCCCTATCGGTGGCCTTAAACACGGCGCTACCGGCAACGAAGGTGTCCGCGCCAAGGCGGGCAACGCGCTCAATGTTGTTTTCATCGATTCCGCCGTCAACCTGCAACCACACATCCAGCTTTTCGGCATCGATGCGGCGACGCGCCTTGGAAACCTTAGTGAGGGTGTCCTCGATAAGCGCCTGGCCGCCGAACCCGGGTTCAACCGTCATCACCAGGAGCTGATCGAACTCCGGCAGCAGCTCGAGATAGGGGTCGATTGCGGTGCCCGGCTTCACTGCGATGCCAGCGCGCGCACCGATTGCCCGCAGCCGGCGAGCCAGACCCACCGCATCGTCGGCTGCCTCGGCGTGGAAGGTGACGGAGAAAGCGCCGGTCTCGGCGAAATCCGGTGCCCAGCGATCCGGGTTCTCAATCATGAGGTGTAGGTCTAGCGGCAGCGGCGTAACCTGCTGCAGGCGCGCCACCATCTGCTGCCCAAAGGTAAGGTTCGGCACAAAATGGTTGTCCATTACATCCACATGGATGAGATCCGCGGCTGCGATTGTAGCCAACTCGGCTTCGAAGTTTACGAAGTCGGCGGAGAGAATGCTTGGGTTGATACGCGCAGACAAACTAGACCTTTCGCATCAGGGCAATGAACATTGCATCGGTGGTGTGGCGCTGTGGCCAGAGCTGCACGGTTTTGCGTTCAGGGTTTAGGGCCATCGCGGGGTTATCTTTGAGCATCGGGCTGATGCCCTGCACAATCTCAGTTACGTTGAGCAGTTCGAGAGAAGCGCCGTAGGTCTTCTGCGCCCAGTCCACGATTCCCGTAGTTTCAGCGGGGTGCGGCGAGCAGGTGACGTAAGCCAGCACACCGCCGGTACGTAGTCCCTGCCAAGCGCTGGCCAGCAATTCGCGCTGAAGTCTGGTGAGTTCGGCAACGTCGCTAGCCTTTTTGCGGTAGCGGCTCTCGGGGCGACGACGCAAGGCGCCGAGGCCGGTGCAAGGGGCATCGAGCAAAATGCGGTCGAAGGATTCCGGTGCGTCCTCCCCCAGTTCGCGGCCATCACCAACGCGCACGTAAACTTCCGGGTTCACCCGGGCCAACGCCTGCTCAACCAGCTTGGCGCGGTGCGGCAACACCTCGTTGCAAACAAGTTCGGAGCCGCGCTCAACGGCCTCGGCGGCAAGCAGTGCAGCCTTGCCACCCGGGCCTGCGCAGAGGTCTAGCCACTCTTCGGGCTGTCCCTTGGCGCTTAGAGCCGGAGCCGCAAGTAGCGCCAGGGCGGCAAGTTGCGAGCCCTGATCCTGCACACGCAGCGAGCCACCACGGATTCCTGGGATGTCTGCAGGGTCGCCATCTGGCAGTTCTGCACCGATGGGGCTCACGCCTCCCAGGGCAGCACCGGCATCGAGTAGGTCATCGGTGGTTGCAAGGCCAGGCAGGGCAACCAGGTTCACCAGCGGAGCGCGGTTGTCGCAGGCCAGTAGATCTTCGAGTTCATCCTCGCGGCCGTCCACGCGCAGGGAATCGGCGATGGCACGAACCACCCACTCCGGGTGGGAATAGGTGATTGAAAGCTTGGCCCAGTTGCTCTTGGCATCGGCCAGCAGCAGGGTTAGCCATTCGTCGCGGCTACGCTCCGAGATTCGGCGAAGTACGCCGTTGACGAAGCCAGACAGGCCGCCGCGCAGAACGCGCTTGGCAAGGTTTACGGTTTCGCTTAGCGCGGCGTGGCTGGGCACGCGCATGGCAAGCAGTTGGTGTGCGCCGAGTTCGAGTAGCACGCGAACCTCAGGGTCGATGTGCTCAACCGGGCGTCCCGCCGCAACCTCGATGGCAGCGTCGTAGAACAGAGCGTTGCGAATGGTGCCGAATGCCATCTCCTGGGCAAAACCGGCATCGCGGGAGTCAAGCCTGGCTCGCGTGATCAGTTTCGGTAGCAGCAGGTTTGCATAGGCGTCATCGGTGGCAACTGCCAGTAGCAGTTGATATGCAACCTGGCGGGCATCTGTGGCAGTTTCTCTAGCCAAGGTGGCTCACCTTTCCGGCGGCCCCGCGCGCCCAGTCTGTTGCCGGCATTGGGTTTTTGCCCGCCGGTTGTACGGTTTTGAGTTGCAGCAGTGTGCCGCCACCGCAGCGCACCAAAACGCGCTTCGGTTCAAAGATTATGGTTCCCGGCTCGCTGCCAGGTGCCATCGCTTTGGCATCTGCGCCAGGCAGTGCAAGGGCATCCAGCACGCGAAGGCTGTCGGAAGCGGCCTCAGTATGCGCCATCGGCTCCGGGTTCATGCCAAGCACCTTGTGCTCAACCCTGCGTGCCGATTCGTTCCAGTCGATCTCGGCGAGTTGGCGGCTTAGCTTGTTCGCTGGCCTAGCGGTGGCGTTAGCAGGCTGTGGCTTTGCAACCGCGATGCCTGCGGCAAGGCGCGGCAGTTCTTGGCTCAGCAGGGTGATTCCAAGCTCGGTGAGGCGCTCAAGCAGGCGCCCGGAGTTTTCGCCAGGTTGAATTACGGCGGGAACAACGGCGAATACCGGCCCTGTGTCCATGCCCTCGTCAAGCTGGAATAGCGTTACGCCGGTTTCGGTGTCGCCGGCCAGTATGGCGTTCTGCACCGGCGCCGCACCGCGCCAATCTGGCAGTAGCGAGTAGTGAAGGTTCACCCATCCCAGCGGCAGCGCCTTTAGGGCGAAGTCTTTGAGCAGGGCTCCGTAGGCAACTATTACACCGAGGTCCGCGCCTGTTGCCGCAAGCTCTGCAGCGAGTTCGGTGGTGACCCGGTTGGCCTTGAAGACCGGGATGCCGGCGGCCTCAGCCACAACCGCGGTCGGGGAAGGCGTGAGCACACGCTTGCGACCCACGGGGGCGTCCGGACGAGTGAGCACACCCACGACCTCGAACGGGCCGGCGATGAGCGCCTCGAGCGTGCGCGCTGCGTTTGCCGGGGTTCCGGCGAAAATCAACTTCAAGGAAGGCCTTTCCGCCTACTAAATTACTTCGGAATCGTCCATGCGCACCCGAACCGCGCGGCTGGCCCGACCGGATTTGGCGTTGACTGCCCGATTTCCGGCGTTTGCTTTGAGTGCTCTGGACTTGAGTTCACGGGCGAGTTGCTCGCCAACCGAATATTCGAATCGAAGCAGGTAGCGCCACTTCGGGGTCGCCACATTTGCGGGGTTTGACTCCTGCAGTAGGGGTCCGAGAATTTCCACCGACTGCGGGTTGTCGAAGGCCTCGGTAAGCCCCTCAAGCATCTGATCCAATAGCGCCCTAGGCCCCGCGATGGATGCCATGCGGCAAGCGGGAGGGAACCGCAGTTCGCGGCGCGAATCGAGTTCGGCCTTGGCAATCTCGCCCTGATTCCAGAGCGCAAAGTTCTGCCCTAGCCCGGTTGCCAGGCCAACTCCAACGCACCGCCCATCGGTGGCCATTAGGCTCACCGCGTTGCTCCACAGCGTTAGTGCCTGCTCCGAGGCCCGCAGGGTGTCGCGGCTCAGCAGACGCTGGCCATCGAGTAGGACCACCGCGCGGTATCCGCCGTCAACCCACGGTTCGGCTCCGGGCGTTGCCACCACCAGACGTTTGCCGGGCTTTACGCTCTCAATTCTGTGCGCGTAGGTGCTCTCCACAACGGCAACTCCGGGGAAGGACTTACCGAGTTCGGTGGCGGTTCGAGCAGAGCCGGCGAGACCGCTGCGAGTCTTGGTGGAGCCACACTCGTGGCAGGCTGTTCCCAGGTTGATTGCGCTGCACCAGCGGCAGCGAGCAGTGGCGCTCGAGTCTACAAACAAAGGGCCATTGCAGAATCGGCACCGGTTTCGTTCGCCACACTGAGCGCAGTAGGTGCTGGTTGAGTTGCCGGTTGCGGCCACCTGCACCAGAACGGCTCCCCCAGCGGCAAGGGCCTCGCGCACCAGTTGGTAACTGGTGGCATCCACTCGCAGACCTGGCTCGGTGACCGCAATCTTTGGCTTGGCAAAAGATGCCGTTGCATCGTTCAAGAAGCCGATTTCCACGAGCCTGGCAACCTCGGCGCTTCGGGTGTGCGCTGCCAGCAGCAGGCTGCATCCCGAGAGTTGCTGGCGCAGCAGGGCTACATCGCGGATGTGCACATAGGGTGCGGTTGGCTCAACCAGCGATGGATCCGCCTCATCGAAGATGGCAATGCCACCGAGGTTGGTTAGTGGTGCCCAGATGGCTGCGCGCGAACCAACCACGAGGACGGGTTGGTTGCCTAGGCAGCGCAGGTAGGAGGCGTAACGCGCGGTATTGGTTTGATCGGTGGCGTAGTCAACCAGCTGCGCCTCGATGCCGAGATGGCTTGCGGCGAGCTTGAGTCTGTTTTGGTCTCGGTAGTCGGGCACAACCAGAATGGCCGATTTACCGGCCTGGAGTTGCTCGATGCCAAATGCCAGCAGGTGTGAAATCCAGGCCTGCACCTGGCTTTGGGCCTCGCCCTGCTGAACGGCAATAAGGCGTGGCTCGGCAAGCAGACTGTTTCGGCCGGCATAGGATGCCGGGCGGCCGCGGAAAGCCAAGGCCTGCGGTGGCACTTGCTGCTGGGTTACTGGCGCGGCAATTGCCCCGGCCGCGAGCCACGCCTTCTCAACACGCACAGCACGCTTTGGCACCGCGAGCTTGAGGACTTCGGTGAGAGTGCCGGCCTGGCGGTCGGCTACGGCGCGCAACAGGCGGTAGTGGTTTTCCGGCAATACCGGCGCTGGCGAAACCACTTCGGCAATCTGATTTAGCTCGCCCTGGTACTCGCTGCTGGAAGAAACCGAAACCACGAAGGCATCGTGTGGGGCTTCGCCCTTGCCAAATGGCACAGTGACGCGAACACCCGGAGCAATGGAATCGGCAAGTTGTTCCGGAACGCGGTAGTCGAATAGGCGGTCGAGTTGCGGCAGCGGCGAGTCGATCGCCACCGACGCAAATCGAACTTCCGACATTTAGAGTGCTGCCTGCAGCTCCGCAACGCGGTCGGTCTTCTCCCAGGTGAAGTCTGGTAGCTCTCGACCAAAGTGACCGTAGGCAGCGGTCTGTGCGTAGATAGGGCGAAGCAAATCTAGCTCTTCGATGATGGCACGCGGGCGGAGATCGAACACCTTGGCGATTGCCTTTTCGATCTGAGCGGTAGGAACCTTTTCGGTGCCAAAGGTCTCAACGTAAACGGCAACCGGCTTTGCCACACCGATGGCGTAGGCAACCTGCACCTCGGCGCGGTCGGCGAAGCCTGCGGCAACAACGTTCTTGGCAACCCAGCGCATTGCGTATGCCGCCGAGCGGTCTACCTTCGATGGATCCTTACCGGAGAAGGCTCCTCCACCGTGGCGGCTTGCACCACCGTAGGTATCGACGATGATCTTTCGACCGGTGAGGCCGGCATCGCCCATCGGGCCACCGATCTCGAAGATGCCGGTTGGGTTGATAAAGAACTTGGTGGCCGAGAGGTCGAGGCCGGTGCTCTCGAGCACGGGGTCGATAACTATGGCCTTCATGTCGGCGCGAAGCTGCTCGAGTGAAACTCCCGAGTTGTGCTGAGTGGACAGCACAACCGCGGAGACGGACTCGGCAACATTGCCGTTGTATCCGATGGTGACCTGGGTCTTGCCATCGGGGCGAAGGTAGTCAACCAAACCACTCTTGCGCACCTCGGCTAGGCGCTCCGCCAGGCGGTGCGAGGTGTGGATTGCGGTTGGCATGAGCGTTGGGGTCTCGTTGGTTGCATAGCCAAACATGAGGCCCTGATCGCCTGCGCCCTGGGAGTCGAAGCGATCCGCAGAGCCGCCCTCGCGCGCCTCAAAGCCGGAGTCCACACCGGCTGCGATGTCTGGCGACTGCTGGCCGATGGATACCGAGACACCGCAGGACGCGCCATCGAAGCCAATTTGGCTGGAAACGTAGCCGATATCCTTGATTTTCTGGCGCACCAGCTGCGGGATTTCAACGTATCCGGAGGTTGTTACCTCACCGGCAATGTGCACGAGACCGGTGGTGACCATGGTCTCAACGGCAACGCGCGCGCCGGTGTCTTGCGCGAGCATGGCATCCAGGATGGTGTCTGAGATTTGGTCGCAGATTTTGTCCGGGTGACCCTCGGTGACGGATTCGGAAGTGAAGAAACGCAGATTACTCATAGACCTTCAAGTATATCCGCGGCCGCTGACATTTATTAGGCCAGGTGAGCTGCTAAAAACTCCACTATCGCGCTGGCAACGTGCTGCTTTGAGCCGGTGGCGTGCGCAGAGTTGCCCTGTTGGTCGAGCAAATACACCGTGTTGTGATCCGCTCCAAAAACTGCGCCTTCGGATACATCGTTGGCCACAATGAGATCGCAGCCCTTGGAATCTAGTTTCACGGTTGCCAGCGACGCTAGGCGCTCAAGCGAGCCCGCGGTCTCGGCGGCAAAACCAACGGTAAGACACGGAAGGTTCTGCGATCGAATGAACTCCACGGCCTCGGCAAGAATGTCTGGGTTTGCAACGAGGCGAAGCTCGAGAGAGTTTCCGATCTCGCTGCGCTTGATCTTCTGAGTCTGAGGGTTCTCCACCCTGAAATCCGCAACAGCGGCAGTCATCACCAGAATATTGGCTTCCGGCAAGATTTCATCAACTGCGATGGCCAGTTCGCGCGCGGTTGTCACCGAAATTACGGTGTCGATTCCGCTAGTTGAGATAGCCAAATTGGCACCGATGAGGGTCACCCTCGCACCCGCCGCCGTGGCAGCCAGCGCGATGGCAACGCCCTGCTTGCCGCTCGAGTGGTTGCCGATGAAACGAACCGGGTCGATCGCCTCGCGAGTGCCACCGGCGGTGACCACAACGTGTTTGCCAGCGAGCGAAACCTGAGTCTTCGCTGCTCGGTTTGCTGCCACAGACAACGCCACCGAAACGATCGCCTCGGGCTCTGGCAAACGACCAGGCCCGGTGTCGGCACCGGTTAGGCGGCCCGAGTCTGGGTCAAGCACGGTCACGCCGCGCTCCCGCAGCAGCGCCACGTTGGCCTGGGTTGCCGGGTTTTGCCACATCTCGGTGTGCATCGCTGGGGCAACAACAACCGGCGCCTTCGATGCCAACAGAGTGTTTAGCAGCAGGTCATCGGCCATTCCGGCCGCGAATCGAGCCAAAAATGCCGCGGTAGCAGGCGCAACCACGATGAGGTCGGCCTCCTGGCCAAGGGCCACGTGCTTGACGGAATCCACATCGGTGTACAGGTCTGGGTCTACCGCATTGTGGCTCAGGGCCTCAAGGGTTGTGGCACCGATGAACCGCAGCGCATTCTGGGTGGGAACCACCTTGACGCTGTGGCCGGCCTCGCTGAGGGCGCGGATGATGCCGGTTGCCTTATATGCGGCAATACCACCGGTGATGCCTACGATGACATTCAACACGGTGGTATTCCTTAGGTTTGGTGCGCGAAGCGAAGGCCTCGAAAGAGACTAGACGCGGGTGACGTTGAGCTTGTCTTCGTCAATCTCGTGCATTGCGATGGTGAGAGGCTTCTCATCGATGGTGGTCTCAACCAGCGGACCAACGTTGTTGAAGAGGCTTCCCTCGTGCAGTGCCGAGTAGTACTCGTTGATCTGACGGGCGCGCTTTGCAGCGAAGATGACGAGCTCGTACTTGGTGAGCTTCTCGCCGTCGAACTCCTTGTTCAGCAGGTTGTCGATTGATGGGCTTACAATGCCCACGAGCTTTTCGGCCATGGTTTGCTCCTTGATTGGCTTGAAAATTTTGGTGATGGCGAGTCCGCAAAAACGCGGTTCGCTAGTCCTGCATCAATTCTACGATGCGGCGGGCACATTCAGCCACCTCATCGTTGATTACGACGTGATCGAATTCGCTCTGGGCGGCCAATTCTTGGCGCGCGGTCTCGAGGCGAATCGCCTGCTCCTGCGCGGTTTCGGTGCCACGGCCGGCAAGCCTGCGCACCAGTTCATCCCAGCTTGGCGGCGCAATAAAAACGAGGTTCGCCTCGGGCATGGCGCGCTTCACCTGGCGCGCACCCTGGATGTCGATCTCGAGAATGAGCTTCTCCCCCGAAGCCAGCGCCTTCTCAACCGGTTCGCGCAGCGTGCCGTACTTGTTGGTTCCGTGCACAACCGCGTACTCCAGCATTTTGCCCGCGTCGATTGCGGCATCGAACTCATCCATGGAGAGGAAATGGTACGAGACGCCATCAACCTCGCCCGGGCGTGGCGCGCGGGTGGTTGCCGAAACCGAAAGGTGCACCTGCGGGTAGTTCTGCAGAATGTGCTTGATCACGGTTCCTTTGCCAACTGCCGTTGGCCCCGCGATGACGGTGAGGCGCGTCACTACAGCAATCCCTCGGCTAGTTCGGCCTTGGCGGCATCGATTGCGTCGGCGACGCCATCGGGGCCTGCTGAGAGCACGGAACGCGAAACGGTGGCGATTACCTGGCCTGCGGCAACGCCGAAGAGACGGCCGGCATCTGCCAAACGCGCTCCCTGGGCGCCAAATCCCGGCGCCAGAATCGGGGTGTGGACCTCTTGAGGCAGTGTGGTGATGTGCCCCATACCAAAGCGGTTCAGGTTTAGCGTTGCGCCAAGAACCGCGCCTGCCGAGCCCATTAGCTCGCCGGCGCCGGTGGTCACCGAGTTGATCTGCTGCAGCCCAGCCCAGATTGCCGAGGCAACCGACATTGAGTCGGCTGGGATCGGGTTGCCGTCGGCATCGATGCCGGCAACGCCCTCAACCTGTGCGTTCTGCAGGGTTGCGCCCTCCGGGTTTGAGGTTGCGGATAGGACGAATATGCCCTTGCCGCGCTCAAACGCCGAGGCCATGGTTGGCATGAGAGATGCAAGGCCAAGGTATGGCGAGACGGTGAGGGCGTCCGAGTAGAACGGCGCGCTCTTGCCCAGCCACGCATCGAAGTAGGCCTCCATGGTGCTGCCAATATCGCCGCGCTTGGCATCCATGATCACAAGGAGACCGGCCTCGCGGGCCTGCTCTCCCAGCTCCTCAAGAACGGCAAAGCCGCGCGAACCAAAGCGCTCGAAGAACGACACCTGCGGCTTGATGATGCCAACGCGACCAGCGGCGGCCTGAACCACCGTCTTGGCGAAGGTCTCGAGGCCGCGAGGGTCGTCGGGCAGGCCCCACTCCTCCAGCAGCGCCGCGTGGGGGTCTACCCCAACGCAGAGCTGTCCGTGAGTTGCAAAGGCTGCGCCTAGGCGGTGACCAAAACTGCTAGGCAATTGCTGCCTTTCGGTTGGCTGCGTGCTCCTGAAGCGACTTCACTGCAAAAGGCCCCGCGATTACGGTTTCGAACGAACCGATTGCGGCGGAAAGCTGGGCGATGGTGGTGAAAATGGCCTTGTCGGCAGCGGTTGTGGCGGCACGAATCTCGTAGCCATCCTTTACCGCGCTTCCGGTGCTCGGGGTGTTCACAACCACGTCAACCTGGCCGGCCGAGATCAGCTCAACAATGTTTGGGCCGTCAACGGTGTCGGCACTGTACTTGCGCACAATCGATACCTCGATGCCGTGGCGCTTGAGCATGGCTGCGGTTCCGGCGGTTGCCAAAATCTTGTAGCCAAGCTGCTGCAGGCGTCGAACCGGCAGAACCACGTGTGGCTTGTCGCGGTCGGCAACCGAGATGAACACGGTTCCCTCGGTTGGCAGTGCCGAACCTGCTGCGGCCTGGCTCTTTGCGAAGGCGGCTGGGAACG
>Ga0213920_1001285_pt1 | contig 14262 bp, 17 predicted proteins | sample McNCre1117MG_FD_161054 | JGI IMG/M metagenome (GOLD analysis project Ga0213920, IMG submission 161054) | Freshwater microbial communities from McNutts Creek, Athens, Georgia, United States - 11-17 MG | ecosystem: Environmental > Aquatic > Freshwater > Creek | place: USA: Georgia | collected...
TGTTCCCAGTTATCGCAGAGGATAGACAAATGGGCAGGCTGGTTGCTTGCTTTTCCCCAGCCACTCAAAAATTTGTCGGTCATGTTGACGTAAATCATTTTCGCCGTCTCCTATTGCTGGATGGGTAATTAGTGCATTTCGCGGAAACGGATGGTTAATTCAGCGATACGGTTAGCCCGTTCGCCTGCTTCGGCCTCAAGGCACTTCAAGCCATAATCCTGCGCCTGTTCAGCATCATCAAAATCGCAAACATCGAGGATGGTATCATTCTCACGAACAATAGAGCGGAAGAAAGTATCGTTCTTTTGGATTTGCAAGGTAAGCATGTGGTTCTCCTGTGTAAGTGACATGATCATCATAAACCGATTCGACCTTGAGGAACAAGACAAATTGTCTTGAGTAAAAATACTTATTATAATTATTGCGGTTAATTCATCTTGATCGGTTGGATCAGATTGAACGACGTTTTAAAAATTCGCCAGCTGCCCTTGCTGGTCCTTCATCACAGAATAAACAAATAGAGAGAACAAACAGACAAGGGAAAGAGGAATAATCCTTCAGGCAAGCAAACCAGCCAAACAATCAAATCAGCCAGCCTCGTTTGATTTTATTCAGACGCCGAGGTATTATATAACAATGGCTTAGGGGAATGGGAAATTCCCTTTACCATATAAACATATCTTTATATGAAAAAGGGGATAAAAATGCCCAGAGGCGGCGCAAGAGTGGGTGCAGGACGTCCAGCTGGTCGGACTGATCTGGAGGCTAGGGGAAGGCGCATCCAGAAGGAAATAAACAAGAAGCTATCACTGGAGGCTGGGAAAAGCCCGCTCGACTTCTTGTTGATGGTCATGCAGGATAAAGACCAGCGGATGAACATGCGGATGCAAGCAGCCGTTGCTGCCGCTCCTTACTGCCACGCCAAGCTGGCAAGCGTGGAACTGAAAGGGGATGCGACCCAGCCGCTCATGGTTCAATCCGACATTGGGCAGGCATTGGCGGCACTGGCAGAGCTGGCTCGGCAACAGTCTGGTCAGATCATCGACGTGCTTCCAGCCGACGTGAAAGAGATAGAACCGCCTCGCCAATGATGCAGAGCAACATAAAAACAGGACATTGTGTCGTGTCGATGGGGGTAAAGTATTTCGCAGGTGCAGCAATTTGAGGGGTCAAGAACATGTGCAAGGGGTGACACCCCCCATTCGCGGTCTGTGACCTAAGCATAATACCCCCTCCCTCCCGTAATCAAATATTTGATTTTTCCCCAAACAATGTTATAAACAATTGGTGGCGGGTTTTTACTGTTTCACCGCCTTTATCGCCCATGAAGCAGAACAGTGTCAGTGGGTGGACGTTTGATCTGGATACGAGTGGGAAAGCCCGGTCGTCGTGATTCCAGACTATGGTTTCCGACTCGTGAGGGAACCACCAGTTTGATCTGGATACTGGGAGTGGGAAGACACGCCTTCCTCCGAGTCGAGATGCCAGACATAGATGCGCAAGGCGTGAGCGCTCTCGTTTATGGGTGTTATATGTGTGTCACAGCAATGAAGAAAGCTCCTGCTGGGGTTAGCGCCCCAGAGTTTAAACCCTACCCCTATGGAGATGCTGTGATGGAAATTAAGATCAATATACCAGTTTTTGAGTTGGATGGCGAGCAGGTTGATAATGTTGACCTGACTATTACCAATCACAACTTGCGCCGCGATTATGTCGTGATCCAGAAGGGTGGATTGAGTTTGACTATATCGTCGTCGGATATGGAACGGGCTATACAGGCGGCTCGGCTGGCGCATAAGATCTAAAGATTAAGGGGGCCGAAGCCCCCTTTTTTATTAGGCGTAGTCTTCTTCAGACCATCCTTCTTCATCCTCGTCCTCGTCACCGAGGAAGTCGGACTCATCATAGGTGTCCATGTAGAGAGCGTCAGCAGCAAGGTAGAGATGCTCGATGCGATCTTCTACTTCGACGTTTTCCAAAAACGAAGCTGCGTATTCGATAGAAACGGTAGCGACACCATCTTCATCATAGGTGGCTACAAGGGTACCAATTACTTGCTGTTCCATTGCAATGTCCTCGATAAGGGTTAATTCTTTTGCCGATGCAGGCAGTACGAATGTGATGTTAGTAGACATATTGACCTCTAAATGCTGGGCGACCACGGATCATCTCACACAATTCCGGTGGCATTATGTTTCCATCCTCGTCAAAAGATAAAAACACAAACCCCGGACATGCGCGGGACGGAGCAGCTTCTGAGTACTCGAAAGCGGGGCTGTTGGGGTCACCAAGCATACCCGCTTCGATACCGTAATGGCTGCCGTTCCGATTCCGTATGGCAGTCATCTGAAGCTGGTGGCTATGTGACGTTACCATTGTGACACCGCTATGAAGGGCATTGTTCCAAGCGGCGTGGATACCACCACGGAAGCGGTGACGTATTTCTACGTTATTGATTGTTGCCGCATAGCAAAACTTCCATTCAGGAAAGCGATCAACAAATGATCCTAAGTAATCCTCAAGCTCAGGCGCTTGATTAGCCAAATAATTATCGACACGAATATCATGATTACCAACTGTCCATATCCTTGTCTTGGCTTTAGGAAGCATTTTGAGATGCTCGTATACTGCCTCAATCTCATCCATTATTTTGGGGGCGCGTGATCCGAGGAACCGTCCGTGACGGCTAACCCTTGCGCCGTCGATAATATCGCCATTCAAAACTATGGCATCTGGTTTGTATTTTTTAGCTACCTTGCAGAAAGCCTTCCACATCAGGCTTGGCTCACCGGGCCATATATGGGCATCGCCCCCAATTAATACAGTCTTAATTTCTTCTGTGGGTATGTGGTGATCTTGATATGTCCAACCATTTTTGTCTCGGATGAAATGACGGTTAACATCGTCTTCATTGTAATGGTCTGGAAATTTAAATTGCGCTTTGCGGAGTCTGGTTTGGAATGTTGTTCGCTGTAGATTTAATGACTTTGCTGCACGCTCTACACTTCCATATGCTTTCCATATTCTGAGCGTCTCTAACAACAGCTCATCAGATAACGGTGTCATAGCAATCTCCATGTTAGCTGTGAGATAAGCACAGCATTATTGTGTATTTATCATGACAAGACGCGGACTGCATTGAAATTATTGGTTAATACGGATACTTGATTTAATCCGAATTTAATGGTTTAATTAATTTGCTTCATTTACGAAAGCAGGGGAGTGTTATGATTGAACCTATGATGGAATTTTGGAATGGCTCCGACAGGCATATGATGTTTGTTTTGAGCCAACAATTCTCATCATTGCCGAGCTACACTATATTAAAACCGGGAGAAAGCATTACAGTTTTTGACCAGCGGTCTATGGTGACGGCAATGATTCGTGATTTGACGGAAAAAGAACTTGAAGATTTTCTTGAAAAAGAAAAAGAGTTGATGGAGCGCAACAGTGACAAATGAAAAATTAAAGTCCTATGTTGACCGCATAGAGCGGTTGGAAGAAGAAAAATCTGGTATTGCCCAAGACATTCGAGAGCTGTATCAGGAAGCCAAGGCCACCGGCCTAGACCCAAAAATTGTCAAAAAAGTAATTGCTTTGCGTAAAAAATCCGAAGAGGATCGCAAACAAGAACAGGCAATGATTGATCTATATATGAATGAACTTGGTATGCTGGCGGACACACCTTTGGGAATTGCCGCAATTGACGCAAGACTTAAAGAAGATCAGGCTTGGAAAGCCATTAAATGACGGATTTAAATCCACAAAAAGCATTTGATATAGTACAAACTTCAGTTGCCAGCATGGACCCAAACAACCAGCTGGCAACTTTGGCACGTTTAAAATGGTTAAAACAAGCACGCCCGCAACAAATTATTCCAGAAAATAACAATTGGACAACTTGCGGCGTTATGGCTGGTCGCGGATTTGGCAAAACAAAAATGGGGGCTGAGTGGGCATGGTGGAAGGTTTGGGAAAACCCCAACCGATACGGCGCCATCATTGCCCCAACCCGATATGACGCGCAAGCTGTTTGTATTGAGGGTCCAGCTGGTATTTTAAATTGCTGCCCTAGGGAACTAATAACATCATACAACAAATCAGAACTTAAACTAACATTTGCCAATGGGTCTACATTACAAGGGTTTAGCTCATCAGAGCCTGACCGTTTGCGTGGACCGCAGCATCATTTTGCATGGTGTGACGAGTTGGCAGCGTGGGAAAATCCAGACGATACATGGGATATGTTGCAGTTTGGTATGCGTTTAGGGGATCATCCGCAAACCATATGGACAACAACACCAAGACCAATACCATTGGTTAGAAAATTAATTACTTTACCTCAAAGCCTTTTAATTCGGGGAACCACATATGATAACAAAGATAATTTGCCGCAGTCCTTCTTTGCTGCTTTGGATCAATACAAAGGGACAAAAATCGGGCGCCAAGAGCTATTGGGTGAATTGCTTGATAACGAAGAAGGCGGGATTATTAAACGGGGATGGTTTAATATTTGGCCAAGAACAAAACCCCTTCCTCCATTTCAGACAATTGTTGTATCAATGGATACGGCTTTCACGGAAAAAACCCTCAACAAGAAAACGCACGATCCAGACCCGACAGCTTGCGTGGTTCTTGGGCATTTCGACCACGATGGAATGGTAGGTTTTCTTGTCCTTGATTGCTGGCAGGAGCATCTTGGCTTTCCAGATTTGGTGGAAAAAACAAAAAAAGAAATGAATGTTCGGTGGGGCGATGATGAATTTAGAGCCAAAATTAAACCGCAAATTGGTTCATCTAAGCCGTATAACATGGGAAAAAAACCAGACCATTTAATTTTAGAAGACAAGGGATCGGGCATATCACTTCGCCAAATGCTTTACCGTGAGGGGCTTTTTCCCATTGCATATAACCCCGGACATGCCAGTAAACTGACCCGCCTACATGCCGTATCCCATATTTTTGAGGCCGGTCTGGTGTATCTGGTGGAAAGCAAAAAGGTGCCGGAAGAACCAGCAACATGGACAAACGAGCTGGTTAGCCAGCTCTGCACATTCCGTGGGGAGGGGTCGATCCGGCATGACGATTACGTTGACGCCACGACGCAGGCTTTGCATTGGCTTGCAGATAATGCTAGATTGTCCATTACTGAAGATGATGATGATTATTATCTTGGGCCTCAAAAACCGGTGGTAAACCCTTATGCCGTCTAATTACCCTACTCCACAACAGCTTCAGGAAGAAATGGCTCTTTTGCAGCGCCTTTCCAATGCTGGATATGCAGGCATACCAACAGGTGGCAATCCAAACTATGGAATGGTTCAAAACGGTCAGGCCGCAATGCCCCAGCCATCTCCCTTGCAGGCAATGGGCGGTGGTCAGGCGCCATTAAATCCAGCGGACCAGCAAGCACAAGTTTTGCGGCAACTTGGGCAGGGGGCCAACGCCACCGGCTATCGGTCCATGAAAAGCCCATCTGTCATTCCCCTAAACGCTGTTCTTGGTAACGGTGATAATGAATTTAATGTTCACGCTGAACCAATGATGTCGGGCAATAAATATCGCGCTTTCAATGCAGAGATTGCTGGGCCGTTAGGTGGCGGTGAATTGGCCGTCCAAGGTGGGGCAGGCCGCATGTTTGGTCAAAACAAATCTCCTGCTGATATTGAAATTGGCGCTAAATACACACATGGCTTTGCTGCCGGTGGATTTGTTGACGGTGAATCTTTGGTTGAGCCAATTGATATTAACACCCAACAGCAAATCAACACTATGATGAGCAATGGTGGGTTAGCAAGTACGGGCCGACAAGACCTTGCATCTTTTGCTGAGGGTGGCCCAGTTACAGATGAATTTGTCAAATCCCCATTGCAGCAAGTGCAAGAACAGCCATCGGGCCTAGATGTTCTTAAACAAGAATTTGCCAAGAGGGGTTTGGATTTTAATAAATTTTTGGCTTCCACTCCCGTTATGCAGCAGTCGTTAGCCCAAGCCCAAAACATGGGCATTGGGGGAGACACAATGCTTGCGCATATTAACCCGCAAGAAGCCAAATTATTAAAAAAAAACGGCGGATCGGGTGAGATAAATCCATACACTGGACTGCCAATGTTTGATGATGGCGGTGGAGGTGGCGACGGCGGCGGCGGCGGCGGAGATGGAGGCGGCGACGGCGGCGGCGGTGGTGGAAATGATAGTGGGGGTAACGACAACGGCGGCAATGATAACGGCGGTAATGATAACGGCAGCGATAATGGCAATGACCAAGGTGGTAATAATAATGACGCCAGCGGTCAAAATTCAGAATCTGCCGCAAACGCAGCGGCTGAATCTGCTCAAGCGGCAGCCGAAGCATCGGATGTTGGCAATTTAGGAAGCTCCGCAACTACAAGTGAGGCTGGGCAGGCCGCCGCAGCAGCTTCAAACGCCAATGCAAATGCCGAATCGGCTGCAGCGCAAGCAGCTGCCGAAGCATCAGATATTGGGAATTTGGGTGGCTCTGCTGCAACCAGTGAGGCTGGGCAGGCCGCAGCTGCACAGTCTGCTCAAAATGCAGAAAATGCCGCAGTCCAAGACGCCGCTGAAGCATCAGACATTGGAAATTTGGGTGCAGTTGGTGCGATGTCGCCAGCTGGTCAGGCAGCAGTTGCTCAATCTGGGCAAAATGCGCTTGGTGCGCTATCGTCCGTGGGGCCAGCCACCGCAACAGAAGCTGATATGGCCGCTGTTGCCGCTATTGCTTCTGCTATCGCCGCCCAAAATGGGCGCTCCTCAATTAACGCTGGCGATGTTGCCGCAGCAGTTGCATCCTTGGGTGGATCTGTAGCCTTGGGTAATGCACCAGCTTCTGTTGAGGGTGCGGTTAATGTAGACTTTGGTGGCACCGCACCAGCTGAAGCAGCGGCTCCTTCAGAGGCCGCCGCTCCCGCAGAAACAGCCGCCCCAGCTGAAAATGCTGCACCGGCTGAAACTTCAGCAACCGTTTCCGACCAAACCGGTGCTATCTCTTCACCAGCAACATCACTTTCATCATTCTCCTCCGCTCCAGCAGAAATGTCTGGCTTTAGCGGTCTATCAAATGCAGCGCAGTCAGCAAATGTTGGCACAAATGCTAATGCTGCCACATCTGCAATTGGCGCATCTATGGGCGCAAATTCACCATCTGGGGCAAGTAATACTGGAACGTCAGCATCGGGAACAACAACCGGATCTGGGGATGCAATGGCTGCAGCACTCGCGGCTTTAGCCACCTCATTGACCGATCCAAATGCCGTTAAGTCTGCGCAAGAACAATCGGCAAAAGATGCAGAGGCCGTTGCGCCAACGACCACAAATGTTCCTACTTTTGCTGCCTTTAACTCAGGCCCAAATGCAACAAACACAGGTACATCAAATCCCGGTCTTGCTGCGGCGAAAGATCAAGCGCCAATGGCATCTGGCATTAACATTGGTCCAGCTAATTTAATGGCAGCAAACCTGTCAGATGCTTTGACCGGCACAACAACAGGGACGCCTGCTGCGCAATCCGCACCAACTGCAGTTGCCACAAATACCGCTGCACCAACCACAGATATTGGAACGCCAGCTACCAAATCGGCACAAACAACTGGGCAATCAATTGCCAGTATGGTGGGTAACGCGATTACAAATACTGTAGACAAGGCGCTATCAAATCCAGCATCTACGGTCACCAATGCCGTTGTTGCTGCAGTGCCTGTTGTTGGCCCTCTTAATTCTATATCAGGTCTATTAGGTGGCCCAACTATTGGTAGTAGCTTGTTTGGAAGCGGCTCGGGGTCTTCTACTAGCACAGGCACTGGATCTACATCAGGGACCAAAGGTACAAACGTCGCCTCGACAAATCTTGATTATGTAGGAGGTGGCGGCGGAAGTGGTGGCGATTCTACTGGGACGGTACCAACAACAGGAACAGTTCCAATTGGAAGCCCATTAAACTTAACTTATTATCAACGAAAATTTGCTGGATACCCAGAAAATATCCTTCGATATGGATACGGGCCTGAAAAAAATTATTATACCTATGCTGCAAAAGGTGGTAAAGTTTCTCCTCTTAACGCAATGCGGAAAGCATAATCATGGACGGAATGAACGATCAATCGCAGGCCGGTCAGACTCAGGGTGAAGAGTTTGATATGGAAATGGATAACGATGAACAGGAAACTGAAGACGGTGGCCTGTTAATTACCATTGGCAATGAAGTATCTGATAATCCAGAATTTTATATTAATATGGCGGTTATTCTAAAAGAACAAGAAATGAATGACCTTGCGCTGGATATTATTGATGCTGTTCAGCGTGACAAAGAAGCTCGTTCATTGCGGGATAAACAATACGAAGAGGGTTTAAAGCGGACAGGATTGGGAAATGATGCCCCCGGCGGCGCACAATTCCAAGGTGCATCAAGGGTGGTACACCCTATTTTGACCGAAGTGTCTGTTGATTTTGCTTCCAGAACAATTAAAGAAATTTTTCCGCGCTCTGGCCCGGACGGCGGCCCAGTGCGCGAATTTATTGTTGGTCAGGTAACAAAAGAAAAAGCAGAAAAAGCCAAGCGCAAGTCCCGTTACTTTAACTGGCAGCTGACTGTGCAAATGCCAGAGTTTCGGTCTGATCTTGAGCAACTTTTAACACAGGTGCCTCTTGGTGGCGCCCAATATCTTAAATTAACATGGGACAAGAGGCTTAAGCGTCCACGTCCATTTTTTATTCCGATTGATGATATGTATTTGCCGTATGCGGCGACATCATTTTACTCGGCAGAACGCAGAACGCATAGACAAACCATTACACGCCTTGAATTTGATCGCCGTGTAATGTCAGGATTGTATCGGGATATTGAGCTGACGGCAGCGGCTGTTCCAGAAGAAACAAAGGCCGCACAGGCTAACGATAAAATTGAAGGCCGTACACAAGAAGACTATTATGATGAAGATGGTCTGCGCGAAATTTACGAGTGCTATGTTGAGTGCGAAATAGCTGAAGATGAATACACGGCGGGGGAAATTGCGCCATACATCATATCAATCGACGTATCATCTAAAAAAATATTGGGCATTTATCGCAACTGGGAAGAGGATGATAAGCGTCGCGTAGCTCTTGATTGGATTGTTGAATGGCCATTTGTGCCGTGGCGCGGCGCTTACCCAATTGGCATTGTGCATATGATTGGTGGTCTTTCCGCAGCCATCACAGGGTCACTTCGCGCTTTGCTGGATAGCGCTCATATTCAAAACAGCCAGACAGGCATGAAGCTAAAGGGCGGCAGTAAGGGCGGTCAATCCCTTAATATCCAGCCAACGCAGATTTTGGAAGTTGAAGGCACTCCAAATGGCGATGATATTCGCAAAACATTTATGCCTTTGCCATTCAATGGCCCATCGCCTGTTCTCTATCAACTTATGGGTTTTTTGACAGAAACAGCAAAGGGTGTTGTCCGAACAACATTTGAGGATCTTTCGGACAACCCAGACCGGTTACCCGTCGGAACGACACTGGCTCTTATTGAGCAAGGCATGACAGTGTTTAATGCCATTCATGCACGTTTGCATGATTCAATGGGCAAAACCCTGAAAATACTTCATCGCCTTAATAAAACATATCTTGATGAAGAAGAAGTGTTTGATGAAACAGGTGAGCTGCTTGTTCGACGTTCTGATTTTAATGGACCGATCGACGTTATCCCAGTTTCAGACCCCAACATTTTTTCTGAAACACAACGGTTTGCACAAGTGCAGATCATTGCAGACCGAGCTGCCGCCAACCCAACCATGTACGATCAGCGCAAGGTTGAAGAGCTTATTCTTGATAGGACTAAAATCCCAGACGCCAAAAGCCTTTTGATTCCTCGTCCACAGCCAGAGCGCCTTAATGCGGTCAACGAAAATTTAGCGGCGATGATGGGCAAGAGCCTTATTGCTTTCCCAGATCAGGATCACTTGGCCCACCTTAAAGTGCATTTGGATTTTATGACAAATCCAGTTTTGGGTGGCAATCCCATTATAGCCCCGTCGTTCATCCCGCTTGTTCTCACTCATATCAAAGACCATATTGGTATGTGGTATGTAACCGAGACGGTAAATTATGCCTCAAGGCTGGCGGGTATGGATGTTTCATTGCTGATGGATTCTAAAGATCCAGAGGTAGATCAAGAGTTTGATAGGATGTTGGCAGCCACAAGCGAACAAATCAATATGTCTGCCCAACAAACACTTGGCGGCATCCCGCCGGTTATTCAGCAAGCTATTCAATTTATGCAGTCTCTCAACCCAGCGCCGACAGATCCATCCAAGGTTGCTATGGTTTCTGCACAGGCTCAACAGGCAGATGTGCAGCGTAAGGCTCAAGCGGATCAAATTAAAGCTGCTATTGACAAACAAAAGATCGACGCCGATCTTGCTGCTAAGACGGCTGAAATTCAGGCTCGTGAGAGAATTAACCAAGAAGATAACCAAACCGCTATGCTTATTGCTGCATCTGAGATACAAGCTGGGCATAGGACTAACATTAAAACCGGAACCGCTTTAGGTCATGGAGAATAAAATGAAAGCAGTAGCACAGCATAAGCGTTATGCTATGGGTGAAGCAATTCCTCAGCATAAAGGCAAACCAGCGCCCATGAAAAATGGTGGCATGGCATGGGAAGGTTCTGCAAAAGATGAAATGCAGGACAAAAAACTTGCTAAAAAGCACCATATGAGCATGAAAGCATGGGAAAAATCCCCTATGGACGCTAAGCATGATCGTCAAAAGTCTATGAAAGGCTTGAAGCGTGGCGGTTGCGCATGAGCTTTATCTGATTGAGCGGGTTATAATAGCGCTAAAAAAAGAGTTAAATAGTTTGGCTCATAGTGCATTATCTCAACCCGCTTCACGAGACGCCTATGAATACGGGCGTATGGTCGGCAATTATGCCGGTCTTAAACATGCCGTGGAGACAATTGAAGCGGCTTTAACTACTGAAAGTGAGGACAACGATCATGGTATCATTCGCCGTGGTGAATCCCAATTCGTCATCAGAAATTGATGAGGCTTTTCCAAATGTGGACTTTGGTGTGCGGCCTTTAGGTTCGCGGGTCTTAGTACAGATCCGTATGCCTAAAACCAAAACCAAAGGGGGGATACTTTTATCTAACTATTCTAAGGAAGCGGAGCAAGACAATACGCAGGTAGCCAAAGTCATAAGCGTTGGCCCTCTTGCGTATCGTAATAGACAGACTATGGAGCTGTGGCCGGAAGGGGCTTGGTGCAAAGAGGGTGATTTTATCTTTGTGCCAAAGTATGCTGGCGCACGGTGGCGTAGGGATATTCCCGGCTCAAATGGGGAAAAGGTCGAGTTTGTTATTTTTAATGATCTTGACATTATTGGTGAAGTTTACAGCGATCCAATTGCTGTACAGGCACACGTTTGAGGTGGGACATGAACGATAAAAAACGCCAAACCATTGAAGAACATGATGAAAACGACGACGACATTGAGATTATTGAGCTTGATGAAAATCAAGATGATGATGAAGATGATCGTTTAGAATCTGAGCAACGTGAAGCTCAAGATGACGGTGAAGACGGCAGTGAAGAAAATCTTCGCCAACAACGTCGGAAGCGTCAAAAGCAGCGTCAAAAAGAAAACATGCGCAAAACGCGGGAAGAAAATCTCGTTCTTTTGCGTGAATTAGCTGAAGCCAAGGAGCGCCTTGCTGCCTTGGAAAGCAGAAACGTCCAGTTGGATGCAAGCACGGCTGAGTATAAGTACAATCAGGCTGTATCCGCTGTACAACATGCTGAAAATCAGCTAAAAGAAGCATTTGAGACCGGTGACGGTGAAAAGGCCATCAAGGCCCAGCGTCTTCGGGAGCAAAGTTTGCAAGCGGCGAAAGAGGCTGACGAGCTAAAGCGTCGTTTGAAAGATCCATCTTTACGCGAGACTGGTCCATCCTTGGACTCAAGGACAGAACGGTTGGCTAAAGAATGGATGCAAGACAATCCTTGGTTCAACCCATCTGGGAAGGACGAGGATTCTGTAATTGCCCGTGCCGTCGATGAGGCTTGGGCGGAAGAAGCTAGGCAGAGGGGGATTAGTCCATCCTCAGAAGATTATTGGGACGAATTAGATGTTCGTGTGAAGAGGCGCTTGGAAGGCGTATCTGACCGGAACAGAAAAAAAGGCCCACCTCCGGTATCTGGTCGAGGTGAATACTCACCGCGAACAGGAACAAAACGAGAGCAATTCTATCTGTCTCCAGAACGTATTAAAGCGTTGAAAGACGCAAACCTGTATGACGATCCTGAAACAAGGAAAAGGTTTGCTAAACGATATGCTGAATACGACCGACAGAACAAAGCCTAGTAAGGAGAAAGATCATGACCGATCTGCGAACTAAAAAAAGTGAAGACCCGGGCCGTACCTCACGGGGTATGGAAGATCGACCAGTCACTGAAAATCGGGTTATCTCCGATCAAGACCGGCTCGATATGTTCCGCATGTCTTTGCACCAATCTGCGCTACCGGACTTGCCGGAAATTCCCGGATACCATGTTTGCTGGCTAACAACAGCAAACCCCCGCGACTCTATTCATTACCGTCGCTCCCTTGGTTACGAGCCAATTCTGTCTGAGGACATTCCCGGTTGGGAACATACGTCCATCAAAACAGGCGAATACGCTGGTTTAATTGGGGTTAATGAGATGGTTGCTTTTAAACTTCCTATGCGCCTTTATGAGGCATATATGAAGGAATCGCACCATGAGCGGCCTAGGCAGGAAGAGCAAAAACTTGCTGATACTGCGGATTTTATTCGCGCACAAGCGAAGCAAATGGGCGGGGATGTGTACGAAGGGGATGGCTACGAAGGTTTGCGTTCACCAATGTCACGTTAACCAAAGGATGAAGCTATGACTTCGACTCTTAATCCATTTGGTCTCCGTGCGGTCTACAGCCCTATGGGTATTGTTCGTCCGTTCAGCGGCCAAATCAAATCAGGCTATGGTTCTGATATTTATCAGAATATGCCCGTCCGCTATGGCGTCTCCGGTGATTCCGGGTCCGTCGAAGGTTACATTGTTCAGTCTGCTGCTGGTGAAGCCATCATCGGCACCTTTATGGGTGTTGAATATGTTGACTCAACCGGTCGCCAGCGCGTGAGCAACTACTGGCCTGCCAACACAGTCGCCACAGAGATTGTTGCCTATTACACAACCGATTACACGATTGTGTATGAAATTCAGGCAAATGCTACTCTGTCGATTGCCAGCATTGGTGGTCAGTACAACATTAGCGGCGTAACTGGTACGACTCCTCTTGGATTCAGCACCGCATCGCTCAATGTTGCTTCGTCCGCCTCCAACGCACAGTTGCGCGTCATCGGCCTGTCCGATTACGTTGACAATGCTTGGGGCGATACCTATCCGATCGTTCAGGTGCAGATTGCTAAGCATCAGAACGTCGCAACCATTGCTGCTTACTAAGGAGGGCTGAACAATGGCACTTCCAATGAGAAGTACTGACTTCCGGTCAGTAGTTGAGCCTATCCTCAACGAAACTTTTGATGGCATCTACAACGTCCGCAAAGACGAGTGGGCGCAGGTCTTCAAAGAACAGCGTGGTATTCCACGCAACTACCATGAAGAGCCGGTTCTGTTCGGCTTCGGTGCAGCTCCTGAGCTTCCCGACGGCACGGCAGTAACCTACCAGAGCGGTGGCGTTCTGTTCCTTGCACGGTACACCTACCGTGTTTATGGACTGGCGTTCGCTCTGACCAAGGTTCTGGTGGAAGATGGCGATCATATCTCGATTGGCCGCACTTATGCGGAACATCTTGCTCGTTCGCTCATCGAAACAAAGGAAACACTGGGCGCGAATATTCTCAACTATTCGTTCAACGCAGCGTATCCCGGCGGTGACGGCAAGTCTCTTGTTGCTACCGACCACCCGATTGCTAACGGTCAGACGTTCTCTAATCAGCTGACAACTGCTGCTGCTCTGTCCCAAACCTCTTTGGAACAGATTCTCGTGCAGATCCGTCAGGCCATCGACAACAACGGCAAGAAGATCCGTTTGGACCCAACCAAATTGGTTGTGTCGCCTTCAAACTTCTTCCAAGCTGAAGTGTTGCTCAAGTCGGCTCTCCGTACCGGCACAAACAACAACGACGTCAACCCGCTCGTTTCGTCCAACCAGTTGCCCGGCGGTCAGGCTAACCTGTCCCGTCTGACTTCTAACACCGCTTGGTGGGTTGAGACTGACGC
>Ga0213920_1001286_pt1 | contig 14246 bp, 26 predicted proteins | sample McNCre1117MG_FD_161054 | JGI IMG/M metagenome (GOLD analysis project Ga0213920, IMG submission 161054) | Freshwater microbial communities from McNutts Creek, Athens, Georgia, United States - 11-17 MG | ecosystem: Environmental > Aquatic > Freshwater > Creek | place: USA: Georgia | collected...
AGATCTAATGGAACATTGGTTCCTTTAAGATTAAGGTTATTTTATGACTTTCGTCAATTTACTTGTTTTTACAATTTTTTATTTGTATCTGCCCTTGTGTAGTGTTTTGTGGGCGTTTATAGTTATTGTCTAAAATAGTGTAATCTATTGTATAAAATACTATACATTTTTAAGCGTGCCAAAATAATTAATTTTTGTAAATGCTTGTAAATCAATTATGTAGAAAGTTTGGCATAGCTATTGTAATATGTTTCATGCAAACCAAAACAAAAAACAAATATTATGAGAGCAGAAATATCAATTACAGGTCAGCCAATGGGCAACTCAGCGATAGTTAGAAAACTATCAAATTACACAATGAAAAGAAACGGTATGTTTAGTTCCTATCATTTAATTTACAGTAGTGTAGCAGATGCAAAAGCAGATTTGCGTAGAGCAATCAAGCTACTTAAACAAGACACCATAGAACCAACGTGGCACGATAGAATTAACAAAGATGCTACTCATTTGACTTATGACTCAAGCGAAGCAAAATTATATAAGATATATAGCAACGAATATTAATTATGGCAACAGAGCAAAAAATATTAATCACATATGTAAACGCCTATGGCGTGCAAGTTACGGCAAAAGTAACACAGGAGCATTTAAACAGACTTTCACAAATTTATACAGTATACTTAATAAAATGATAAAACCGATTGAAAAAATAGCAATTTGCACCGCCCTTATAAATTTTTATGAGGGCGAGAGCGAAAATAAATTTATTTTCGGAATGTGCAGCAAAATAAAAAAGTTAGTTGAGATGCAATGCAAAGAACACGGCAAATATTACAAGGGGCTTTTATTAGAGTTCCCCGAATTTTGCAGACACGAAAAATATGGCGAACCTGTATTATGGTTCGCGCCTTTTGATTTTAAAAGCCGCATTGCTTACCTAAATGAAACTATTGAGATTGTAAAAGCAAGCGAAATTTTAAGAAAACAGAAAGTTGAAAAATTATTGTTGCAAGCAAGCAATGACAAAAATTTTTTAAAAGTATTTCAAGCCAAAAAGATTTTAACCGAAATAAATGAAAATTATGAGCAATTACAAAACCATTGAACACCGCAAAATTATTGTTTCAAGTGTAGATTTTAAGCCCTCATTTCACGGGGGCTACATTAACAACGAAACAGAAGTATTTAAACTTAATTATGATTTTGAAACAAAAGAGCAACAAAGAAAAATAATAAAAAACATACTTTCGTGGCTTGACAGCGAACACGAAACAAAAGTAATAAATAAAATTATAAAAGACTTGTCGCAACGTGAACACACAGTATTTCAACAGGTAAAAAGCGGGCTAAAAACCCAATTATTAAAGACATTCTCACTAAAAATTGAGAAGACAACAAGTAAACAATTTATATTAACCCTCTAAAAAACCAAAAACAATGGCAAGAGAAAACAAACAAGTGCAAAAGGTTTTTTTGCAAATCAAAAACGGTAAAATTATTCAAATTTTAACCGAAAAAAGTGAAACCTCAAAAGAATTTGAAACAAAAACGGGGCGAAAGTATCACGCAGAAGTTTACACAAATGTAATTAGTTGCATTAAGTATTTACAAGTATTCACTGATGAATATGACGGTATTGAATACAAAAAATTAAGCGTTACAATGTGCGACAATGAGCAAAAATGGGAATGTTTAACAATGTCATTCACGAGCAATTGCGCAGCTTCATTAATTACCCGCCTTTATTCGCCCGATTTTAACCCATTAGATGAAATTAATATCGGGGTGTTTAAAGACAAAGAGGGTTTTGACGTGTTATTTACTAAACAAAATGGGATAACTATAAAAAGCCCATTTAATGAAAGCAACCCTTTGCCTAAATGGGTAAAGACAACGGTAAACAAAAAAACAGTTTGGGACAAATCAGAATATTTAGATATGTTGGAGTTATTAGTTGACAAAATAAACGCACGTTTAAAGTTTGAACCGGAAACAATGCAAGCAATAAACCCAATTACAAAAGTTGATGAAAGTGTATTGTTAATTGATGACAACGCAGACGATTTAACGTTTTAAAAAAAAATCAAAATAGGGGCTTAAAAACCCCTATTTTTACACCCTTTTAAATATAAATACAATGGCACAAAAACGATATAGGGGCAAAATCACAAAGGGTAAACGTAAAGGAAAACAGGGTTTTATCACGCAACGTGAATACATCAAACAAAACATAAATAATATAAATTTTGACCCCGCAGAGCTAAACGAAAGCGAAAGCAAAATTTATAAACAGATAGTTAAAAACAAAAAAATAAGCGAAAAGGCAAAGCAGCGCCCCCGCATCAAAGGAAAGTTTTTAAATAAAGAGCAAACTAAATATTTAAAAAAAGTTTTTAAAGATACAGGGAAAGAATTTACACAGGAAAACGTAGATTTATATATTAACAATGAAATATTTTTTACATTTCAAAGTTTAAATATTTCAGATGTTATAAATGACCATAACGGTATAATTAAAATAAATGGCAAAGAGTTTAGCAAATCAGATGCAATAATTGAATTTGATACTTTAAACCGTGAAAATTACAGAGAATGGGCAGACACTTTAAAAATAAGCCAAAGCGAAATATGGTTTATAATTTACGATGCTTATTATACCCCGTTAACAAAAGTTTTAAACATTGATACAATGGTCAATGACCAAACACGAATAATTTTTAATTCAAAGCCACAAGATGCGTCAAATTCAAACGAAGACAAAGCACTTAACAAAAGCATAAGCGAAAATACATAATGAAAACTAAAAAGCCCGTTTCAAATCAAATTAACAAAGGCAACAATTTACAAAATCATATTGATTTTTTAAAAAATACAAATTCAAATTTTACGCTTGAAAATTCAACCTACACGGCAAAAATTATAACTGAAAAAACAATTATAAATTTTACAACAAAAAATTTATCAATGAAATGTTTTTGCGCAGCGCAAATGATTAAATCAGATATTTCAAAAAGCCAAATTCAAAAACCAAATATTTCGGTTCACGATTTAGAATATTTTGAACAAAATTTGAAATCTGAATTAATTGAAAAAGTTGTCAATTTTGACATTACAAAAGCATACCCTACATTATTATTTGCAGACGGATTTATTACTAAAAAAACATTTGATTATTTATGCAGTGTAAATAAAACTGAAAGATTAGCAGCAATTGGAATGCTTGCACGAAAAAAGAATATAACACAATTTGAAAACGGCAAACCAATTAATACAATTATTGATAGAAAAAATACAAGCGAATATTTTTTTTATTTAGTTGACAAAACAAATAAAATAATTCGTGAAATTCGTGAAAATGTAAAACTACGTTTTTTATTTTCGTGGGTGGACGGAATTTACTTTGAATTTTCAAATGAAAATGATTTATTTGCAGCTACAAAAACCGTTAATGAAATTTGCGAAAAATATAAATTGAAATTCACGACTGAAATTTTAACAGAGTATGTTTCGCATTTTCATAACGGGTTTTTTCAGGTTTATTTTAACAAGGGCGAAAATGTAAAACGTTTTTCAATACCGTCAAATGAAATTAAAGCAAATTATTTAACATACAAAAAATTAAATTCAATCGCATAAAAAATGATACAAAAACTAATTGAAAAAGCATTGCCCCAAATTTTTAAAACGGCAATTGAAAAATTAAATATTGGACTTTACAAAAATGACGTTATTGCTTTCCATATTACTGCTCAAACAAGCGACAAAAATTTTACTAAATGTGTGCTTACAAAAATCAAAAAAGATTTAAGCAAGGAAGTAATTAATTTTGATATGAATGAGGTTGACTTTGATACACTATTAAAATAAATAATATATGACCACAGAAGCAAAAAAAAGAGGCAGACCAAAAAAGGAAATTGCCCGTGTAATTGAAACACCTGAAAACATCAAAAGTGATGAGCAAGACTTGACAGATATTTTAAATAATTTGTCAAACCAAAATGATTTTGAAATTGAAAAAACAGATGAGCCAAAAACAGACGGTTTACCAATTTCAAATGAAATTGAAAATTCAAATTCAAATAATTTTGAAAGTGAAAAACACGAAGACAAAACAGATGAAATTAATGATGCTTTTACTGAAATAATAAACCCCGAAATTGTAATTTCAATTTTTAACACGTTAATTGTTTTTGGTGGTAAATTAGTTTTTAAGTATGCAAATATTGACGGTAACCACGAAGAATTAAATTTAACAAAAGACGAAATTCGTTTATTAAAGCCGTCTGTTGGTGAATGGTTAAAAACATTAGATTTTAAATTAACCCCACTTACTGCAATGGTGTTAAGTATTGGTATGATTTACGCGGGCAAAATACCCCTTGCATTGATGAATAAAAAAGAAGATGCAAAACCAAAAACATATACACCACGAAAACCAAAAACAACAGGGGTAAAACGTGGCAGTTATAAAAAGAAAACAATTAAACTAAATTTAGGTAATTAAATTATGGAAAACAAAAAAGCAAAAGAAAAAGCAATTGAATTATATTATAAATATAGCAATGCTTTAAATATTTCAAATATAAATAACATTGAAAAAAATCCTTTTGCTAAACAATGTGCATTAATAATGGTATATCATATATTTAAAGAAATTGATGATAATTTTGATACTATTACTGCAATGTGGCGAAAGGAATTTTGGAGACAAGTTAAAAAAGAAATTGAACAGTTATGAGCTATAGCATTTTAAACATAGGGGCAACGGGCAGCGGGAAAACATATTTTGTTAAAAATGATGTTATACCAAAAGCAAAGAATTTAATAGTTTTTGACTTATACGGTGATGAGTACGCAGATATTACCGAAATGTATATCATTAACACAGTAAGCCAATACAAAGGCGGTAAAGCCCGTTTAGTACACGATAAAAAAATTTATGAAACTAAAACAGATTTAGTAAATAGTTTATTAATGGACTTAACCCGTTTAAAAGACTGTACATTTGTTTTTGAAGATGCTACCATATTTTTAGATAGTAAGCGCAACAACATTGTAAAAGATTTATTGATTAGTAAACGTCACAATAATATGTCTTATGTGTGGCTATTTCATACACTTTCGGAAATACCGCCATATATTTTTAAGGGCAGCAATGGAGTAATTTTACACCGGACCGCAGATTTACAAACGGCAATTTTAAATAAGTTTAAAGGTAATAGTAAAATCATAAATGCTTACTTGAATATTGATAAAAGCGAAGATTTGCGCAAATCAATTTTTATAAACTTAAATACTTTAAAATAATGGAAAACTACGAAATTGGATTTTTTTTATATTATGTTTTGACGGGAATTTTTATTTACCTTTGTGTTAAAATTATTCAAGATGATAACAAAAATAACCGTAACCGATAACAAGCAAGACAAATATTTGTATGATAACGAAGTGAAAATTTTGTTATCAATGTTAAACAACGACATAAAAAAAAATGAAATAAAAAACAAATTTTATTACATTGTCAAAACAGGTAACAACACCGCAAAAATTAAGATTAGTAAAATAATTCCTAAACTTATTTTTTTCAAAGATTACAAAACATTAACAATTTTAAACATAAAATATAATTAATATGTACACAATAGGAAAACAAATGTCAAAATATGACGGCAAAACAAACGGTGAACTTTTTAAGTTTACTTTAAACATTACAAGCACTTTTTCAAGTGTTTTTACCATACAATTATTTAATGTAATTAAATCTGTTGTATATGACGGAACAATTCAAAATGGTGTTACATTTACCCCATTTACTATTAACGGGGTTGAAACCATTGTTGCGGGAACGTCAAGCGTAGGTATTCAAACTAATGGCTCTTTAAATTACAAAGATTTTAGCGCAGCTACGAATTTATTAATACAAACACCCGAAGGGCAAAATTTAACTTACAGAGATATTTTTAGTATGTTATCTTCGGGGCAATATTTAAAAATGAATAGGCTTGCAATAACAAGCAGTTTAAGGGCGCAATTAACAGACGGCACAATGAACGTAATTAATGTTTCTAATTTAGGTGAAATAAACAGAAAGTCTGTGCCATTGGTTACGTTTTTTGACGGAACGCAAAATCAAAACAAGGTATTAGATGTATTTATTAATACTGAAATTTGTAAAAATCAAGGTTTAGAATTTACCATTTTACCAAATTCAACAAGTAGTTTTACGTTTTATTTGGAAGCATAAAAAAAATATTTGCCTTAAAATCAAATTGTTAAAAAAAAGTGTATAATAAATAATACAAATGCCGTCTTATTTATTATACATTTGTAACTCAATTTAAAATTTATAAAAAATGGAAATGATAAAATCAATCGCAATTACTGTAGTAGCAGTAATTATCGCTCTTTATGTTAAAGACATGATAGACACAAAGCCTGCAGCTTAATTTTAACCACTAATTAAACAAAAACGAAATGGCAGAATTATTCTCAATTGGCAACAAATTCGCAGCATTTGACGGCGAAGCAACAGGTAGTTTATCAAACTTACGTTTGAGGATTACTAACGCAATGAGCGGAACTCTTACTGCTGAATTATTTAACGTAATTCAATCAGTAGTTTTTTTAGGCTCAAACACAGGTGTTTCTTATTCTTCTGAAGCGTTTGCACCTTTTACATTTACAACACGTGATGCAGCTAACGCAAACAACACAGTTGTATTTAACGCATTAGGTAATTTAGTTTACACTAACGCAGCAGGTGCAGCTTGTACTATTACTTTAACTAACGACCAAAATTTATCTTACAGAGATATGTTTGACATATTTGCTGCAGGTGATAAATTTAACGTTGAACGTTTAAAAGTAAGCACTACAACACAAGCGCAAATCAATCAAGGTACTTTAAAGATTGTACGTTACTCAAATTTAGGTTTGAAAACGAGCGATTCTTATGCTTTAAGTACAGACTTTAGCCCTAATCAGCAACAATCAACATTAGTTGACGTGTTTTTGAAAACTGAACTTTCTAAAAATCAAGGTTTAACTTTGAACGTTTTAGCAGGTGAAACAGTTGACATTCAATTATTCATTAGAGCTTAATCATTAACTAAAAACTTTAAAAAAGCCTATCTAATAAATTTTAGGTAGGCTTTTTTTATAATTAAAAAAAAATGGCACAAACAAGAGCAAAAGCAGCAGGATTAACAGACGTAAAAGCAAATTTTTTACAAATAATCCATAAAAATATTAGACAGTTAACGGACTTTTTAAGGGACGATTTACATTTGCCGTCAAATTATGACGAGGAAATTTTAGGACGTGAAATTGCAAAAGTTATTTCATATATGTCGTTTAATATTGACCCTATGCAAGTTGATGTTAGCGCAGACGGGGTTGTTAACCAATTTTTAAGAAGTAGCAATTCATTAAGAAACATTGATAAATATAAAAATTTTCGTTTTTATAAAATTATTAAAGATAACAACGAGGCAGTAGCTGCTTGTTTTGGTATCTATATCATTACACGTGTTGAAACCATTAGGGGTTTTGATTTTGATTCGTGGTTAAATAATACCGTTGCAAGTGTTGGAAGTATTTTTACAGGTGCGCCAATTTCGGGTTCAGATGTAAAAAAAGCAGCTGACCAATTAGGCGATTTATTTCATTCTGTAAATAATTATTTTGGTGGTAGCACTGATGCAAGTAACCAAAATATTAATGGCGGTATTTATTTCCAATGGAAATATTACAAAGGTCAACCGTTTTTTGGATATGCAGAACCTGTAAAAGAAAATTGCTCTGTTGGGTATTTTAATAAAACGTGGAAACCTTTAATTGAAAGCGAAAGCGGAATGTCATTTGACGTATGCACTCAATATTTTTTAAAATATTACCCATATATTAAATCGGGTTATTTTACTAATCAACAACAATTTTACACTCAAGCCCGTAAAGATATTGCAGACATTGCAGCAGGAAGAACACCAAAAAACCCTGCAAATGTTGGTGGTTCAACCACTACGGCAAAACCTAAAAACTTTTTTCAACGTTTATTTGGTAAATAATGGTAATTACAATTAAAGAGCCTTGCGCATTGGTTTTTGATTGTAAAATGTCAACCCCGTTATTCATTAAGATGAGTAATGGGGTTGAATACCATAGGCGAAAAGAGGACGGGCGTGTAGTTGTAAATTTTCCATTAGTGGGAAGATACACGACTAATTATAGCCCAAAAGAAATTATAGAAATTCATAACTACTATAACCCTTCTTATTCTGCTGATACAAGTCACGTTCAAATTAGGCAAGGCAATCAAATTACACCTGTTGCTTACATTGATTTACAAGAAAATTGTATTTACGTTTGTAGGGGATTTCATAAATTGAATTATCAATTTCAACAGGCAATTTTGGAACACGAAAAAGCGCATACAATAACATTAAATGAAATGGAAGCGGATAACATTGCTTTAACAAATTATTTAAGACGTGGCTTTAATCAAAGCCAAATGTTGTTTTGTTTAAAAACGCACGCGCCAAAATGTAAAGATAGATACGAAAATTACGTTAATAAATTAGAAAATAAACAATAATGACACTGATACAAATTTTACAAAGAATTTTTCATAGAAAGAAAAAAAAATCAACGGAAAAACCTGTTGTAGTGGTAACAAAACCAAATATTAATGGTACTATTGCAGAAGAAAATAAACCTAAAATTGACCCAAAAACGGGGGAAGTTATAAAGGAAAATATACAAGTGCAAGAAGGCGCAGAAAATACGCAAGGAGATAAACCAAAATATGATTTTGACGTTCAATTTAAATTATTGTCAAACCAAAAAGATGCTTATTTTGGATTAAGTACAGGACAAATTCCAATTTCTAAAAAAGACCAAATTATTTATGACACTAAAGTTATTGCTAAAAATATTTTAGATGCTTACAAAGTTTTAATTAATGAACAAGGAACATCAAGAACGTACGCTGAAAAATTAGATATAAAAACTAAATATGACCAATTAAGAAAATGGTTTTCAAATTCAAATTTATATTTAAGAATTGGTGGCAATCAAATTTATAGCCCTGTTCCAAATTATGATACTTTGGGCAATATTGCTTATGATATGCCGTTGCCTATTAAAGAAACAGTAGTTATAAATACAGGGGGTAATGTAAATACAAATAAAACACCGTCAGAAGCAGACTTAAACACAAGACCAAATCAAATAGGTACAGTTTACCCACAATGGCAAAATAAACCATATTTAACAAGTGAATACGTTATTTATAACGGTTTAACTTATAAAAACGCAGCGCAAATAATAGGAAACAATAATAATACACCCGATAAAGATAGCCGTTGGGTTAGAGTATAAAAATTATGAAAAAACAAGAGATAAACACATACATATATTTAGCAGTAGCAGCAATAGCCATTTATTTGGGTTATGACGTTATTATGCGTTTTTTACAGTCAAGCGGTTTAATTGGAACAAAAGCGCAAGCAGAAACAAGCGCAAAAGTAACAAAGTCAGTTGATGCAATTAGTAAAGAAATTAAGAAAATTGAAAAAACACATAATGACCCAAAAGCAACGGCTGCTCAAAAGTTAATTAGCACTCCTACTTATTCAGATGCTTACTATTTGCAATTAGCAGACAAATTATACGAAGCTTTTAACCACGTTGGAACAAATACAACAGAAGTAAAAAACACAATGGCATTAATGAAAAAAAGACTTGATGTCTTAAAATTAATTTCGGCTTATGGTGTTCGTCAAACTTATGTGTTTGGTTTAAAAGACGGCGAGCCAAGTAATTTAATTGGGCATTTAGTAAGTGAAGATGCAGTTGATGCAGCAAATGAGGGATTAAAAATAAATCAAGTATATTATACATTTTAAAAACAAATAAAACAATGGCAACAACAATTAAAAGTAAAGAAAAAAGTTTAAGAGTATCTTTAAAAAGTCAATCATTAAAGATGCCACACGGGTATACTATTGTTAAACGTGTTACTAAAAAGAAAAACAAAATAATGGCAAATTTTCAAAATATTACTGACACCGTAACCACAGGCGCAGTATCTTTAACAGGGATAACATTAGCCCCACAATTAGCAGCCGTAACTGCTGACGTGGCGCAAGTTCCTGTGCAAGATACAATTACTGTTATTATGCAAGTTATAATGTCGCTTGCGACTTTATACAAGTTATTTTTTCACAAACCAAAAGACAAAAACACAGACGATAATGTTTAGTGAATTTTTTCCTATTTTAAAACGTGAAGAGGGTGGGTACTCAAATTTAGGGGCTGACAAAGGCGGCGAGACCTATATGGGTATTACAAAAAAAAATTATCCAAATTGGAACGGGTGGGTAATAATTGATAGTTTGAAACCTAAACAAGGGCAAATAATTGTAAATGCACAATTAGAAGCCCTTGTTTTTGATTTTTATAAAACTAATTTTTGGGATAAACTAAAATGCGATAGTTTTAATAAAACAGTTGCAATGAATTTATGCGATTTTGCTATTAATTCAGGCATTCAAACCGCAGCAAAAGAATTTCAAAATACAATTAATTCATTGTTACCTGTTGGGAAAAAATATTTAATTGTTGACGGGCAAATCGGACCATTAACCATTGAAGCTGCTAATTCACTTAATCAAAAAAAAATAAATGATAGTTTATTAGCCCGCAGAAAACAGTTTTATAAAAATATTGTAAACAGTAACCCGTCACAAAACGTGTTTTTAAATGGTTGGTTAAATCGTTTAAATTCATTTGCTTTTGTTGATGAAATAAAAAAAAAGTCTAATTCAATATTGATTGTTGTCGGTATTGGATTAATTGCATTAATATTATTAAAAATAAAAAAATAAAAAATGGCACGTAAAAAAATAGCTAACTATAACGCTAATCCAAATTATTTGGATTATTTAGACGCATTAAGAAAATTTTTCACTAACGATACAGACATTTTACCCATTGTAATGGAGTTTAATTTTTATATCAACGGGGTTTATAATATCCCATATACTGATTTGTTTAGACAATATCTTGAAAATTTAAATGATATACACGGAGAAGAAAAAACAAAATCTTTAATTGATGACGGCACAATTGGAATTATTAACGACCAAATCTATAAAAATGGAAACGGAAGTTTAATTCAATCGTTAGAAAGTTTAAGGGTTTATATATTAGACCGTTTAAAATCTTATAATATTTCGTGGAATCCAATTACAATGCAATACATTGAAATAAAAAAATTGCCTGTAACACAATTGCAAACGTCAAATCCCGAAGTTATAAATAATAATGACGCTACAACATCGGGCGAAGGTGCTTTAACAGAAGATGAAATTATTAAAGCTAAAATAGAACAAGGGGTTATAAGTGAACCATTAAGACAAGCACCGCCAAACGCAGAAAAAAAACACCGTAAATCTTTTTGGCAGCATTTAGGTTTTTTATCTTATAAAAACAGTGCAAGATATAAAAAAATAATGCAAGAAAAAGGAGTTAGATATTATGACGGTAACAATTATTAATACAAAATAAAATGAAAAATATATACATAGCAGCAGGATTAATCGCAGCAGGTTATATCGCTTATACTTTATACCAAAAGAAACAAAGTGTTGATGCTTTAACTTTTGACGTTGTCGGGGTTGATTTAATTAATATGAAAATATCAATTGAATTTTCAAACATAGGAAATTCTGATTTAGTAGTTACCGCAGTTGGAAACAACATTTTTGTTGATAACATATTGATAGGTGATGCAAATAAATACGGCTCTTTTACTATTAAAAAGACTGCAAAAACAAAAGTTGATTTTAACGTTTCATTAAGTGCAACAGGTGGAATCTCATATTTATCAAGTTTATTTAAAGGAATTAAAACACCTACTATTAAAATTGATAGCACAATAAACGCAAACGGTATTTTATTCACTAAAACAACAAACATATAAAAATGGATTTTTCAACAAAATTAGCAATTACAAGAGCATACACCGTTGGTAATCAAAATGGGGTTGATGCGCAGGAAGTATATGATGAAGCAATACTACAAGCATTGCAAGGAATCTCGCCAACAGGCGCAAACACAAACACGGCAAGTTCTATTGTAGCAGTAGCCACAGGGTCAGTTATTGCGGGTTATGTTTCTGTTTCATTTGTTACAAGTAGTACATTTTCGGGGACTATTTTAGGTTCAACAATTGGCGCAAATACAACGATTAATATTACCGCAGAAACAGGCGCAACATTAACCGCAATGAATTATACTATTACAACGGGTTCAATAACAATAATAACTTTACAAAGACCATAAAATGGGAGTACAAGTAATAACACAATCAGCAGCATCAAAAGGCTTGCAAATTAAAGACGGGGCAGCCGTTACATCAAATTTGCAAGTTATAACAGATTTTAATAACACCAACACGGGCGCACAAATTAGCACCGCAGGGTTATTATATAATTCAATTACTTTTAATTATTCTACTGTATCGGGTGGCTTAAGTATTAGTTGCGGCACGGGTGATATTATTAGCACTACTTTGTCAAATTCAACCCCTACGGCTATTACTTTAATTGACCCACGAAAAGGGTCAATTTTATTGATTTTAAAACAACCCTCAAGCGGTGCAGCAGCCACAGTAACGTGGGTTACGCCTATTGTTTGGGCGGGCGGAACTGCACCAACATTGACAACCACAAATGGTTATGTTGATATGATTAGTTTAGTTTATGACGGTACAACGTGGCGTGGAACTGCTACACTTAATTTTGCATCTTAATGTTAAATGTTTTTGGTATTCTAAAAAATACACCGCAACAAATCAGCGCAAATTTTACCGCAAGGGTAACGGCTAATGGTGGAACATTAACCGCAGGTCAACAAACTGCGGTTTTAGGTTTGGTAACTAATTTACAAAAGTATGGATTGTGGGAGAAAATGAAAGTTGTTTATCCTTTTGTTGGTAGTAGTGCGGCGGCGTGTGCCGTTAATTTAGTTAATGGCAATTACAAAGCTACATTTTCAAGCGGGTGGACTTTTGCAACAACAGGCGCAACACCTACGGGTGCAAATACTTATATGCTTGCAAATGGCTTTAACCCTTATTTGTTATTAGACCCTTACAATACCTCGTGGAGTTATTATAGTAGAACTAACAACACTACAAACGGTTTTGATTTAGGGGTGCAAAATGGGTTTATTACAACAGATAGAATTGCAATGAGTTTATATTATGCGGGTTCGTGTTATTCGGATATGAATAATTCTACATTAGGCGAAATAGCAACAACAACGCCAAGTAGATTAGGTTTATTTTCTATGTCAAGAAGTAGCACGGTATTTCAACAGTTTTTTAGGAATGGGGCGCAAATAGGCTCAACAAATACAACATCAATGACCGCAAGTTTACCAAATGCAAATTTTACTTTTGGTACAATTTCATTTAATGACGGCACAAATTATATATCTTGTAACAGACAATGCGCCTTTGCTCACGCAGGAACGGGAATGAGTGCAATAGAGCAATTGAATTTTTATAATAGTGTACAAGCATTTCAAACTGCTTTAAGTAGAAACGTATAATGATAGGATATATTTTAACAATTGAGCAAAAAGATGCTATACAAGGTCAATTTTATAGCGAATGGCAGTGTTTTTCGTGTGCATTGGATATAAACGACATTTGGTTTGTTATTTTATCAGAGCAAGACAAAACAGAGGTATTAAACAGTAGTTATAATTGGGTTTTAAATTTGCCAACGGGCGAATATATACCAAAACCAAATCCGTATTTATAATTATGGGAATAGAGGTACTTATTAACGGCAATCAAATTGTTTATTTAGTAAAATATACAACAACGCAAATAAATGCCTTAACACCCGTTGAAGGTATGCTTGTTTATAATACTACTTTAAAATGCCCTTGCTTTTATGACGGCACAGGGTGGCGTAAAATTTCTCATACTAATATGTAATGAAAGCAAAAAAGATTATAAAAAATTATCTAATTATAGCAGCTATAATTTATATAGCATTGTATTTAATTAATAAAAAATTATTTTGGATTGACGTTGTTAGTCCGCCATATCCATAGCCCACAAAACTATACACCGCCCCATATACAAATAAAAAAGCAAATAAACAAGTAAATTGACGAAAGTCATAAAATAACCTTAATCTTAAAGGAACCAATGTTCCATTAGATCT
>Ga0213920_1001288_pt1 | contig 14234 bp, 17 predicted proteins | sample McNCre1117MG_FD_161054 | JGI IMG/M metagenome (GOLD analysis project Ga0213920, IMG submission 161054) | Freshwater microbial communities from McNutts Creek, Athens, Georgia, United States - 11-17 MG | ecosystem: Environmental > Aquatic > Freshwater > Creek | place: USA: Georgia | collected...
TTCGGCTATGATTGAAGCGAGAAGTTGTGAGCGATTTAAAGTGCTTTCAGAAAATATTGAAGACGAAGAATTATCGACTTTCTATCGTGATTTGATGGAAAGCGAGGCGGGACATTATACTACTTTTATTGGTTATGCCCGAAAATACGGAGAAGGAATCGATGTGGAACAACGCTGGAGAGAATGGTTGGATTTTGAAGCATCCATTATTACCAATTATGGTAAAAGTGAAACCGTTCACGGATAGTAAATTTCAATAGCAATTTCAAAAGTCAATATCAAAAGTCAATATCAAGATTCAAGATTCAAAGTTCGTTGTTCAATATTGAAACTTATATTTTCTTATATTCCTTAAATGGTTAAAAATAATCTCAATTTCAAAATCTAACCTTCTAATTAATCTAACTTCAAATGCTTTCCATTCAAATAGGTTCACCCTTAGATACTACAACAATACGTGATATTGCTTATAGAACGTGGCCCGTTACGTATGGAGCTATTGTTCCTGAGGCGCAATTACAATACATGTTGGAATTGTTTTATTCTGATGAAGCGTTGATCTCCCAAATGGAGGAGAAAGGACATCAATTTATTTTAGTAAGAGAAGGTGAGGTGGTACTAGGTTTTGCTTCGTACGAACATGGCTATTTGGACACCAATACCACTCGTTTGCATAAAATCTATTTATTGCCCGAATCACAAGGGAAAGGAGCGGGGAAGTTGTTGATTGATTCGGTAGTGAAAGCTGCCACAGAAAACCAATCGGACGTGGTATCTTTGAATGTGAATCGTTTCAACAAAGCGGTTTCTTTTTACCAAAAAATGGGTTTTGAAATTGTAGGAGAAGAAGACGTAGAATTAGATCACGGCTATTTGATGGAAGACTACAAAATGGAGTTCAAACTCTAATTATTAAAAACGTCAGTTCGAGTGTTTTTTGAGTAGTGAAACGAAACAAAACTTCTCGATACGCTTCGCACTCGAAGTGACGTGTATCGAGAACCGTTTTTAATAAAATTAATTACTCCACAATAATGTTGTGCTTGTACAACAATCCTTTACAACCTTCTAAAGTGAAGGTTGCCTTTTTAATCTTGGTTTTCTCAGGGTCAATAGTGTAATTATAACTGGTTCTAAAATCAGCTTTTGAGGCGTTGGCTTTGTCAAATTCTGCGCGATACAAATCACAATTGTCAAATACTACTTCAGACAAATCGGCTGCCATAAAATCGACAGCAATCAAACTACAGTTGGTGAATTGTGTTTCTTTGAGTCTCAAAGTGTAGAATTTGGAGAAATCCAAATTACAGCGACTAAAAGCCATTTCAAATATCAATTTATCGCACATCGAAAAATTAATATCTTGCATTTTGCAGTTGTTGAAGTGTACAGTTCGTAAAGCAGTATGATTGAGTTTAGTGCTGTTGAAGTTACAATTGGTAAACGTGCAATCAATAAATGTCACCCCAATACAATTACAAGCGGTAAAATCACAATTGATGAATTGACAAGACTCAAATTCTTTGAGATTCATTTCTTCTTCGCCATAATTGGTGTCTTGGTAGGTGGTATCGAAGAAATAGGATGTCATATAGAAGTATTGGTTCTTGTTGGGGCTAAATTACTTATTTCTGTTGGGAATTAATACGAAAAGGGATTTTTATGTATTTTTGGCAGAAGTCAGGAGATTATTTTTTGGCTCAAAGTCAGGAGACTTTGCGGAGCGGTGAAAATAGGAGACAGATCGTTTATTGATAGAGCATTGAATTTAAATTCACAAACAATTATACCACAGGCTACATACCAATACCTTAATAAATAATTTAACCAAACAATATGATGCAAAACAGTTTAAAATTTATAATAATTTGTTTAGTTTTTACAGGATGTATAAGAAGGGTAAATACTAGCGCTAAAATTGAAAAAGATTGGGAAGACTTTTCTGGAGTACATATTAAAATGAAAGGAGTTGTGTATTTTGTTAATAATAATATCAATAAAGGTAATTTCCACGGCAGAGGTATTACACGAATAAATATATTAAAAACAAACACCAAATCATATGACCCAAGAGGTAAACAATTAAATTATTATTGTATCATCAAAAATAATAATAAAGCCGAATTATATGACAATCATGCAGATGAAACTTCCATAGGAGATACTATTGAGATTGATACTGATGAAAAAACTATAAAATGGTTAAACTCCAACAAATCAAAACAGATATACAGTATATCTAATGGGGAAATTGAATTCTTTGACTATGTAAAAGAAAATAATCTACAAGAATTTTAACTCGCTGCTCAAAGTCTCCTGACTTTGAGCTAACTTCTCTGAAAATAAATAACAAAATTTAGAAATTATTAGGACAGGATTATATATCCAGTAAAGCTCCGCTTTGAAAATACAATACAAACAAAAAAACGCTCAAGCGAGCTTGGCGTTTTTTCTTTTAATTATATTTATTCGTGACCTCGACTGGATTCAAACCAGTAACCTTCTGAGCCGTAATCAGATGCGCTATTCAGTTGCGCCACGAGGCCTTGTTGCGGGTGCAAATATAGGTAAAATTGGTAGATATCCAAATCGAAATTTAAAAAATAACTGCTTTTTTTGGACAACTACTTCCTTTTAGTATTTATTTATCTAAGGCTCTACAGGTTACGTAATAGCGATAGCCTATCAGTGCCATTTGCCATTTCTTCGCTTTGGTCACGTCCAAGCCTTGTTTAGTTAAACTGGGTAACAGGATTTTATTGATTTTAGCTATAACTTTGAACATTACTTTTTTTTAGGTAAAAATAAAAAAGACCATTGATATAATGGTCTTTTTGTAGTTTATTTCTTTTTAGCTTGTATTTTGTTGGCTTTTTCTAAAGCAATTCGGGCTTTCTCTAATTCTTCTTTTGCCTTAATCATTTCTTCCTTTGCTTTAGCTAGTTCTGATTTTTCATCGGTATCCGTTTCGTCAGAACTAATTATTTTTTTGATTTTTTTCTTGAATTCTTGAACGCCTTTTTCATTTCGTAAATCAAATTCTCCAAGTGGATTCGCGTCTTTATTTCTAAAATCATCTGAAGTTATATCGGAATCCTTCTTAATTTTTTCGATTTCTTCAGCAGTATAATCGTCAGCCCCTGAAATCACTTCGCCATCTTCAATAATCAAGTCTTTTTTATTCGGTTTTTTGATTACGATTTTCGACTTTCTATTTGATTTAGGGGCGTCGTTATTGTCAGAGAAATTAAATTGGAAATTGTCAGTTGAAGGATTTCCATCCTCATCGTGGAAACCAAATTGTTGTAGCATTTTTCCATTTGGAACTCCATTAAAGAAGAAATTTTCCATTCCGTTAGAATTTGCAGGTGTACCAAAACCGATTTCGCTTCCTGCTTTGTAAAAACTAATTGTGGAAATCGGAGATTGTTGATTGAGTTTTAATTCGCCTTTATTACCTTTTTCGTCTTCGTAACTTACTTTCAAACCGGTAATTTCATTTTTAGTATTGCGTTTCACATCAGAGTAATTGATGGTCACACCGTATTTTTTCAAGGCTTTTACATCATCGTTCATTTCCGACTCAGGCGTAGTTTTGTTCCAAGTCATCACCACATCTTTTGAAGTGTCATTGATTGTTATGAGGTCTTGTTTTTTCTTGTTTTGTGCCCAAATAGAAACAGATCCGCCTACAATTAAAGTGAAAGCAAGGGCCAATGTTAAGTACTGTTTTTTGGTATTCATGGTATAAAAAAATTAATTAATACGTTGTTTTTTATTAGGCAAACATATTAATTGATTTTGGCAGCAGAAAAGTCCTTTACAAAAATTTAACGTAATTAACTTTTTGATAAGATTTTGCCAACATTTTTTTCTGAAAAAGATTATGATTCCAAAGCCAACAAACGTTGTAACCAAATACAACACAACACTGCAATTACACCCAAAGTCCCCATAACAAACCAATTGGCTTGGTAATCAAAGTGGCTGATGATTTCTAATCCCATTTTAGAACTCGCAATATGCGCCAAACTAAAACTCATCGTAAAAAGTGCCATATAGCGACCTTCATGACCTTTTGGAGCTCGGCTCATAGCAAAGGAATTAGAGAAAGGGAAAATGAACATTTCGCCAAAAGTGATAAAGAGTAAACTCACAATTAGCATTCCTGCCCAAGCGTTGAAAAGTAAAATATAAAAACTGATTGCCATCAAGACGCATCCCCAAAGAACGATGCTGAGTTTACTAGTATCTTTGCGTTGGCAATAACTCACAATTGGCATTTCCAAAAAGAAAATAAGTATTCCGTTGAAGGAAAGAATCAAACCACTTTGGAATTCGGTCAAGCCAAAATGCTCACTGTGATAGAGTGGGAGCGTCGTAAATAATTGAAAAAACAAGACCGCAGTAATAAAACATACGAATAAGAAAATCCAAAATATTTTGTCTTTAAATACGGATTGACGTCCAGCTTCAGCTTCTTTTTTGGCAATTAAATCTTCGGGGACTTTCTTTTCTTTGACTAAGACCGCAAAGAGAACAATAGCAATAATGCAAGTACTACCATCAACCCAAAATAGCGCCTGATAACCTTGGCTTAAAATAATTAATCCTCCTAGAGCAGGTCCTGCGGCAAAACCAAGATTGACGGCTAAACGTACTAGTGTTAAAGCGCGCGTGCGATTTTCGGGTTTTGCATAGGTGCTTAGCGAAACAAACATAGCAGGGCGAAACATATCGGCAATGACCATAATGATAAGCATGCTTACGCACAATGCCCAAAATGAGGTTATGTATTGTAAGAAAAAGAACAATACACCACTTGTAAACAAACTGAAAATCATGATTTTGTAGAATCCAATTTTGTCGGATAATTTTCCGCCTAACCACGATCCTAACATGGATCCAAATCCAAAACACACCATAATCCAACCTACTTGAGAGTAGGAAAGATGCAAGTCTTCTTTGAGGTATTTGGATAAGAACGGCAATACCATCGTTCCAGCACGGTTAATAAAGGTAATCAATGCTAGAATCCAAACTTCTCGTCGGAAGCCTCTAAAGTTGTTAATATATCGTTGAAATCCTGTCTGAATCATATTGAAGTTTGAGTAGCAAAGGTACCAACTTTTTTGCTAGCGATTAATTTCTGTTTCAATCTTGACCAAATAAATTCCTTTTGCCTTGAAATCGCTTTGTTTTCTTTCGGATTGTACTATTTTTGTTGAAAAGATATTCAGATGAGAAAAGTAATCCTTCTTTTAATGGCATTGCAATTTGGTTTTGGCTTTGCCCAAGCCCAATTTGACTTGGCTAACGTAGATAAATTCCAAAAGGAATTGAATGCTGAATACGCGAATGCTAAAACAAGTCCGCTTTTACCAGAAGATTTAAAAGTATTCAAAAGTTTGGATTTTTACCCAGCCAGCGAGAAATTCTTTGTTGTGGCAAAATTCATTCGTACGGAGAATGAACAACCTTTTGAAATGAAAACTTCTACAGACAGAAAACCTGTTTATGTAAAATATGGAGAAGCACATTTTACCATTGATGGTCAATCTTTTAAGTTGAATATTTATAGAAATATTGAATTGTCTAAAAAAGAGCAATACAAAGACTATTTGTTTTTGCCTTTTTCGGATTTAACTTGTGGGAATGAAAGTTATATTGGAGGAAAATACATTGACATGAAGATTCCCCAAGGCGATACGATTGTGATTGATTTTAATACGTCTTACAATCCGTATTGTGCATACAGTCCTAAATATTCGTGTCCCAAAGTGCCTTTGGAAAACGATTTGAAAATAGAAATTCGCGCGGGTGTAAAAAAGTTTCATGATTAATGCAATACTTTAATTTACATACGCATTCTTATAGCAATCAGTCAGATGTATTTGAATTGGTTAACCAATATCCGCATGAATTTACGGATGCAATTCCCAATTATTCTATTGGAATTCATCCTTGGTTTATTGAGAAAGATCGAATAGAAGCCGATTTAGCTATTATAGAAAGTAAATTGAAAGAACCGAATTGTTTAGCAGTGGGCGAATGTGGATTAGATAAACGAATTGAAATTCCGTTTGAATTACAGCAAACCGTTTTTGAACGCCAATTGCTTTTAGCAGAACAATACCAAAAACCAGTGGTGATTCATTGTGTAGCGGCTTTTCAGGAATTGATTGCCATTAAAATGAGATTGAAAATTTCCGTCCCTTTTTTGATTCACGGATTTTCTAAAAATGAACAAGTGGCCAATGAATTAGTAGCCAATGGATGTTACATTTCTTTTGGGAAGTATTTGTTGCGTTTACCTCAATTAGAATCCGTTTTTCGTGCTATGCCCAACGATCGATTTTTCTTAGAAACCGATACAGATGAGCAAACGATTCAAGAAGTGTACGCTTTAGCAGCACAATATAAAGGACTATCAGTTGCCCAAATCAAAGAACTAGTGAATACCAATTTTAGAAAGGTTTTTGATTCAGAACAAATAACCAAATAAACGAATAACCAAATAAACAAAATAGTATGGCAGAGTGGACAGAAAGAGCCGAATTATTATTTAAAAAAGAAGGATTAGAAAAATTACAGAATGCTAACGTTTTAGTCGTTGGATTAGGTGGTGTTGGCTCTTTTGCAGCAGAATTTTTAGCAAGAGCAGGGGTAGGAAGATTGACAATTGTAGATGGAGATGTAGTCGATATTACGAATATTAACCGACAATTGCCCGCTTTGCATTCAACAGTGGGACAACCTAAAATTACAATCGTAGGCGATCGTTTGATGGACATCAATCCCGAATTGCAATTGACTAGAATACAAGAATTTTTGTCACCAGAGCGCGCATTTGAATTGGTTTCACCTGAATTTGATTACGTTTTAGATTGTATTGATAGTGTGACTCCAAAATTAAATTTAATTATTGCTGCCAAACGAAAAGGAGTAAAAGTAATCAGTAGTATGGGTGCTGGTGGTAAAATGGAAGCGGCTAAAGTCAAGGTTTCGGACATTAGCAAAACGGAGAATTGTTTTTTGGCTCGTACCATTAAAAGACGTTTGAAAGAAGTAAAAATTGATAAAGGAGTTAAAGTGGTTTTTTCTTCGGAGATTCAGGACGAAACTAGTTTAAAAACTACTGACGGAAAGAATTATAAAAAATCATTTTATGGTACTAATAGCTATATGCCAGGTTTATTTGGCTTGTATGCTGCCGAAACGGTGATTCGTTATTTATTAAACAGAGACTAATTAGTTATACAAAACAACTATGATACAGACGGTGATTTTTGATATGGATGGTGTAATTGTGGATACAGAACCGGTTCACCGCTATGCCTATTACAAACAATTTGAGGAATTGAATATCGAAGTGACCGAAGCCATGTACACTTCGTTTACTGGATTTTCTACTCGAAATACATTTCAAACTTTAAAAGAGCAATTTCTATTAGAGCATGAGTTAGAAGACTTGATCCAACGAAAAAGAAGTATTTTTAATGATGCTTTTGATACCAAAGAAGATTTAGAGTTATTAGAAGGTGTTCGTGCTTTGATTGAAGATTTATACCAAAACGGAATCCAACTAATAGTGGCTTCTTCGGCTTCGAAAGTGACTATTGACCGAGTTTTTACTCGTTTTGGCTTGCATAATTTTTTTACTCATATTGTGAGTGGAGAAGATTTTCCAAAGTCGAAACCACATCCTGCCATTTTTGAACATGCCGCTTCTTTGTCGGTTGCGCCAAAAGAAAATTGTATCGTAATTGAAGACAGCACCAATGGTGTAAAAGCAGCAAAAGCAGCGGGGATTTTTTGTGTGGGTTATAATAGCGAACATTCAAAAGACCAAAATTTAGCCGAGGCAGATGTAGTAATCAATCATTTCAATGAATTGGATGCTACAAGTGTAAAAGCATTGAAATTAAATTAATTATCAATTAACAGTAATCCTTCATTTGAATTTGTAAATTTGGAAACCAATAAAAAATAAAACTATGAAAAAACTATTTTTTGCATTAGCAATTTTAATCACGCATTTTTCTTCAGAGGCGCAAGTAAAAACACCTCAAGCCAGTCCTAGAGCCAATGTGTTTCAAACCGTAGGGTTAACAGATGTGGAAGTAAACTATTCTCGTCCAGGTGCAAAGGGGAGGCCTGTTTTTGGGAATTTAGTTCCGTTTGGAAAACTTTGGAGAACAGGTGCTAATGAAAACACAACAGTTTCTTTTAGCGATGATGTAATCATTGACGGAAAAACTTTGAAGAAAGGGAAGTATGCATTGTACACTGTGCCTAGAATTGAAAGTTGGGATGTTATTTTCTATACTACAACTGATAACTGGGGATTACCACAAGAATTTAACGAAGCTAATGTAGCACTTAGAACTACTGTTAAAGAAGAAGCCTTATCAAAACCAGTAGAGAGTTTGACTATTAATATTGCTAGTTTAGATGCTAATTTTGCATATTTGGAAATCTATTGGGAGAATTCGTATGTTGCTTTAAAATTTGAAGTACCTACACAAAAAACAGCGATTGCTAATATCGAAAAAGTCTTAGCCGGTCCTACTGCAGCGGATTATAATTCGGCAGCACAATTTATATTTCAATCCAATGGTGATTTAACAAAAGCCTTAGGTTATATCAATAAGGCGTTAGATATGAGTGTTGAAAAACCATTTTGGTTTAACCGCTTGAAATCATTAATCTTGGCAAAACAAGGAGACAAAAAAGCCGCAATTGAAGCTGCTAAATTATCTTTGGAAGCAGCTGAAGCTGCAAAAAATCAAGATTATGTAAAAATGAATAAAGACAGTATTGCTGAGTGGAGCAAGAAATAATTTCCAATTAGCATTCAATAAAAAATCCCGTTTGTATTTTCAAACGGGATTTTTTAATTAGTTAGCAAAGGCTTTCTGATTTTTAAATACCAATCGTTCCAGCAACCATGCCAAAACAATTGTCAAAGTCGCTCCGATAAAATTAAGCCATAAATACCCCAGTCGTTCTTCTCCACTTGGATAAATATAAATGGCAAAATAGTAGATTATAAATATGGTGATTTGACTTAATACAGCACTGTAGAAAATAGCGCTGGACTGAATTCTTTTTGAGTAAATACCAACTAAGAATATGCCTAAAACGGTTCCGTAAAAAATAGATCCAATGATGTTGACTAATTGGATTAAGTTTTCGAATAAGGTTCCAATACAAGCAAAAAGAATAGCAATAATCCCCCAAAATAAAGTAAATAGTTTACTAGCATTTAGATAATGCTTGTCTGATTTCTCTTCTTGTAAATTACGTTTGTAAATGTCTATGGTAGTTGTGGATGCCAATGCATTCAACCCCGAAGCGGTAGATGACATTGCAGCGGATATAATTACGGCTAATAATAAGCCGATGAGTCCTTTGGGTAGGTAATTCAAGATAAAGTGAAAAAATACGTAATCTTTATCGTTGGTTTCGCTGTGACTATCTGCTTTAGAAATAATTTCTTTAGCACGATCTCTTAAATCTTTTTCTTTGTCTGAAAGTGCAATCATTTCTTTTCGAAGAATAGGATTGTCGTAATCTTGATTGAGTTGGTCAATATACAAGAGGTTGATTACTTTTTTGTCTTCAGATAAAGCTTCTAATTTTTTTTCTAGCGAATGGTATTCTTTTTTGAAAGGAGAATTTTCAACAATAATTTTATTATTTGGATTGAAATTTAACGGAACTGGATTGAATTGGAAGAATACAAAAACCATGACTCCAGTCAAGAGAATAAAGAACTGCATTGGCACTTTTAAAAGTCCGTTCATTAACAAACCCATTTGGCTTTCTCTTACGGATTTCCCTGACAAATAGCGTCCTACCTGAGATTGGTCTGTTCCAAAATAGGCTAAAGCCAAGAAAAAACCACCTGTTATTCCGCTCCAAAACGTATATTTTTCTTCAGGATCAAATGAAAAATTGACAATATTCATTTTGTCATTGGCGCCAGCAATATGCATGGCATTACTGAAAGTCATATCGTTAGGCAAGTAGTATAAAATCCAGAAAAAGGTTACTAACATCCCTATTAATATGATAAACATTTGCTGTTTTTGGGTGACGTTTACCGCTTTTGTACCTCCAGTAACGGTGTAAATAATAACTAATAGACCAATAATTATATTAAGATAATTAATATTCCAACCCAATAATGCTGACAAAATTATGGCGGGGGCATAAATGGTTAATCCGGTCCCTAATCCTCTTTGAAATAAGAAAAGAAATGCCGCTAAAGAACGGGTGCGTAAATCAAATCGTTTGCCCAAATATTCGTAGGCGGTGTATACTTTGTACTTATGGTAAATGGGAATGAATGTTACACAAACAATTACCATAGCTATTGGTAAGCCAAAATAGAATTGTACAAACCCCATTCCGTCATGGTATGCTTGACCAGGAGTAGATAAAAAGGTAATCGCACTGGCTTGAGTCGCCATTACCGAAAGTCCGACAATGTGCCATGGGGTTTCATTACTTCCAAGAATATAGTCTTGGACATTCTTACTTCCGTTGGTTTTCCATGCGCCATAAATTACTATAAAGAGTAATGTAACTACGAGTATAATCCAATCAAATACTTCCATAATTTAAGCGTATAACTGCATTATGAAATAAAATAACAAGATATAAATGGCATTAATGACGAGTACCCAAGTATAACTTTTTCTCCAAATTTTAGTTTTTGCTTTCATCATCGTAGGATTATCTCGTTAGAACTATTGATTCCATTTAATCTGTAAAATCAGTGGGTTCAAAATCAGGATTGATAATTGAAACTCCTTTTTGTAATAACAAGTTGTTAGGGTAAATAACGCGTTCCCCATCTTTATTCACCATACTAATATAAAAAGCGCTAATATCTTCAATTTCAGCAATTACCGGAAAATCTTTGTCATGAATGTGAATAGTATCCCCAATTTTAAAAGGAAAGGAGAAAAACAAAATTATACCTGATGTGATATTGCTTAAAATCGACCATTGAGCTACCATAGCTACACCTACAACTGTGGCAATAGAAGAAATAGCTAGAATAATGTCTTTGGCATCAACCCCCCAAATAATAATTAGGGCAACTATTAAAAGAATATTAATAAGCAAGTGCAAATATTTGATTACTAAATTAGTTCTTCTTTCGATAGTTTCACTCAGTCGGGCATAACGGCGAACTAATTTAGTGGTAACTATTCGTAGTATCACCAAAAGAATCAATACAATTCCAGTACCAATAGCTTCGCGTGCAAAATCGTTAAAAAAAGAGATGTACATAATTTTAGTTGTCTAAGTTGTTTAAATAGTCGAATACTTTATCTGTTGGCATTCCCATCACATTGGTGTACGAACCTTCTATTTTGGCTACACCAACAAAACCAATCCATTCTTGAATTCCATACGCACCCGCTTTGTCATACGGTTTATAATGATCCAAATAGTATTGAATCGCTTCGTCGCTCAAGGTGTTGAATGTTACTTTTGTGATTTCTGAAATTATTTCCGACTTCTCTTTTGTTTTAAAACAAACTGAAGTAATGACTTCGTGTGTGTCATTAGATAATGATTTCAAAATAGCAAAAGCATCTTGCTCGTCTTTAGGTTTTCCTAAAGCTTTGTTGTTGTGCCAAACAATGGTGTCGCTCGTGATTAGGATTTCATTTTCGTTTAATTCTCCGTCAAAAGCATTCGCTTTTAATTCAGCTAAATAATTGGTAATTGCTCCAGCTGTTAGTTCGGGAGGATATACTTCTTCTACTTCTTTAAGTCGAATTTCAAAATCCAAATCCAAATCTTTAAAAAATTGTTGGCGTCTTGGCGAACCCGAAGCTAAAATTAAAGAATATTGGGCTAATTTAGTTGCAAGCATTTGTTTGTTCTTAATCGTGTTTTCCATCAAAGTTTTCCATCCATTTTCCTTGCACTTTCATCACTTGTTCAATCACATCACGAACAGCGCCTTTGCCACCATTTTTATGTGAGATATAAGTCGAAATACCCTTTATTTCTGGACTAGCATCTTGTGGGCAAGTGGGTAAACCTACTAATTTCATCACGTGATAATCAGGGATATCGTCTCCCATATATAAGACTTGTTCAGGCTTAATATTATAAATATCAGTGTATTCATCAAAAGTAGCCACTTTATCTGGAGTTCCTAAATGAATATCAGTAATACCTAAATTGCGTAAGCGTACACGAACCCCTTCATTACTTCCTCCCGAAATGATACATACATTGTAGCCACTATCTACCGCTGATTTTAGTGCATATCCATCACGAATGTTCATTGTTCTTAACATTTCTCCTTCAGTAGAAACAAAAACGGAACCGTCAGTAAGAACACCATCCACATCAAATATAAATGTGGTGATGTCGTTCATTATTTCTTTATAGCTTTTTGCCATTATTTTGTATAGATTGAGTTAGTAGTTTATAAATAGTAGCTTGGTTTTCGTCAGTTAAAAACTGTTCATGCGCTGCAATTGTTTTAAGATCGTTTCGTTTAGCAGGACCTGTTTGAGCTTCTTTTGGTGAAAGTGTCACAATTTTATTGGCTGTTTCTTGAATCAACGGTTTTAGAATATCAAAAGGAATTTGGTTGTCTTCACAAATTTCATTTCCTATTTGGTACAAATAATTGACAAAATTATTGACAAAAACGGCACCTACGTGCAATGCTTTTCGTTGCTCTGAACTAATTTCATAAACAGAGTCGGAAATAGAATGCGCTATTTTTTTTAATAGTTGTAAATCCGTTTTGTTTTCGGCCTCCAAACAAATGGGTATTGTTTTAAAGTCAACGACCTTGTTTTTAGAAAACGTTTGTAGCGGATAAAAAACACCTTTCCGATTTTTGTCATGCAAAGTATCTAAATCTACTGTTCCAGAGGTATGAACTACTAATTGATTTTCAAAAGGTAATTGAGAGGATACCTCAGCAATTGCATCATCTGATACGGCAATAATGTACACATCTGCAACTTGTAATTGGGAATAGTCAGAAGTAATAGCATCTGAATCGAGTAGGTGAGCGACACTCTTTTTGTTGCGTGCAAATACTTGAACCAGCTCGATTTGGCTATTCAATTGAAAAGCCTGAATCAAATGTTGGGCAAGATTTCCAGAACCGATGATACTTACTTTAGTCATAGAGGCAAATTTAGCAAAAAAATGAAGATGTAAAGGATATTAATTTTGGATTAAATTAACAAGTGTCCGTTTATAGAAGTCAACATTTTTAAGTACTTTTGCGACACTTTACATAAAATAAATTCCTAACTAATGGATAAAAAAATAGGCTCAATTTTGTTCTCTACTCGTTTGATGGCAGTACTTTTTATAGTTTTTGCAGTAGCCATGGGAGCAGGGACTTTCATCGAAAGTAAATACAATACCGATACGGCTCGAATTCTGATTTACAATTCGTGGTGGTTTGAAGTAATTATGGTATTCTTTATGATTAATTTCATTGGAAATATTAAGCGTTACCAATTGTTAAAAAAAGAAAAATGGGCTACTTTGTTATTGCATTTGGCTTTTATATTTATTCTATTAGGAGCATTCATTACACGCTACATTAGTTACGAAGGTATGATGCCTATTCGCGAAGGCGCTACAGAAAGTCAAGTGTTTTCAGATAAAACATTTTTAACTGTTTTTGTTGATGGAGAGTACAAAGGCGAAATGAAGCGTCGTGTTTTTGAAAAACAATTATTGTTGTCTCCAGTGACTAATAATGATTTTAAACTTTCAGGTGATTTTGACAATGTGCCATTTGAAGTTCATTATAAGAATTTCATTATGGGTGCTAAACAAAAAATTCAACCCGATGCTAAAGGGACTTTGTATCTTAAATTAGTTGAAGCTGGCGCTGGCGGACGTGAAGAACATTTCTTGAAAGAAGGTGAAGTACAGAATATTCACAATGTCTTATTTGCTTTGAACAAACCTACTGACGGGGCAATTAATATCAATACAAAAGGTGCAGCTCCAACAATTCAAACTCCATTTGAAGGAAATTTTATGCGAATGGCGGATAAATTACAAGGTAAAGTAGCGAAAGATATTGAACAGCCTTTAATGATGCGTTCATTATATTCTATTGGAGAAAAACGATTTGTTTTTCCTGATCCTCCTACTAAAGGGGTTATTGCTTATGAATCGAATAATGATTTTAAGGCCAAGACTCATGAAGATGCTTT
>Ga0213920_1001290_pt1 | contig 14229 bp, 18 predicted proteins | sample McNCre1117MG_FD_161054 | JGI IMG/M metagenome (GOLD analysis project Ga0213920, IMG submission 161054) | Freshwater microbial communities from McNutts Creek, Athens, Georgia, United States - 11-17 MG | ecosystem: Environmental > Aquatic > Freshwater > Creek | place: USA: Georgia | collected...
ATCGGGCCAATGCCATCGCTGAGTAGCCTGGTCATGCAGCAAACACCGCCTCGTCGAGGCGCACTCCGCGCTGGGCAATGCGATCCATGAACTCGGGGCGGGTACCAGTTGCAACCAGCTGCCCGAGTTGGCCATCGGGGCGGCCCTGCTGGTATTCAAAGCGGAAAATGTCCTGCAGCACAATCTCGCCGTTCTCAACACCGATTACCTCGGAGATAGCGGTGATGTGGCGGCTGCCGTCGCGAAGACGAGCCTGCTGAATGATGAGGTCTACCGCGCGGCTCACCTGCTCACGAATGGCGGCCATCGGCATATCCATTCCGGCCATCAGGCTCATGGTTTCGAGGCGGCTGAGGGCATCGGTGGTGGAGTTGGCGTGCACAGTTGTGAGCGAACCATCGTGGCCAGTGTTCATGGCCTGCAGCATATCCAGGGCTGCGCCATCGCGCACCTCACCAACCACAATGCGGTCTGGGCGCATACGCAGCGAGTTACGCACGAGGTCGCGGATGGTCACAAGTCCCTGGCCCTCGATGTTCATTGGGCGGGTTTCCATGCGAATCACGTGTGGCTTGGCCAGCTGCAACTCCGCGGAGTCTTCGATGGTAACGATGCGTTCATCATCGGGTATGAAGCCGCTAACCACGTTGAGTGTTGTGGTCTTACCCGAGCCGGTTCCACCGGAAACCACCACGTTCATGCGGCCGCGAACTGCGGCCTCCAGGAAACGCATGGAGGCATCGGTGAGGGTGCCGGTGGCGATCATGTCCTTTATGGTGAAAGGCTCTTTGAAGAACTTACGGATGGTGAGGTTGGCGCCGTCTAGAGCGATTGGCGGCACCACGGCATTCACACGGCTACCGTCGCGAAGACGGGCATCCACCAGCGGGCTCGATTCATCGATGCGGCGGCCAACCTTGCCAACAATGCGGTCGATGGTCTTGCGCAGGTGGTCTTCACCGCTGAACGCCAGTTCGGTGAGGCTGATCTTGCCGTGCTTCTCCTGATAGATCTGGTCGTACCTAATAACCATGATTTCGGTGACATCAGGGTCGCGAAGCAACTGTTCCAGCGGGCCATTGCCCAGAATATCGTCGACAATCTCCTGCACCAGTTCGGCGCGTTCGCTATCGGTGAGCGGGTACTGGCTGCGTGAAATAACCACCGCGATAGCCCGGTAAACCATGGCCTGCAGGGCCTCAGGGTCTACGCTTCCGGAGTAGAGGCTTTTGCCCACCTGCTCCTTGAGTTCTTCGTTCACCTCGGCGCGAAACTGCTCAATATCGAGGCGATCAGGGATCGCATTGGCGATAGTGCGAAGGGCATCCGACTGCAGGTATGGAATCGATTCGGTCTGTGGCTCAGACCTATTGAGGCGATCGGACAGACTCACGGCTACTTCTTACCGAAGCTAAACCAGCGGCGCTTGGGTGCCGCTACTGCCACGCCAGCGATGTCGGCTGCGATGCCTCGGATGCTGGCGGCAACCGGCGACTTCGGCATCGACTCAACCACGGTCTTGCCCTGGTTGGTTGAAATCGGTACGGAATCGCTGTCTGGGATGGTGGCGTAGATGTCCAAACCGATATTGTTCTGGACGTCCTCAACGGTTACACCCGCACGCGCTGTGGAGCGGTTAACCACAACGTTCCACTTGGCACGCGGCATGCCTAGAGCCTGCAGGGTGCCCAGCGTAACCTTCAAATTCTTCAGCGATGGCGTGTCCAGCGTGGTTAGCAAGAGATAGCGATCCGCGAGGTCGAACGCGCGCAGAATTACCTCAGTGAAGGCCGGCGGTGCATCCACAACAACGTAGTCGTAGGTGTCCTTCAGCCCGCGCAGAATCTTTTGCGCCAGGTCTGGGGTGATGAACTCAACATCGCTGGGGTCTAGCGGGGCAAGCAATACGTGCAGGTTTGGTTTGTGCTGGGTAAGCAAAGACCTAATGCCCTGAATATCCAGGCTGTGCTGCATTCGGATTGCATCCGAGATTGTCTTGGCGGGGTCGATCTGCAGGGCAACGGCTACGTCCCCAAACTGGAGGTCGAAGTCAACCAGGCAAACGCTCTTGCTTGGGTCTGCGGCCAGGGCCTCTGCAAGGTTGGTGGCCACGGTGGTCTTGCCACAACCGCCCTTCGCGCTAAACACCAAGACCATCTTGCCGCGGCGGCCCAGCGTGCTCTCCGGCGCACGATCGGTGAAGACCTCGCTCACCTGCTGCGAGCGCCTGGTGGCGGCCAAAAGTTCGGAGGCATCATCGGCGGAAATAACCTCGCGCACGCCAGCCTGCATGGCCTGGGTGAGCACGGCAACTTCGAGGCGGCTGCGAACCAAAATAACACCCAGCGATGGCCGCGATGTGCGGTAATTGCGTGCCAACTCAACTGCAACGGCGAGGGCGATTTCCGGGCCGATTACAACGAGGTTTTCGCTCTCGTTTTGCTCAAGGTAGTCGAGTAGCTCGCGCGGTGTTGGCAGCACCGCGATGTCGGATCCCAGCGTGAGCCGGAATCGCTCCGCGGAGCCTAGTGAATCGCTAAGAACAACCGTCACTTGGTGCTGCCGCCAATCAGGCCGCTCGAGGTAACGCCGGAGCCCTCCACCAGGGTGGTGCCATCGGCTAGCAGGCCGAAGTACAGGCTGCCGGTCTTGGCCGCAAGCACAACGCGCGGGGCATCCACCGGGTTCAGGGCAAGTGTAACCAGCGCGGTGTTTCCAGCCGGCTGACCGTTCTGAGTTGGGGCACTCGCCGTGCTGGTGGCACCAACGGCAATAACGTCTGCAACCGGCAGCAGCACGCGTGCCGAGGTGGCATCGGCCGGTGTCCAGTACACAACAACCTTGGAGCCTGGTGCAGTGAAGCTGGCAACGCGCGAGGCGTCATCCATGTTGACGGTGATAGCAACGGTGCCGGTTGGAATCTGAATCTGCGAGTTGGCATTTACATAGGTGCTGAGTTCGCTGTTTAGCACCAGTTGGCCAGCACCGATGGCGTGGCTTACAACCAGCGCTGAGTTGTTGGCATCGACGGTTGCCAGGGCGTCTGCTGGCACTGCACCGGCAGGGAAAGAATCGTATCCAACCAGACCCTGGGCAACGGCATCGCTTAGGCGAATGCCCGCCGCGATGTCCTTCTTGGCAACCACAACGGTGACGGCCTGCTTGCCCGCGAGCGCTCGATTATCGGCGCCGGTCTGGTAGAAATACACGGCCAAGCCGGCCACCAGGGCGAGGAGGATGGCCACCACGTATGACAGCTTCGAAACCTTCATTTAGCCCTCCATGGCTAGTTGACGTGCATGATCATCTGGTACCCGAGGTTCGGATACGCGGTTGATAAAACTGGGGCGGCGTTGGCCGCCTGGTTGTAGCCCGTTATTACCTTTGTTGAAAAAATACCAGCGATGCAGGGCACTGTGGTGGAGGTTGGGGTTGCGCCGCAGCCCGCTGTGATGTTGGCGCTGGTGATTGCACCGGTTACCAGTTGCCTGGCCGAGGTTGCAGACACCGATTTGCCGCCGCCGGACCAGGTTGGGAAGTTGAAGGCGAGGAGGGTGAAAGACACGTAGGACTGCACCGAATAGGTTCCGTTGGCGGCGCCCATCACGGGCAAAACGAAGGTCTTGCCAAGAGAGCCGCTGAGGGTGTTGATGAGTGCCGGGTAGGCGCTGGCTGCCGTGGTGACCTTGGCGATATCGGTTGCATAGGAACTGGTGCAAGTGGCCGAGCCCTCGGTGTAGCAAACGGAGGATGTTGGGTCAAAGATTTTGAAGCCGTGGGCAGTGCCACCTCGAGTACCGTATTGCCAGTTGGCAACCGCACTGCAGGCGGTGGTTGAGTTGCTCTCCTTGATGTAGGAAATCTGCCCAAACTTCGATGGCAAAACATCGCAGGTGGCCATGAGAGTTGGCAGCAGCACGGTGCCGCTTGAAGGCGCAACCTGGTTGTAGCGGCCCCAGTAAACCTGCGCGCACGCGCTTTCCTGGTAGGAGGTGTCTTTGCCAGAAACCAGGTTCATGAACGCCGGCTTGAAGCCATCGGCGGCTGTTGAGGTATACACGCGAACCCAGTTGGCGTAGCTGCTGTTGGCGGCAAGATCGGTGTGGCAGTCGTTTACCCCGCCGGTGAGCGCCGGGCACGCCGGCAGGCCGAGGCTCGCGGTGCTCTTGCCGCAGATGTTGGTGATGGCGGCGTTGCCGCCCTTAGGGTTTGCGATTGCGCTCAGGTAGGCCGTATTGGTTGCCGTTGCCGAATCCATGCCCCAGGTGGAATACGAATCGGTTAGGCAGTTGGCGCCGGCGGCATCCTTGGCGCAGTGCGTGGCCACGGTGTCGGCAACGGCATCGGCGGCGTTGCGCACCAACTGGCGCTCCACATAAACCTGCCCGGTGTCTACAACAATGCCAATGATGGCAAAGAGCAACCCCGATGCCAGAACCACAGCGAAGATGCTCGAAATCGCGCCCCGATCATCGGCGGCGCGACCACGCAAGAAGGGCATCAGTTTTGGCAAATCAGCTTCGCCTTGCCTTCGATTGTGGTGGTATCCGTTTGGTTGCGGTTGAAGAAGATCGAACTGTTCTGGAAGTCGGTGTTTGGATCCGCGATGGATGCAATTAGCCCAAACGGGGTGATCCACTTGAAAGTCACGTCAACGCGCTCCATTGCGCGATAGTTGGGGCCGATGTTGGCACAGGTGGTGCTCGAATAAGCAGGCTGAGTTAGGTCGTAACAGTTGTCATCAGGGGCCGCGATGATGTTGCCCCAGGTGTCTCGGCGCGTAAAGGATTCCGAATTGAGTGGGCAGATCCACTCGCTGGCCTTAACTTTCGAACCAGTAACCACAGCATCCAGCGTCGCCAGATTGGAAATAGCTTCGGGCACGTTTGCAGTCACTTGAGCAAGGGTTGTGTTTGTGTCGGTCGAAATCGCAACATAGCGCGCACCAACCTGCGCAGCGTTATTCAAAGCCATCTGCACGGTTAGGTAACGCCCCACGTCCAGCATGAAAAGCAGCATGAACAGGAAAACGGGGAAAATAATGGCGAACTCCACCGCCACGGCGCCGCCATCGGTGCGGCCCTTAAACAACCAGCGCCGAGCCCAACCTAAAGATTTCGCTTCGGTTGGGCCCGGAGCTACTTGTGCATTACGGAGTTGGCAGAGTGGTAGCAACGTTGTTGAAGGTGTTGCCCAGGTTCTGGCCCAGAAGGCTTACACCTACGATCAACACGATTGCAATCAGACCAACAAGCAGAGCGTATTCAACGGCAGATGCGCCGCGGTCGCCGCTCATAAGTGCGCTGAGCTTGCCCAGGAACTTAGTCATTGTTTTCCCTTTCTCTAGCATCCGATGGGATTCGGCTGCAAGATATTGCCAAAGTAGCACCCAAACGCTTTGTAGCCGCGAATGACGTAACAAAACACGCTGAATTAGAGGAAAAATCTAGAGCTGAGAGGCCTTCGCCTACTTCATGCGAGCCAAGAACTCCTGAGTGCGCTTGGCCTTTGGGTTGGCGAAGAACTCCCCCGCCTCGGCTTCTTCGGCAATCACGCCGCCATCGAGGAAAACCACCCAATCGGCCGCGGCCTTGGCAAATTCCATCTCGTGGGTTGCCATAACGATTGTGGTTCCTGTTGCCTTGAGGTCGCGGATAAGCTCCAGCACCTCGCCAACCAGCTCGGGGTCTAGTGCGCTGGTTACTTCATCAAGCAGCAGCAGCTTTGGGTTTAGCGCAACCGCACGCGCAATCGCAGTTCGCTGCTGTTGTCCGCCAGAGAGCTTGTCCGGGTATTGCCGCGCTTTGTCGGCAAGGCCGATTCGCTCGAGCCAGTGCATTGCAACGGCCTCGGCATCGGTGCGTTTCATCTTCTTCACGTGCACCAGCGCCAGCGCAATGTTTTCCAGAATGGTGAGGTGCGCAAACAGGTTGTACTGCTGGAACACCATGCCAATTTGGCCACGGATTTCATCCTGGTTTAGGCCGGGTTTGCTGATTTCATCTTGCTCCAGCCAGATGCGGCCGTCATCGATGCTCTCGGTTAGGTTAAGGCAGCGCAGCAGGGTGGATTTGCCAGACCCCGATGACCCCAGCAGCGCAACGATCTGCCCGGAGTAGACCTCCAGGTTGATGCCGCCGAGCACCTGGCGGTCGTCGTAAACCTTGCGGATTCCCTCGGCTCGCAGGCGCGGCTTGGTCCAATCGATCTCGGTCATAGTGTGGTTGCGCTCACTTCTCGCTTGGCCAGGCGGGCGGCAATGTAATCGGTGAGGCGAAGCGTTGGCACAGCCAACAGCACAAACATCAGGCCGGCCAGCACATATGGGGTGAAGTTGGCGAAGCGCGCCACCTCGATCTGCGCACCTCGAACGGCATCGATTGCGCCGAGCACCGAGATGAGGCCAACGTCTTTTTGCAACGCAACGAAGTCGTTCATCAGCGGCGGAATCACGCGGCGCACGGCCTGCGGCAAAACCACCAGGCGCAGAGTCTGGCCGTAGCTCAAGCCAAGCGATCTCGCGGCCAAACGCTGCGATGGATGGATCGACTCAATGCCGGCCCGGAAGACCTCGGCAACGTAGGCGCTGTAGGTGAGGGTGAGGGCAATCTCGCCAAGCACCTCGGCTGGCATGCGCCCCAGCCACTCGAGGCGCAAACCCGGCAGGCCGAAGCCAACGAGGTAGAGCACAATGATCAGCGGAATGCCACGGAATAGGTCTACGTAGATGCGCGCCAGCAGCCGCAGCGGGAAAAACACCGGGTTACGCAGCGTGCGCACGGTTGCCAGCAGCAGCGCAAAAATCACAACCGCGATGGCGGTAACCACCAATACCTGCAGGTTAAGCAGCAGGCCCTCGAACACGCGCGGCCAGGCCTGAACCGCTACATCCCAGCTGAAGAATGATTCAGCTACGCGCTGCCAGCCCGGGCTGGAAACCAGCCCCCACCAGCCAAGCACCGCCAAACCGAGTGTGCTCGCCAGGGCAACCCAAACCGAGCGCTGGTGGCGCTGGCGTTGCCAAAGGTTGCGCTCGGCCTGGGCAGGCGAGAGCTGGTGCGGGATGGTCAATCTGCTTTCGCTACTTCAGAACCGGTGCTGACGCGTAGTTGGCTAGCCACTTATCGGCCAGCTTGGCGAGGGTGCCGTTGGCCTTGAGTGCGTCAACCGCCTTCGAAACAGCCGAGGTCAGCTTGCTGTCCTTCTCGAGAACCAAACCGAACTGGTCGCCGCCGGTGGAGGAATTAGGCAGCTGGCCGGCAATCACACCATCGGTGATTTCAACTGCCGAAAGGTACAGCGCGGTTGGGAGGTCAACCACCAGGGCATCGATCTGCCCGGCCTGCAGCGCGGCAACGGCGTCATCGTTGTTGTTGAACGCCTTGGCGCCAGAGGTTGGCTTGATGATGCTCTCAATTGCGTTGAAGCTGGTGGTGCCGCTGGCAGCGCCAATGGCAAGACCCTTCAAACCAGCCACCGATGAAACACCCGCGGCCTTGGAACCCTTGACGGTAACAACTGCCTGGGTGGTCTCGTAGTACGGCGATGAGAAGTCGACAGACTTCTTGCGCTCATCGGTGATGGAGAACTGCTGCAGGTTGAAGTCCCAGTTCTTGAGGCCCGGTGCAATGGCTTCGTCGAACGAGGTGCGAACCCAAACCACGTTCTTGGCGCTGTAACCAAGCTGCTTGGCAACGGCGTAGGCAATGGCGGCCTCAAAACCCTTGCCGCTCTCCGGCTTGTCGCCAATGACCCAAGGCTCGTAGGCTGGCTCACCGGTTGCAATGGTTAGCTTGCCCGCGGTTACTGTTTGCAGGCCGTTGGCTGCAGTGTTGGTTGGCTGTGCGGTTGCGCAACCGGCCAGGATGAGGGTGGCCGATGCAACAGCCACCACAGCGGCCAGGCCGCGCTTGAATGAAACGGACACGGGATCCTCCTAGTAAAAATTCTTGTGAACCAGGCCCTGCAAACAAGGCCTTACAACAACAAGCATTGTGCAGCGGCTGGGTCTGAAACCAATTTATTACGAGGTGTTGCGGGTGGCGGGCCGGTTTGGGGCCAAAGAAAGCCGCTTAAAAGTAAAAACCCCCGGCTGATAAGACTCGGAGGTTTTTGTGCGCCCCCCGGGACTTGAACCCGGAACCCACTGATTAAGAGTCAGTTGCTCTGCCTATTGAGCTAGAGGCGCATCGCTGCGCTTACGCGCAACAAGAAAAAATCTTATCTGAATTTGCGCTGGTTTTCAAGCGGGCTATTCATCGGTGCCTGCACTTAGACTTGCCACATGACCCAAACCGCCGCTTTGAAGACGTTCCTCTGGTACCAGCAGGGGCAGCTGGATGCCGCCCTGGCTTTTTACGAGCAGGTTTTTGGGCCAGACCTCAAGGTTTACAGCCGCAACCCAATGTTTAGCGGCGGACCGCTTTTCACCGCGGAATTCAGTATTTTCAATCACCAGCTTGTTGGTATGTCCGTGGATGGTGGACCCACCTTTAACGACGCAATCTCGCTGAGTCTGAGCGTTGACGGCCAGGCTGAGGTAGACCGCCTCTGGGACGCCCTCACATCGCAGGGTGGCGAACCGGGCCGTTGCGGCTGGTGCAAAGACCCGTTTGGCGTGAGCTGGCAGGTGGTGCCCGTACAGATGGGCCAGTACCTGGGAAACCCGGATTCCGCCATTAGAGAATACGCGCAGTCTGCGCTCATGAAGATGAGCAAAATTGTGCTCACAGACTTCGTTAAGTAAGGCAGATCAATGACCGATTTTCCGCGCCTAGAACCAGGCCAGACCGCCCCAAACTTCACGCTGCTTAACCACGCCGGCGAATCGGTTTCGCTGAGCGACTTCGCGGGCAAAAAGGTTGTGCTCTACTTCTACCCTGCCGCATCAACCCCCGGCTGCACCAAGGAAGCCTGCGATTTCAATGAATCGCTGGATGTCTTTGCCGCCAACGGCTACTCGGTAATCGGTGTTAGCCCCGACGAACCAAAGAAACTTGCCACCTTCAAGACCAAGGAACACCTAGGCTTCGAGCTTCTATCGGACCCAACCAAGGAGATTCACCAGGCATATGGCGCCTTCGGTGAGAAGAGTCTCTACGGCCGTCTCTACACCGGCGTGCTGCGCTCCACCTTTGTGATCACCGAAGACGGCAAGTTGGTTGAGGCGCTCTACAACGTAAAGGCCACCGGCCACGTTGCAATGTTGCGCAAGCGCCTGGGGCTCTAGCGCCCTTCCTCGATCTCGCGCTTGGAATCAGCTAGAACCGGCTTGCTGAAGAGCCAGAAGAGTACCAGCGCCGCGCTAAGCACCAAATAACCACCGATGAGCCAGCTGGCGCTGCGGCCAGTAAAACTCTGCGCTGCGAGGAACAACTGGCAGGTTTGCCAGAAGATTGCAGCCGAGCGCGCCCAGCGCTTACCCTGGCGAAGCGCACGCCCCATGTAAACCAACCAGGCGGCCGCAGCACCATAGAGCGCAACCAGGCTTAGGTCTGCTGCGATGCGCTCGCCCGAACCAGCGGCAAGACCCCAGAGCAGGAACAGAGCGAAAGCGCCAACAACGGCGGCCTCCGCCCAGACCACCACGGCTGCGCGAGCAAGGTTACGGTTTAGTGCTGCTGGTTTTTCGCTCATTCTGCCTGTCCTGGAAGTAAATAGGGTATTGCCAAACGCCCCTACTTATGAAAACATATTGGAGTCGCCGAGCGCTCAAAGCCGACAAATGGCGACATGAAAACCAAGCATTTCCAACGCCCTTGGGCGTAGCTTTGCGTTGTTCGCAAGCACCACAACAAAAAGGAATAATCTGCATGAATATGCAATGGCTGAACGAAGCCCGTTGTCTAACCGAGGATCCAGAACTTTTCTTTCCAGTGGGAAACACAGGCCCGGCCATCGAGCAGATTGAGCAGGCCAAGGCAATCTGCCGCGAGTGCGGAGTAACCAACTCCTGCCTCGAGTATGCAATCAAGGAAAACCAGGACACCGGCGTTTGGGGTGGCCTCTCCGAAGACGAGCGTAAGAGCCTGAAGCGCAAGTACGCACGCGCCCGCCGCGCCTCCTAGGCCGAAAAACTTCAAAGAAAAACCCGCCTCTCGGCGGGTTTTTCTTTTGCCCGGCGTGCTTCTAGAGCGGGATGCTGACCACGGCTCGGGTGCCGCCATCAGAGGGTGAAAACCAGCGAATGGTGCCACGCAGTTCACCCTCAACCAGGGTGCGCACAATCTGGGTTCCAAGCCCGTTGCCAACGCCATCTTGGGGCAGGCCCTTGCCGTTATCGGCCACGGTGATCTCGAGTTTCTTGGCGGTGCGCTCGGCGTTGATGGCAACCAGACCACTGCGCTCGGCCAGGCCGTGCTCAACCGCGTTGGTAACCAGTTCGGTGAGCACAACGGCGAGGGTGGTTGCCACGGCGCTCTTCAGCTGCCCAAACTTGCCATCCTTGCGGGTCTTCACGGTTGTGCCGTGGCTTGCCGCCAACTCGCTCGCCAACATCAGCACGCGCTCAAACACCTCATCGAAGTTAACGTCCTGACTTAAGCCAGTTGAGAGGGTGTCGTGCACAACTGCGATGGCGGCAACGCGCCGCATCGCCTGCTCGAGCGAATCCTTGGCCTCCACGCTCTTGCTCCGGCGGGCCTGCATGCGCAGCAGCGAGGCCACGGTTTGCAGGTTGTTCTTCACGCGGTGGTGAATCTCGCGGATGGTGGCGTCCTTGGTGATCAGCTCGCGCTCCTGCTTGCGTAATTCGCTCACATCGCGGCAAAGCAGCAACGCACCGATGCGCTCACCCTTGGCCTTCAGCGGCACGCTTCGAAGGGTTATGGTGGCGTGCTTCGATTCGAGGTCGGCGCGCCACGGCGCTTTGCCCTCCAGCACAATTGGCAGCGATTCATCCACGGTCTTGCCGTCGCCACCAATAATCAGCGGCGTCACCATCTTGGAGAGGTGCTCCCCCTCCAACTCCTTGGCCACGCCAAAGGTCTGGAAGATCGAGAGGCCGTTTGGGCTTGCAAAAACCACTTTGCCGTCGGTGTCCAGCCGCAAGAAGCCATCGTTGGCACGCGGTGCGCCGCGCTTGGGGCCGGTTGGGTTACCAAAATCGGGGAAGGTGCCCTCCGAGATCATTCGCAGGAGGTCGTTTCCCGCGTTGTGGTAGTTGAGCTGCACCTTGTTAGGCACCCGGCTATCGGCCACGTTGGTGTGCCTAGTAACCACCGCGATGGGGCTCGCCCCAACCGTCTCCTGCCCCAGGTTTACTCTGCGGCGCACCGGGAAGGCGGTGACGCGGTTCGGTATGCCGTCGTAGGAACTCAGGGCCACTTCATCGGCCAACTGGCCGGTCTCGAAGGCATCGCGCACCTGGCCCGCCCACACGGCGCGAACGGTTTCACCCGAGATGTCGCGGTAGAAGATCGTTGCCGAACCGGAGGGGCGCGCGTGCGCTGCCGCGATGAACTCACCGGGGAGCTTGCTCGGCACCCAGAGCACGAGGTCGGCTCCAACGAGGTCGGCAATCAGCTGCCACTCGTTTAGCAGGAGGTTGAGCCAATCCACATCCTGGTGAGAGGCGCTAGATTGCTGCTTGATTGCGGTGGACAGCGATGACATGCCTCAAGTTTATTCACGGCTAGGCGCCGGCAACTATGCCACCTGCCAACTCACCGATGGCGCGCAGCGCGCTTGCCTTTGTGGTTACCTGGCGCAACGGAACCGCCTGCAGTAGGGCGGCATCAAAGGCTTCATCCTGGGGGATTATTGCCGCGCTGGTGTGGTTGGTGTTTTGCCGCAGCACCTGCTGCAGTTGCCACTCGGGGCGTGCCCCTAGCACACCCGGGCGGAACCGGTTCACAACTAGAGTGCGGTTGCGAGCCGGCGGCAGCTGGTGCTGTTGCTCCAGGAATCTGCCAATGCTCACGGCATCCGGCCCGGTTACAGCAACGGCGGTGTCTGAAAGCCGCGATGCCAGCGCGGCAACATCACATCGCAGGTTGGCGGCGGTGTCTGCCACCACATAATCGAAGCGGGTGAGCAGCTGGCCGATCAGCGCCTCAAGTGTTGCAAGATTCACCGCATCCGGGTTGGTGTTTAGGCCGTAGCCGCTAAGGAAGTTGATGCTCGCGCCCTTTGCGATCAACCGAACGGCCAAGTTTTCGAGGTTGTTGGCATCTAGTTTTTGCTGCTCCAAAAACCGGCAGGCGGCAAGCACCGCGGCCTGGGCAGAACCCATGGCGAAATAGCGGTGCAGGCTCGGCCAATCGGTGTCTAGGTCTATGAGCAGTACGCGCGAACCGTGGCCCGCTAGTTCGAATGCCAGATTCAGAGCCACCACGCTGCGGCCCGCTCCTGGGTTTACGCCCTGAACCGCGATAAACCGCCCGGAGGGAATTTGTGCAATCGACATCACTGGCCCGCCACGAGAAACAGCGGGGAATCGCTTGCCAATGCTTCCAGAAGTTGTGGCGCCTGCACGGGCGAAACCAAAACCTCAACCTGCTGACTCTGCGCACCAAATACCGCCGCTGCCTTAATCACCCTCGCAACTGTTGCCTTGGCAACCAACAGCTTTGGGGAATCCAGCAGGCCTGCACCAAGGCGTTTAGTGCTCCAAATAGCAACCACCGCACCCGAGCGCACGCCGCTGCCCAGGGTGGTCTTGTTTGTAATGACCAAACGCGATTTGGTCTCGGGTGCAAACCTGCCAACTTGGCTGGCGGCAACCAGCTGTCCCGCTGGCATTCCGGCCTGCGCAAAGCCAATTGGGCGCGCTTCGGCGGTGAGGTAGGTGCCGGCCAGGCTGCCCAGATTTAGGCTCACAGCCCGCCATTTTTCAGCGGCCAGGTTGGCACCAACGGGAATAAACCGCGCCGGCACCAGGTACCTCGTTTGATCAAACCAAACGGTCTTGATTCCAAGCCCGAGCGCCGCCAAAACCAGCAACCCGGCCAGCACCTTCACCGTCACCGACGCCTGGCCCATGCGCCCGGGAAGAGTTACCGTGGCCATCAGAATGCACCACCCGAGGCTGCAGAGTTGAGCTCGGCCACACTCGCCGCCATGTCCATGACTTCGATGAGCGCGACCGAATCGAATGCCACGAGGCGCTCTGGCGCACCACTCGCGTTGCGACTTAGAGCAAGCCAGCTACCCTGAACGGTTGCCCGCGCCGAAGGCAGCGGTTCTGCCATCGCGTTAGTCCACACCTTCACCTCAACGTCGCCAAGACCCTGCAGGTAACCGCGGGCATCATCGCTGGTTTGGCGCACCGATGGCAGCCACCCGGCGGGCATGAACTCGAAGCGCACACTGGCCACCGTGCGGGCAGGAAGCAGAATCCAGGTGCGGCGGTCCGCCCTGAGCCCTGCGATGAAATCGTCGCCGAAGACAACGTAGATGAGGGTTTCGGTTCGGGAATCGGCGCAGCTCACGATGGCCGCATTGAAGGCGTGTTCAAGGTTTAGCCAGTCGTTTTGCAGCGCCTCGGCCCTGGTTTGAAGCGGAATAGAAATGTCCATGCATCTTTGATAGCGGTTATTCAAAATCGTTGCGAAAAGTTATCCACAGTTTGAATAAATGGCTGGATTACGCAGTGGCTACGGGAATACCTTTTGGATAGGCACTAATTAGTTGGTCTAAAAGTTGGGAGGGAATCATGGCGATACACAAGGCGGCAAAGTTATCGCTTTTGCCGGGCATTGGAGCAAAGGCCAAACGCAAGCGCGTGATGGACCCCTTCGAAGGCATGGTGGAACTACCCAAGGTTGATCTGCCAGACCCCGCTCCCCTGCTACCGGCCATTGCCACCATGGTTATCGAGGTCATCTCCGGCACCCGTTCGGTAGACCAGGTTGCCAACCTGGTTTCGGATCAGGTCTACGAGAAATTGCGCGGTCGCATTTCGGCAAAGCAGGCCGCAACCGCAACCGCCATTCGCCCACCGCTCATGCCCAAGTTTGTGGTTGGCAAGATTCGCTCCGAATCACCAATCAAAGGCGTTGTGGAATCGGTGGTGTTGGTGACCACCCAGGCACGCACCCGCGCCGTGGCCATTCGCCTCGAGCCAGTTCACGACAAGTGGCGCGCCACCAGCATCAGTGTTCTCTAGCCTCGGCTTTAAGTTCGAATGCCCCAACCTATCGGTTGGGGCATTCGCTTTGCTTGCTAGTTCTTGAAGAACGACGAACCTGGGGCAGGCGGGGTGCCCTCTTCCACAACCTCGCCGGTTTC
>Ga0213920_1001294_pt1 | contig 14180 bp, 16 predicted proteins | sample McNCre1117MG_FD_161054 | JGI IMG/M metagenome (GOLD analysis project Ga0213920, IMG submission 161054) | Freshwater microbial communities from McNutts Creek, Athens, Georgia, United States - 11-17 MG | ecosystem: Environmental > Aquatic > Freshwater > Creek | place: USA: Georgia | collected...
TTTGGGATTCATCGACTACCTTCCCTCCTACAATCCGTATGCGGGTACGACTGTAGTAATCCACGATTTGTCGAATGGAAGTAGTACCAAAAATAGGCAGCCTACTAGTCAGGTCGCTAAACAAGTGGCTGAACCCTCTATATATAGTAAACCTATACTTAAAACAAAAAGAAAACAATATAAAGAGACCCCACCCGAAAAAGTAGAAAGTAAGGAAGAAGAAAATTTATTTCCAGTAGCCGAAGCGAGAATCCAAAAAACACACCCAGCGCTCGAAATCGTGAAGGAATACTTCAGCACCCAACAGGCCTCCGAATTCGAAGCCGAACGCTTTTTCAATTACTACACCAGTAACGGTTGGCTCATTGGAGGAAAAACCAAAATGAAAGACTGGCAAGCCGCCGCGCGCAATTGGATACTCAACACTGCCAAATTCAACACCAACCTCCCACAAAAAAAACCGAATTCGAACCAACCCCAGGCGCACAACCTGCACACATCAGTAGACAAAAACTACGACGAACCCCTGTAGTCAGTGCGAGGAACAAAACAACTGTCATTGCGAGGAGGCACGACGAAGCAAACCATCAATCCACAAACCCAACATGAAAACCCACTACGACTATCCCGAAATAATCAAATGGCTCGAACAAAAAGGAAAAACCGACTACGGTGCCCAATTCCATTTCCGTGAAGCCGACCAAAACAACCTCTCCAAACTCATCGCCTACTACCTCAAAGACGAAGTAGTAGCAACGCTATTCGATATCGACCTCAGCAAAGGAATCCTCCTTACAGGACCAATCGGTTGTGGCAAAACCTCACTGATGAGCTTGATGAAATACGTGACCCACCGAGACAACCGTTTTCATCTCAAAACCTGTCGCGACATCAGTTTCGAATTCATCAAAGACGGCTACGACGTCATTCACCGCTACAGCCGAGGCAACAATCAAGAAGCCCGAAACTACTGCTTTGACGATTTAGGAGTGGAGAAAAACTTGAAGTACTTCGGCAACGAATGCAATGTCATGGCCGAAATCATCCTATCGCGCTACGATCTCTTTGTGGCCAAGAAAGTACAAACCCACATCACCACCAACCTCTCCGCCTCCGAAATCGAAAACGCCTATGGCAACCGCGTCCGCTCCCGAATGCGCGCCATGCTCAACCTCATCGCATTCGACAAAGACACCCCTGATAAAAGATAAAATACGTGTAAACACGTATTATAAATAAATACTTCATGATTTAGATTTGAAAATTGATGAAAAACTTATATGAGGTTGCTGATATAAAAAAATTGAACACATCTATAAAAATAGAACGATATGCAATTATTCGACATTGATAAAATTGAAAACACAGAGATAGAAATCTACTTCAAGTATCGACACCTAGACACGGGTGAAATAGCTAAATTTTTCGATCGCCTCGACGGATTATACAAAAGTTTACTCGAAAATTCATATCCTGTATACTACTCCGAGAAGTATAACGCTCCGTTTAGAAATTTTTTAGAAATCGAAAGCATAAATACTGGACAATCAATTAGAATAAGATTTAAAGAAGGGTGGAAACCAGAATTTAAATTTAGAAAAGATGAACTTGAAATCAAAATTCCTAAAAAGCTTGGGGTACCTTCTATTTTAATTTATCTCTTGCTGACAGGAGTACAAAAAACCTCTGACATTTATAACGACTATTTAGACGTACAATTAAAAGAGTTAGAAATTAAACTCAAGCAAATGGAGTTATATGAAAAAATAGAAGAAAGAGAAAAATTCAGAAGGCCTTTAAATTCAAAACTTTACCAAAAACAAGCTGATGAGATTATTCAAATTCTCATTAAAAACCAAAATATAAACTATATAGAAATTAACGGGACAACTATAAAAAATAAAGAATAAGAGCCGAACACAACAAGAATTTGGAGTAATATTAGATTGACGTTAGACTTGGAACTGTGTACTTCTGTTTAAGTCCATTGACTTACAGTTTTGGGTTTTTGAAACCCTGAAATACACAAAACAGGAAAACGTTGCGCAAACGTTTAAATAATTTAACTAAATGAAAAGCTAAAATGAAATTTGACGATTTTAAAAACAAATTCTATTGTGTCTTTAGTATTGAGGAAACCAATGAAAACACATTGATTGTCAACACCAAAGTAAAAAGACGAAATGATAATGTAGTAATTGATCAAGTCTATACAAAAATTGATATTCAAAGTACTAATCAATGGATTAATGATAGTCAATCTATAATATCTATTTCAGAATGGAATTGGGAAAAGTTAATTGAACAAACGAAAAGAATACAATTAGATTATTTTGCTCAAAGAGCGTTAATTGAAGATTATTATCCATTAAACAGTGAAGACGAAATTGAAGATATGTATCAAAATTAGTATGTCACAAATCCTATTCTCACAAGCATATTAATTTAATTTGTTGTATAATTTAAAATCCAGTTAAAATATACAACAAATTAAATTTTTTAATAAAAACCACACCCAATCTGAATACAATCTCTATCTTCTAGATATAAATTATATATTTAATTTTGAAGAAATCTTTTGCCAATGATATTCTATTTATCGAAATTGGACAATTGGAAAGAAAATATGAAAATATAATAAGATTACACACACTTAAATTTTATTTTGAGGAGAATCTATATTAACATATTATTCAATATATTTGCATATAATGCAAACTTTATGAGCAAAAAAGCAATTAATCGATTGAAAGTAGTGTTAGCTGAAAAAAACTTAACTAGTAAATGGTTAGCCGAACAGTTAGGAAAAAATGAGGCAACTATTTCTCGATGGTGTACTAATGATGTTCAACCAACATTAAACACTTTAGATGAAATTTCAAAACTACTAAACATTAGTATTTCTGAATTAATAAATGATAAATAATTAATGGAAAATCTTAATCCAGATAATATTGTTATTCCTTTTAGAGTTTCTGCTAGAACTGCAAGACTTATAGGTAGAGAGAATGTAGCTACTTCAAAAGGAGCAATAATTGAGCTTGTAAAAAATGCTTATGATGCTGACAGTAAAGTTTGTATAGTTTATTTTGATAATAAATATTCTTCATTTTTAAACGAAATTGATGAGGATCACTTTAATGGTCTTTTAAGTTTAGGAGTTTCAGAAGAGCAACTCAACATAGTTTATAATAGAAACGATGAAGGTGATTATATAATAGATACTGAATTAGATGAAGAAAAAAAAATAGTTTTTAAAAACATTATTTCTGAATTTTCAGCACTATACATTATTGATTTTGGCGAAGGAATGACTCAAAATATAATAAGAGAACATTGGATGACCATAGGCACCGATAACAAGGCAAACGACATTTTCACAAAGAATGGTAGAGTAAAATCAGGAGCAAAAGGAATAGGAAGATTTGCACTAGATAAATTGGGCGGCAGATGTGAAATGACAACTATTTTCAATTCTAATCCAGATGTTCATAATCCAGATACGGACATTAATGGAAAAGTAACAAATTTCTCAGGGTACAATTGGTTAGTTGATTGGGAAGATTTCGAAGGCGATTTCAAGACCATTGATAAAGTTGGAGCAATTTTAACAGGATTAAAATCAAATTCGATTAAGGAAGAATTGCTAAAGAAAATACCGGAAATTGATTTGTCTAAAATTGAATCTGAAAAAGAATTTAAATTTGGAACAATTCTAAAAATAACAAATTTAAGAGATCATTGGGAAGACTATTTTGTTGAGCAAGTATTTAATGATTTAGAGGTATTAGTACCTCCAAAGGAGGTTGGTGATTTTGAAATTTTCCTTTTTAGTTCCTTAACCAAATCAAAATATGGAGAGGTTTTAGGTTCAGTTTGTGACGATTTCGATTACAAATTAGTTGCAATAGCTGATGACAACCAAAACGTACAGATAAAAATATATAGAAATGAGTATGCTGTTGAATTAATTCCTAATGATTTTTTCGAACGTGAGGCCATGATTAAAGAAAATTACCGTAAAAGTGATTTTTTAAAAGGATATTGGGAAAAATCAGCAACTTTCTCTGAATTATTAAAAGGGTACAAAGACATCGATGAAGACAATACATTCAAAAATATTGGGTTATTCAGATTTACTTTTTATTTCCTAAAAAGACAATCAAACTCTATTGATACAAAAAAATTCTTTACCAGAGGTTTCATGTCAAACAATAGAAAGGATTGGTTGAATAAATTTGGAGGAGTTAAACTAGTAAGAGATAATTTTAGAGTGAGACCATATGGTGAAGTAAATAATGTTGCTTTTGACTGGTTAGGTTTAGGAAGTAGAAAAACACAAAGTCCTGCAAGTGTAGCAAAAAAAGAAGGTGGATACAAAGTTGAACCTGATAATGTTGCAGGAGCTGTAAATATATCTCGTTTAACAAATGTCGATTTTGAAGATAAGTCAAGTCGTGAAGGTTTACAAGAAAATAAAACCTTTAGAATTTTTACGTTATTATTAACTCAAATCATAGCGGAATTTGAAAAAGACAGAGCTTATATAGCAAGAGAGATGTCGGATTATGATGATTTAAAATATGGTCCTGAAAGAGATAGAGAAAAAGCTGAAAAACTCAAAAATGAAATATTAGCAAAAAGTAGAGCTAAAAAAGAAGCCTCAGCTAATAACCCAACTCCACTAAATGATAATAGTAATTCACAAGAAACTGAATCAGAAAAGGAAAAAGAAATTCTAGCTAGTGAATTAGATAGAAAAGAAGAAGAAATAGAAAAATTAAAAGAAGAACAAAAAATGCTGAGAGCTTTGGCAAGTAGTGGTATTGTTCTAGCATCTTTTAGTCATGATTTGAGTAAATTAAATGATATGCTAGCAGTTAGAACAGATCGTTTGAAAAATCTTCTTGCTGATAAAATTATTGAAACTGATTACGAAAATATTGAAGACAGAAAAAACCCTTTCAAGTTAATTGAACGTATAAAACTTCAAGATGTCAAAATTCAAAACTGGTTAAATTTTTCATTAGGAGCAACAAGAAAAGATAAAAGGACAAGAAGACAGCTTTCGTTTAAACCATATTTCACAAATTATAAGAATGATTGGCTTACAGTATTAAATGAAAAGGGAATAAATTATGATCTTTCAGATGTTGATGAAGTAAATATGAGGATTTTTGAAATTGACCTAGATAGTATTTTTAATAATTTATTAGTTAATTCAATAGATGCTTTTATAATCTCAAAAGAAAATCGACCAAGACAGATTAAAGTAAAAATAAAACAAAATGAAAAAAATATAGTTATTGACTATAGCGATAATGGACCAGGGCTTTCAAAGGATATAACTGAACCTGAAAAGATTTTTGAACCTTTATTTACAACTAGAAGAAATCTATATACAGGTGAGGAAGAAGGGACAGGACTTGGAATGTGGCTAATTAAATCTATTGTCAATGAAAACGATGGCAACATTCAACTCTTATATCCCGAGGTTGGTTTTGGACTAAGAATAACTTTTCCAATTAAATATAATTAATAAAAAGATTATGTATAGATTACTTTATATCGATGAAGATCAAGAACAAATAGAAAACTTCTTGAATTATATTGATGACACTAATAGTAACAATATTTTTGAAGTTATAACTCAATTACCTTTAGGTGATAAAGAAGAAATGATTGACAAAATTATTAAAATTAATCCTGATGTTATAGTTAGTGATTTTCTGCTCAATGAAAATATAGGAGCTTTAGGGTATAATGTGCCATATAATGGTGTAGAACTAGTTGAAGATTTTCTTGATATTAGAAATAAGTTTCCGTGTTTTGTATTAACGGCAAAAGATCAAGATGCTGTCAGTGACAGTGAAGATGTAAACTTAGTTTACACAAAAAGTCTAATGACTACTGAAATAGAAGATACAAAGGCTAAAGTCAAATTTACAGATAGACTTGTTAAACAAATTGAGCATTATAAATCAAGAATTGAGAATGTTCAAAGTGAACTAGCCGAATTAATTAAAGTTAGGAAAAACGGAAATGCAGATTTTGATATAGAACGTAGGATTATTGAACTTGATGATTTCTTAGAAAGATCAATTGATGCGCAAAACATAATACCATCTGAATTTAAATCATTTTCTAATTCAGAAAAGTTAGATAGTATGCTTGATAAAGTAGATGAACTTCTTAAAAAGCTGGATGAAGATGGCGGCAATTAAATTTAGAGAACATACACCAGTTCGTACTTGTACAAAAACTTGTGCGAGTTATAGAAGTTTTAAAAAATACTTAGCAGAAGATTTTAAGTCAAAATGTGGTTATACAGATTGTAGAGATTTTTGGTTTGGGGGAAAAAACACTTTTCATATTGACCATTTTAAACCATTTTCGAAGAATCCTGCATTAGAAACGGATTACAGCAATTTGGTTTACTGTTGCTCTTATGTAAATATTTTAAAATCTGATGATGAAGGACATTATTTAGATCCATGTAATATCGATTTTAATGTACATTTTGAGAGAGATAAAGATGGTTCAATTATTGCAAAGCCTACTTCTAAGGAAGCAAATTATATGTTTGATAAATTAAAATTAGGGCTTGCTAGATATAGAATAATATGGAAACTTGATGAAATTCTTAATAGACTAGAAAAATTACAACTTGCAATTCGTAATCCAGAAAACATTAAAATAAAAAATGATTTAAGAATAATTCATAGTGAATTAGCAGAGGAATTCACAATCTATCTTGGTTATCTAAAAACAAATCAATAATTGATGAAACAACAAGTCTTAAAATTTTTAAAAGAATACTCTACTCTTCCATTAGAGGTAGATAGACTTATTGTTTCCACTTATATCACAGTCAATAATTTAAGAATTGATAATAATATTTATTTAAAACAATATAAAATTTTAGAAAACAATTCTATTGAGTTTTCAAATCTAAATAAATTTGTTTCAATAGTTAATCAAGAAATTTTAAACTTTGGTCTTGAAGATTTAATTGAGCTTTTTGAATTCGTTATTTCTCCATCAGATAGAATAGTAAACGGAGCAATATATACTCCATCTGATATTAGAGCTTACATTGTTAATCAAACTTTAGAAAACAGGGATATAGATTTTCAAACGGTAAAAGTATCAGATATAGCATGTGGTTGTTCTGGATTCCTATATACTGCTTCAAAAGAATTAAGACAAAGAACAGGTAATTCTTATGCTTCTATTTTTCAGTATAATATATTTGGTTTAGATATACAAGAATACTCAGTTACTAGAAGTAAATTATTATTAAGCCTCCTAGCTATATCTGAAGGTGAAGACATTGAACAATTTCATTTTAATATTCATCAAGGCGATGCTTTAATTTTTAATTGGTCAGAAGTTATTAATGATTTTCAAGGTTTTGACGTTATTGTTGGTAATCCACCATATGTATCTGCTCGTAATCTTGATGATGTGGCTAAAGAAAATGTTAAACTTTGGGCAGTATGCTCAACCGGAAACCCAGATTTATATATACCTTTCTTTCAAATAGGCTATGAAAATTTAGCTCCAAATGGTATACTTGGGTATATAACAATGAATACATTTTTTAAGAGCTTAAACGGTAGAGCTCTTAGAAGGTATTTTGAAGATAATGGAACTGCAATTAGAGTTATTGATTTTGGCACACATAAGATATTTAAATCAAAAAGCACTTACACCTGTATTTGTTTTTTAGAAAAAATTGAGCAGAATTTTGTTGAGTATTATAAATCTGTTGCTAAAGAATTACCTAACAATAGAGAATTATACAATAGAGTAAGTTTTCACAATTTAGATGCGAAGAAAGGTTGGAATCTAAATAACAATGAAATTATCTCTCGTATAGAAGCTATTGGAAACCCTTTTGGCAAGCTTTATAAAACAAGACACGGTATCGCTACATTACGAAACGATTTATTTATTTTTAAGCCTGTAGCAGAAGATGAAGATTTTTTTTACTTACAAAACGGTAATTTATATCCTATTGAAAAAGGTATATGTAAAGATATTTTAAACTCAAACAAGCTAAGCAGAAGTATAGATTTTGATACTGTTAGAGAAAAAGTATTATTTCCTTATAATGATGAAAGTAAGCCAAAAGCTTTAGAAGAAGAATTTTTACAAGATGTTTTTCCAGAAGCATACAAATACTTAAAAAAGAAAAAGCAAGAACTTGCCAAAAGAGATAAAGGAAAAGGCGAATATGAAAAATGGTTTGCTTTTGGTAGAACCCAATCTTTAGAAAAAGTTGAAAACAAGTTATTCTTTCCTAAGTTTTCTGATCAAACACCAAACTATCTTTTAAGTAATGATATAGACTTATTATTTTATAATGGGCAAGCTGTTATTGGCCATTCTGTGGAAGAAATGTTATTAGCTAAAAAAATAATGGAATCACGTTTATTTTGGTATTATATTAAAACTTCAAGTAAACCTTATACATCAAATTATTATTCTTTAAATGGAAATTATATCAATAATTTTGGTGTTTGCGATTTTACAAATAACGAAATTGATTTTATTCTTAATGAGGATAACAAAGAAATTCTTGATGCTTTCTTTGAAGAAAGATATAATATCAAACTTTAATTTCCAACACCTATGAACAATAAATATGATTTTTATATAGACGAAAGCTGTCATTTAGAACACGACAATATTCCAGTAATGTGTATTGGTTATATTAAAGTACCAATGATAGATTATATTGAATTACAAAAAGAATTCAATCAAATTCTAGCAAAACACAATCAAAAGTCAGAGCTAAAATGGAATAAATTTTCAAATTCAAGAATTGAATTATATAAAGAATTAGTAGATTACTTTTTTAGGTCTTCATTACAATTTCGTTGTGTTTTAGTAAAATACAAGGAGCGTTTAAATCATATCGATTATAACCAAGGCTCTCACGATAATTTCTACTATAAAATGACTTATTTTTTGTTGCATCCAAATAATAGTAATGGGGATGAATATAGGGTTTTTATTGATATCCAAAATACTCGTGGCAGAGAAAAATTAAAAAAAATTAATGAGGTTTTTAATGCCGAATATAAAGGTAATAGTCCATTCAAACACTTTCAACATTTACATTCTCACGATAATAATTTCTTCCAATTAGCTGATTTCTTTATTGGAGCAATCACATATAAAACAAGAATTGTAATGAATAATATTGTAAATCCAACTCAGAACAGAATGGATTTTATTAAATATTTAGAAACTAAATCTGGTTTTAATCTCGAAGAAGGAACGGAACCTTGGGAAACAAAGTTCAATATTTTTGATCACCAACCGAAAATAAAACTATAATGGATTTATTAGACTTGGACGATCACATATCTAATTTAGGAATTGACCCATCAGCAGAACATTTAGAAGAATTATTTCAATTATTCAAAGCCGATTTTATTGATAATGTTTTTTATTTTGATGGCTGTAAAGTAAAGATTGATATAGCAAACTCAAAAGAAGAAGGATTTGAAGCTTATCCTCATACTTTTGTAAAAATCATAACAAGAGGAGATAAAGGCAAAAGAAGTTTTGATAAAAAAAGAGCTAATAAAATTCATTGGATAAGACCAATATTAGAAAATAAAGATACTGAAGATGTAACTTGCTTTCAATTTTTGGAAGCAGATAATAAAATCAGAGATTATTTTTGGTTTAAAGAGGGGAACTTTTTAGTTGTAATGGAAAAAATCACTCCAGACTATATGATTATTTCTTGTTTCCATATTGATGATGCTAGAAATCAAAAGTATTATGAAGATAAGTATACAAAGAGGATAAAATAAAAAAGCCACAGACTACGGTGCTGTGGCGTACGTTTTCACGAACCAGGTCCTTTTCCCTTGGGAAATGACATTGCAAATGTACAACTCTTGTACCAAAATACAAATTTTCTATTAAAAAATATATTTCTGACCTTTAGTATATATACCCATACGTATTTAATCGCATGCTAAGTTAGCAAAATAAAAATAATATTGCTCAATAACAAATTTCATCAAGGGCAATCAAGCGGTCTCTCTCCAGTCGGTGGCTTTGTTCCGTTCGGCTGCTCCAGTCGGGTTTTCCCTGAACAAGTTTCAGGGTCCCCTCCATTCCGCAGTCAGTGCACCACCATAAAAAAACAGTCGCTTGAACAAGCCACTGTTTTTTTTGTGCCACACTTCCTCATCTTCACACGCCACCTACCTTGCGTTCGTCGGGGCTACCACATCCACCCTACCGCTTCATTCAGCTACAGTCCGCTGGCTACCTTTCGCCTCACCTCAGCCGTAGGCTGTCTGCAGCCCCTTATAGTTTGGGCGGTTGCTCCTTCGCTCAGCCATCGGGGTCGGCGCCGTTAGCACTTCGCCCTAAATCAAGGTACGCCAAAGGCTATCCTTTATTGTTTCCCCGCCGTGTTACGCTCGCATCATTACGCTCCACTGCGTAAACTCCGCTCCGCTCTCATCCTGCGGTGGCTGTTCGATTGCCGCAACCCCGCCACTGCGCTCCTCGAAAAAGCAACTTTCGCTCACGCTACAGTTCCTTTTCTGCGGTGCTTGGGGGTGTTTATTGCCCCACTCGTATAGTAGTAAAAGTATCCTGTTCTTTGAAAAGAAAAAGAAAAAAAGGCAGCTAAACTAGCGTGCAGTCCTCACTCCCAGTCGGGTTTCCCCTGATGAAAAATCAGGGTCCCCCTCCATTCCCGTTCGTCCTTTCCGCTGGAGTAAGTGCTTTCTTTTTTTCTCTTTTTTCTTTTCAAAAGCAGATAAATAAAAAAGCCAAATCTCACGACTTGGCTTTTATTCGTTTGACCCAAAGGTCACCACAACAAGGGTCAAACTACTCATCCGACTTCTTAATAAAAAGTTTAAGCACTAACGAGAGCAAAAAACTCACAATAGCGCCAATTGCAGCTAAAATCACCGTCTTAAAGACGTCTTCCGAGCTGAGGTTGGGCAATACACTCAAAAAAGTGCCACCAGCCGTCCCTCTCAAGGTCAAATTAGTGTGGTTCATGCTCGGCTTCATTTAGGGTCGTGACCTGACTGACCGCCGTAACAACACTACCCGCAACTGCCAAATAGCCTCCTATCGAACTAACCACAACGGGTAACGCAATCGGTGCCGCTAGTATAGTGCCACCAACGGCTGCTAATCCCAAACCAATCGCACGCAAAACCTTAAAAAATTTAGGAGTGGGTGCCTTAACACGTTCTACTATATTCATAATCTTCTTTTTTGTCATTCCCGAGTAGTCGGGAATCTATTGCACAATCAATACAACACTTTTTTTTGAATCCAAGCTGCGATACACCAACTTTTTCAGTCGGCTAAACGCCTGCCTAGACCACAATCCCAATCCTGGACCCGAAATTTGGGTCACAGGTGCAATACACCCATTCAATTCGAGTAACGCATTATTAGCAGGATGAAACAAAATAAAAGTTCTGTTACTCACTCCCACTACTTCCAAATGCCAGCCAAATTTGGGAGCATATCGCTTGCATAACAAGTATTTCCCTTCTGGAATACACGACACCATTTTTTTATTTTCTTTCCAAGGTAATTCAATGGTATAACAAATGAATTGACCCTCATTAGCGAGTGTACCGTTGGTTCCTGAAGGGAAATAAGTTCTTGTTAACACTAAAACCATCTATAGTCCACTCACTTGAACTAACGACAGTGGGTTAAATGCCCCATTTTTCAATGGATACATCGAACCATTTACCTCTTGGTAAAATTCTACTCCTAAAGCCAAAAACAATGGTTTAGTGCTGTTAGGAGTCACTGGATTGACATGATTGATCACTGCGGTGGCAGTAGTATTCCAAGCAAGGATTGCCGTCTCCGAACTGCTGCTCACAAAAGTTTCCGCCTCAAAATCGACCTCCGCCCCCGCAGATACAATTTTAAAATGCGTAGTCCCTCCTGGTGCTGCAATCATATTTAACGGAATAAAAGAAGCCATATCTAGCTTAATTTCTCCAGCTACTCTGTCGATTGTTCCCGTGTAAGGAGCAAACAAAGTAGTACCTAGTTTCCCACCGATATTGAATTCAAACCCAAGTAAGAGTTCTGCCTCGCCGTCAATGACATTGCGCAGCCCTCTCTCGTTGGTTTGATCCGCCTGAATCACTTTGATCATTGACTGCGTCAATCGGCTCACCATTCTACTATCCGCAGAATTTAAGAGTAAAGTTCGTAAAGCAGTACGCAAGGTCTTCCCTGCTTTGCCTGCCCTCCCAAATTCCGAACCGTTCTCTCGGGTGCGCTGAAACGCAGGATCACTAGCAATTCTATTGGCTTCAATACCGCCTTTCTCGCGTGCCAAATGCCCATCCTTAGTTTTATAAAAGGTAATATCCCCAATAGTCCCTTTTAATTTAATTATGCCTTTTTGTCTCGCCATAATTACCCCAAATCATTGATTAATAATACATTTTGTTACTCGTACCAATCTTTTTTTGCTGCAGCATTTTGATTGATTTTGAGCAAATATGGTACTTAAACTTTTAATTTAAAATAGACTACCATACCATTTGACCTATAATGACATAATTGACAAATAAAACAACAAATGACCTTTAAAATAATTATAATCACCCAGGATGGAATTTGCAAAATAGTACTTAAATTTAGTTCCAAAATAAGAGCAGGAATAAGCCAGTCATTCCCCAATCAAAAGCATAGATAAAGTATGAAAACAGCAATTAAAAGAGTATGCATCTACCCAAAGGACATACAGCGCATTACGGGCAAGAGTTACCGTCAAAGCACTAGATTAATGCAAAAAATCAAAAGAGACCTCAATAAGCTCGATAATGAGTTCTTAACGATAGACGAGTTCTGTAACTATTCAGGTATAAAATATGAACAACTAGACCACTTAATTATCGGGTAAAATTGAAACAAATTTTAGCCTGCATAAGCGGTAGTAAATACTTAAAATCAGTTCATTTTTTGTACTTACTACTTTAATATGTAAATACAAATTCTTATATTTACATCATACGATTTACTATAATTTGAATAGTTAAAACAAGGTGATAAATTCGGTTACCCTAAAACAGAAACCTTTGTAAACCCTTTATAAATAAGGTGTTTAGAAAGTAGTTCGATTCCCGGCGACTCCACAAAAAAAGTCCTGATACACATCAGGACTTTTTTATTTATTTTATTCTCAATTATTACAACTTCCCTAATCGTTGCATTATAAAAAGAACCACAATAGGAATAGTCAATAGGACAACCATTAAGGTATGTTCTACTAACAATTGAGGTTGTTCCATTAGTGTGATTACATAGCCGCCAACAGCTCCTCCAAAATGGGCTGAATGTCCAATGTTATCGTTTTGAGATTTCATTCCGTAAATAGAATACAACAAGTATAAAATTCCAAAAAGATAGGCTGGAATAGGAATCACAAAGAAAAGTCCTAACATCATATCGGGTTGTAATAAGATAGCTGAATACAACACTCCCGTAACTGCTCCAGAAGCACCTACGGCTCGATAACTGTAATTATTTTTATTAAAAATATACGTCAATAGATTCCCGAAAATTAAACTTCCCATATAGATTAGAACAAAAGTCCAATTCCCTAAATACGCCAGAACTAAAGGAGCAAAAAACCAAAGTGTAAGCATATTAAATAGCAAATGGGTCATGTCAACATGCAAAAATCCAGACGATAGCATTCGGATCTGTTCTCCTTTTTTAATACTTCCTATGTGGAATTCGTATTTTCTAAAAAAAGACAAATCGTTAAATCCTTTATAGCTCATCAAAACTGTAACAGCGATGATTCCAATTAGTATCATATTCATATCACTTCATTTATAGTGAATGGTAAAGATAATGATTCGGATAAATTGACCTTGTTCTTCCGAAATTTAAATTCACATTTTTTTTTGAATTATATTTGCCAAAAATAACTGCATGCAATTTCTGATTTTTATAATAAGCTTTCCTTTACTTTGGATAATCTCAATTCTTCCATTTCGAGTATTTTATTGGTTCTCAGACCTAGTTTATGTGCTTGTATACCATATAGTAGGCTATCGAAAAAGAATGGTTCGTTATAACTTGTCTATTGCATTACCGCATTTAAGTGAAAAAGAACGATTACAAATCGAAAAAAAGTT
>Ga0213920_1001295_pt1 | contig 14177 bp, 24 predicted proteins | sample McNCre1117MG_FD_161054 | JGI IMG/M metagenome (GOLD analysis project Ga0213920, IMG submission 161054) | Freshwater microbial communities from McNutts Creek, Athens, Georgia, United States - 11-17 MG | ecosystem: Environmental > Aquatic > Freshwater > Creek | place: USA: Georgia | collected...
TGAAACGATGATTGACTTCTTAACCACCAACCAGTAAGAGTCTGCTCTCCTGGCTCTCTTTGTTGGTCAATTTGTTGTTTACGGTATGGGGCTGTCTCCCGCTTGTAAGGATACTTTTCAGTAATGCCTAAGAAAAAAGGCAGTCCACCTATTGCAACATCATAAGAGTTGGCTGTGTTGATATAAGTATTACTAGACCCTACTGGTTGTCCTATTGGATCAACTGGACGTTCAGCAATATGCCTATAGCCATCAACCATTTATACTCCTTAAATTAAATTGAGCGCGTCAAATTTATCTATCTGCTCATCTATTGTTATTGACGGCTCTAGTGTGCAATCACCGTCGCGTAGCATTTGTTACTCTGCTGGTGCTTCTTCTATTGCAGGTGCTTCTAGCGCTTTAGATGCAGCCTCTGCTGCCATAGCCTCGCGCTCTGCAATCTCTGCTCCTGATAGTGGAACATAAGAGGTAGTCTTCTTTTCGCAATCATAGATAACTTTCATATTACTCATTTACGATAGCCTCCCAATCTTTCTTATCTTCATTCCATTTGTACATTACGCCATCAGTAGGGTAAGCAACAGGTGCTTCCCATCGGCAGGTATCCTCATCTAGAACCCAAGAATCATAAGGCTTAGGTGCTATGAAGGCATCTCTGTTTGTATCATAAGTAAATCCAACTCCTGCATAATTCTTTCTTATGCGGGCGTTATATGAGGTCTGAACCCAAGTACCACCAAGACCTAAATCATTGGCTAGGTAATCTTGTCCTCTATCCTCTGCGTTATCAGGTACAACTAATACCTGAGTAACTATATTGTTTTCATCTATTTGTGCGAAGTGTGCCATTATTCTCCTTAGTTATATCGCATATCGTATAATTACTATACCGCTACCGCCTGCGGCTCCAGCAGGACTGTTGCCACCACCTGCTCCGCCACCACCACCTGTGTTAGAGAATCCAGCAATTCCATTTCCATCAGGATTTGCACGACCACCACCGCCTAAACCACCTACTTGGTTTTGTGCTGCACCTCCACCACCTGCGTAATAACCACTATCACCAGTTGAAGTTGCAATAGCCATAGCATTTATTAATGCAGATGTTGCCCCAATACCACCTTTACCTGAATTTCCGTTACCACCTACTGCACCAGCACCGCCACCACCACCGCCTTGGTCTACGCCGCTACCACCAGTACCACCTGCGTAACCTTCTACAGGTGAGTAACTTCCAGCGTTACCACTTCCTCCAGCATTACTGATACCAGCACCGCCACCACCTGAACCACCAGATAAACCAGTGCCTCCACCATAAGAAGCAGCGCCACCACCACCAGTTGATGCGATAGATAAACCCGTTCCAACTATTGATGAATTAGTTCCATTACTTGCTTTTTGTCCATCAACATTGTTTCCAGCACCACCTGAACCAACAGTAATAGTATATGCTTGAGCAGTTAAAGATTGAGAAGTAAATTGTCTTAAACCTCCAGCACCTCCACCTCCACCAGTTCTTCCTCCACCTCCACCACCTGCAACACAAAGTATATCTGTATTAATTGTAGTAGTAGGAGTAAATGTGCCTGATGATAAAAATGTGTGATAGAAATAAGAACCGTCAGAGGATACAATTCCGCCAGTTGCTTTACTACCGCTAGTCACATTTGAGATGCCGTATAGGTAGAAGGTAGAGCCTGAAGCAAAGTCACCTGAAGATGGAGTTATGGTTATAGTTGTAATAGCAGAACTGGTATTTATTAAAGCAGCAATTAAAGTTGCATAAGCAGTTGTACCATTATTTTCAGTTACAGAATCTATTGATGCTGATTTATTTGTTGTACTTGTATAATTAGGAATATAAATTTCAGTATTTCCAAAAGTAGAGGCTGTGGTTTGACCTGCTGGAAACTCTCCTGCATAAAATACTGAAGTACCATAGGCGTTAGAACCGCTTGCGGCACTTGAACCATCACCTTGAAGGTATTTAGTTGAATAAGAAGTTGCACCACTAACAGTTACTTTGAAAGAAACAGTAGGATTTGAAAAACTAGAGCGTGCGCTTGCAACAATTTTTAAATCAGTATAGGTCTGAGGGATAGTTCCAGTAGCGGGCAGAGTAACTGATGCTGCTCCGCCTGAACCAACAGTTACGCTGGTAATTAATTCCATATTTGCCATTAGTTATTCTCCCTTAAAGTGCATATCTAATAATTACGATGCCTGAGCCGCCTGCGCCGCCAACACCGCCATTTGAAGTACCAGCACCACCACCACCAGTATTAACTGTACCTGACCCAGCAGAAGCATTACCGCCTCCACCTAAACCACCAGTTGCAGTTGAACTAGCACCATAAACTCCGCCTCCGCCTCCTCCAGCATAATAACCACTATTTGCACCAGTAGATGTTGGAGTTGCTAAAGCAGTAATTTGAACACCATTACCACCATTACCGCCATTAGAACCATTAGGTGGGTTGTAGCCAACTTGACCCGCACCTCCACCACCTGCTCCTGGATAAGGTGCACCGTCATAAATGTCCTGACCACCATTAAAACCTTGATTAGCAATACCTAAACCATAAGGTACTGAACCTGAAGAATAAGAAGCACCACCACCAGAACCGCCATTACCTACATAAGAACTAGAACCACCACCACCGCCGCCAGTTGATATAACTGAAGCAAATATAGAATTGCTACCATTATAACCTTGAATAGAACCATACGCATTTATACCAGCACCGCCAGCGCCAACAACTGCTGGATAGGTAATACCTGCTGTTAATGATAAAGCAGTTTCTAATGAACCACCACCACCAGTTGCAGTTACAGTTGAACGAAGTCCACCTGCTCCTCCACCACCTGCAGCAGCACCACCACCACCTGCAACTACTAAATAATCAACAGTTAGATTTGTATATGGAGTAAATCCACCGCTTGTTGTAAATGTATGATAAGCATATCCACCACTTGTAGTAACAATTCCACCACTTGCTTTAGCAGTGACATCACCGCTTGCGATTCCGTAGATTGAAAAGGTTGAGCCTGCTTCTAAAGTAGAACTAGGTTGGGAAATAATTTCAATAGAAGTAATTGGTGAAGTATTGCGCCATAAAGTTGCTATTGCAGCCACATCTGCGCCAGGGTTATTATTTCTAGAAAGTGTTGTTTTATAAGTTGTTGAATTAGAATAATTTTGAATATGAACAATAGTATTTCCCCAACCTGTATCACCATAACCTACTCGTGCTTGGGCAATATTTGAGTTTCTACCACTTACTGCGCTAGAACCTGTGCCAGTCATTGAAGTATCTGAGTAATTAGAACCTGTATCACCATTATATCTAAAACCAATATGGTAAGCACCTGCAAGATTTTGTTTGCGGTTCATTACAATAATTAAATCGGTATAGCCTTGTGGAATACTGGAGAAGGTAACTGATGATGCTGCGCTACTTAGTGTCTGAGTTGCTATGGGGGTATATGTACTCATTTATGCTCTCCTATTTGATTCCGTATAAGGCAAATTGGCTGTATTGTCTAAATGAACTTGAAGAATAAGTTGTTAAATCAATTTGTGTTATTGCTGAAGTATTTATCCATAATTCACTAATTAGATAAATAATACCTGAACCGTTTCCATCCCAACCACTTAAACTTCTAATGGTTTTATTTTTGCTTGTATTTGTATAATCTAAAATATCAATTATTCCACCTGCATAATAAGTTGCTGCATTACCATTACCATTAACTGATGAAGCAACAGGTAATTGATAACTATCAGAACCAGCAGATGAACCATTACCGCTTAATCTATGAGTACGATAATTTGAATTATTAGAATCATTATTAAATCTTGCATATAACGGGTCATCTCCTGCACTTGCTTGGGTTGCTGCCAAATATCTTATTTGCAAATGCTTATAGGTAGAAGGTATAGAACTAAAAGTAACATTAGCAGCACCACCTGAACCTACTTGCACCATACCAAGTGGGAACATAGCACCTGTGTCTGGCGGTGTTAAGTGTCCTGAAATCTGTGAAGCGTAGATACCTAGGATTGGACTCAAGATAGATCTCCAATTATCAAGAAGGTGTTACTTGCTGTGCAAATTACTGAGGCTGCTGAATACTGCGCCCGTAGTTTAGGAGCAGCAGCAGAAGCACCAGTTGAGGTAATAGTTACGCCAGAACCTGCAGCAAAACTAACTTGACCTGCGCCAGTTTGGGCAACACTAATTTGATCATTAGCAGAAAATACTGATGGAGGAACTGTAATAGTTATAGCAGAAGCATTACTTGCTTGAACTAATTTATCTTTGTCGCCAACAACTAAAGTGTATGTGGTACCAGTCTGTGAGTTAAAGCCAACTAAATTATTACCTGTTGGGCCAGTAGAACCTGTGGCTCCTGTACCACCCGTAGGACCTGTTGGTCCTGTAGCGCCTGTTGGACCTATTACGTTAGGGTTGGGGGTTATACCTACGGTCATTATGCAACCTCGCTTCCGAAAGCACTGAATGAAGAATATCCACCAGTTGAATAAACTGTTATTACATCTGTTGTTGCCAATGTGATACCTGCTGTATAGGTAAAGGTTGCACCTGCGGCTAGAGATAATCCATAAATTACATAATGTTGATTAGCCAAAGTTGCACCCGCTGGTCTGATTGCTATACGAATTGTGTCAGATGAGGTATTTGTATTTACTACGTTAATTGTAGATACCACTGCTGAAGTGGCTGAAGGTACTGTATACAGTGAAGTTGCTGTTGCAGCAGTTGGGGCTGATTGCCCTAAGACTTTATATACGGTTGCCATTAGGCTAGGTCTCCAATCACTGTAAAGTTATTGCTAGAAGTACAGACAATAGTGCAAGCGGAATACTGCGCCCTAAGGTTAGGTGCAGTTGATGTGGCTCCAGTTGATGTTAACACGCTAGTTCCATTATTGCGAATTTGGACTAATCCAGTTCCAATACCTTGAACATTAACTTGTTGACCTGTAGTAAATACTCCGCTAGGAACTGTAATTGTTGTAGTGCTAGAACTAGATACAGTAATTAATTTATTAGTATCTCCTGCTATTAAAGTATAATCACCAGTTTTAGCAGATAAAGTTAAATCTGGTAAAGTGATTGTATTGCTAGAACCAATAGTGCTATTAGTAATAGTAGCGCCAGTAATAGACATTGCAGAACCAGTACCACCACTAATAGTTTTGTTTGTAAGGGTCTGAGTGTCAGAGGTTCCTACTACTGCACCAGTTACGCCGTGTACTCCAGTAGAAGCGGCTATATGCTGTTGAGGTTCACGCACATCTTGTGCTGAAATTACGTGACGAACTACTGCTCCAGTTGTATGCGCTTGTGGTGCAGTTCCATCAATAGCACGGGTAATACTTAAGGTTAAACCTGCAACGTTTGTTACGCTTACTAACTCTTCAGTTGCGGTATCGTAATCAACTGCTACGGTAAATGGATAACTGCTAGGAAACCCAGTAGTTGAGCCTACGGTCATACTTGAAGATGAAGATGTTATGTTACCTGTAAGAGTCGTATCTTGGGCAACAGATGAGTAATAACGATTAACTGCCATAGGCCTTCCTTATGAAGTGTAGTGAGTGCGGGGTGGGTATTGCTCTTGTAGGCGACGTACTTCCACCTGCAAGCGTTGCTGGTATAACTGATACATATAACGAGATATATTTGCAGCACTACCAACTGGGTCATTTCCTTGTTGAGCATCTGCTTCAGCAGTTGCTGCTGGCACACGACCTAGATCAAGATATGCGGCAGTTCTGTAAGCAGCGCCAAGAATAATTACTTCCCGTGCTGACTCAGGCAAGCCTGTGATCTGCGCAAACTCATCTGCATCAAATTGTAAATTTGTAGGTTTCTTTGTGTAGGTAACCATAACAGTTCTACCAGGAACAATTCCTTCACGGATAGAGATTGTCTTACCACTGTTCCAAGTTACTGGATTGGCCATACGGTCTACACGATAATGCCTAATTGGTAACCATTCTTTAGATGGACCAATTGTTTGCCAAGATGCGCCTAATATATCAACCGCTTCTTGAGGTAACTGATAGGTAGTAACTGCTGCTTGAAAAGTAAAGGTTGTGTAATAAGTTCCAAATAGATCTGGGTACACACCATCAATTGCTAAGTTAATATTTTTACGAACTACTGAACGAGGAAAGGATGGGGCAATAGTTACACGAGTGCCAACTGTATGGGGTGCTGGTTCGGTATTACGGAATCCTCTGCCATAGGCAGGAATTGTGGCTATGTTGGTTGTGCGATCAAATGAGTCAACCCAAATAAGTTCTTCGTCAATTTCTACAATACCTCTAGTTAACACTGTTCCGTCTTGAACTGTAAAGGTTAATGCAGTTGAAGTTAATGCGGCTGTAAGAAATGTAGCCTGATCCTGACGGTTAGTATAACCAGTAAGGGCTAATGTTGTTTCATCAATAATATCTGAAAAAGTACTCAAGATGCGATCTCCGCTGCTGCTTCGTTGATACCCAAACCTTTAGTACCAGCAAGTGCGTTAAGCACTCCTTGTAGGTCTAAGTTCAAATTGTTTCCGCTATTGCGGCTGGCATATAAACTATTTAAGGCACCCGCGATAGCAAACCCTGTAGTTCCTGCCCAACGGTTAGCCGCACCTTGTGCGTCCAAAGATGGGACACCGTTAACTAAAGTTCCTGCCAAACGGTTCAAATGATATGTATAGGTTAAACCATCACGGATTGCCATTATTTACCTTCCTTAATTATTTCGCCAGTTTTAATATCTTTGCGAAGTTTTATGCTTCCATTCTTACGAAGGATAACAATATTGCCATCTTTAATTTGGGTCTTATTAAACCCATCGTGGCGTTTATGTTGTCCAGAGGACATTACTTCTTTGTTCCGCCTACGCCTTTATATAGACCAGTAGGTGTTGCAGTTGGCTTACCAGTTAACTTGTCGTCTAACTTACCAATTGCGGTTTTATTACATCCACATTCTACGCACATATTATTTACCTTTCTTCTTAGTTCTTTTAACTGCAGCATTATCAACCAAATTTGGATATGGTCTACCTGCTGCTTTTGCTCTGGCTTTTGCTTCTGACTTTTGTGCTGGAGTTAAAGGCTTAGATTTTTTATTAGGATTCTTTTTATCCCAAAATTCTTTTTTCATTTTTTTCCTTTATTCCTTTTAGAAATTGCTGCTGCCTTAGATTTAGCATCTGCTTTACTTGATGCTCCCCAAGCCTTTAGGGAAAGTAATAGGCGAGTAGGTTCACCATTTGGTTTGCGTTCAGGTCCTGGCATATTTCCCATACGTGCTAGGAAAGATGCTCTGCGTGGATTATCACCAGATTTAACTGGTGGCTTTAAGTTACTGCCTTGTGCTTTAGCACTAGCACGTCCCTTAGCATTTAATCCACCCTTAGGGTTCTTACCCTCTTTGCGTTGCCAAGCAGGTGACTTAGCCATTACTTACTTTTCTTCTTTGCTGGTAATACTTTCTTTAGATTTGGATTAGCCTTCTTTGCGGCTGGAGATGCCTTGCGAGTAGCAGATGCGAGGATTGCACCAGCACGTTCCATTGAGATGCCTTGCTTCTTGGCTATTCCTGTTTGGGCTTTTTTGAAACCCATTCCTTTTTTCGCTGCCGCCATAATTACTTACCTTTTTTCTTAAGGATAGACATACCCTTTTTAATTTCACGTTTAACTTCTTTCTTAGACTCAGGCTTCTTTAACTCAGCCTTTTTTTGAGCCTTTGATTCTGTTTTCTCATAAGCAGCGTATGCTGCTTTCTTTGTAATTTTTTTTGCTGCCATTTTATATTACTCCCGTTTCTTTCATTACTGTAGCGTGTCGTTTTGTTATCTTAGTAGCAGTTGGCATTGCACCTGCATCGTAAGCAACTCCTAGTTTTTCACTTGCTTCCTTCGCTTCATTAATTTTTTTCATTGTAGTTCCAGATGGTTGTATACCTTCTGCTCTAGCATTTCGGTATGCTTGAAGTTCAGCATCCCATTTCTTTTGAGGCATAGAGTCTGCCCTACCAGCATCGCCAGTATTAAGTTCTAGTGTGCGAACTTTGCAAGCAAAGCAGCCGTCATTATAATCAAAATGCTTAGCGTGATCTGAGAATATATCTTCGGTAATAAAAGGCTGTTCGCTAGTTTCTTCACAATCTGTGCATCCATACTTAATAGCGATTGATTCGTATTTTTCATTGACTCCCCATTCAAGAACTTTTGATGTATGACTATGTCCCATTACTTAAGTTTCTCTTTCATAAAGTCTATATTACGCAATATGCGTTCTTGTTCTGGACCATTTGCTTTTACTGCGTGTTGGGCAAATGTTAATGCTTCTTGATAATGTCCGAGATTAAATGCTGACACTGCTGCCAAATCGTAGGCTTTCCAATCCCATATAGCGGACTCGTAGCAGTAATGGACTGATCTAGGTAGGTCCATAATGTTAACAGAGGCTGCGAGACAGGCTGTCCAATCTCTTCTTCTATACGCATCAATTGCCAATCCATACCAAGGTTCACCTTGAGTCGGTAAAATATCTACACCTTTTTGATACCAAGCAGTAACTTCTTCAGGTGACTTCTTTAAATAAAATGCTGCTTCAGCCAACCACTTACATACTGCGGCTTGCTCTACATCCCAACCATTAGGACATTCAAGCATTTTTTGTCCTGCCCGTAAGACATCTTCCCATCTTTGATGGAAGTAATATTCTCTAGTCATATAATTCCACATACGTGGATCAGTTGGGTTTTCTAAAACTGCAACTTCTAACAAATCTACATATTGACCGCGAGACTTTGTATCATCTGGTTGATGCTTTATTAAAGCACCTTTAATCATACAAAACTTTGCTTTATCTTTACCAGTAAAAATTGCTACTTCGTGGCAAGGATATTTCCATACCCAATTCCATCTGCTGTGTAGTTTATCTTTTTCCCAAACGCTGCCAGTATCAAAACTTACCCAGCCGTGATCTGAACCTTTAACCCAGTTCTTACGAACTTTGTCAAAAAATTTTTTTTCAGGAACTTCATCTAAATCTAAAAATAAACATACATCTACATCTGGTGGCACTAATGCAAGAGAAGCATTTCTTGCTACATCAAACCTAAAAGGTTTAACATATATTTGATGAACTGTTACTCCCAGTTCTTTAAGTTTTTCTTGTGTACCATCTGTGCTACCAGTATCAGCAACGATACGATAATCAGCACCTTCAGTGGCTTTCGCAAACCTTTCACAATGCTTTATTTCGTTGAGCGCAATTGCGTATACTGCTATTTTCATATTGTCTGAATTGTAACATATGTCTTAGTTACATTCCGCCCAACATTAAAATTCCTGGTAATGCTGTGGCGTCTGCGCCAGCATCACCAGTTGGTCCTGTTGCACCTGTTGCCCCAGTAGATCCTGTCGCTCCTGTTGGTCCAGCAACTCCAGTTGCTCCTGTAGAACCAGTTGGTCCTGTAGGACCTTGAACACCAGTAGCACCAGTTGCTCCCGTAGGTCCAGTAGGACCAGGAACGGTTGAGGCAGCACCAGTCGCTCCTGTTGGACCAGTAACACCTGTAGATCCAGTAGGACCTGTAGGTCCTGTTGGTCCAGTCGCTCCTGTTATACCTTGAATACCTTGAGAACCAGTATCGCCAGTAGCACCTGTGGCACCTGTCGGACCAGTAGATCCAGTATTACCTGTTGGTCCAGTTATGCCTTGAATACCCTGTGAGCCAGTTGGCCCTGTAGGCCCCGTAGGACCTGTTGCGCCAGTTGGTCCTGTATTACCTGTCAATCCTGTGCTTCCAGTGGCTCCTGTAGGCCCTGTAGCCCCTGTAGGACCCGTATTACCAGTCGCTCCTGTTGCGCCTGTGGCGCCTGTTAAACCTGTTGCGCCTGTAGGGCCTGTAGCGCCCGTTGCTCCAGTTACTCCTTGGATGCCTTGTGAACCTGTGGCACCAGTGGCTCCAGTAGGTCCTGTGGGACCAGTTGATCCAGTTGGGCCAGTTGCCCCAATAGCACCAGTTGAGCCAGTAGATCCTGTAGCACCAGCAGGACCAGTAGCACCTTGAATACCTTGTGGACCGACAGGTCCTAATTCAATAATTTGTGGTTGTACTGAACCAACATTATAAACGTTGGTTGTGGTTGGAATCTCTACAGTTGAAATTGAGGTAACATCAATTGTCATTATTGAGTCACCGAGTTATTCACCACAAATGAACCTTGAAGAATTTTATAAACATATCCACTTGGGCTAGTTAAATTTAAATCATATAAATAATTATTAGCAGTAAGGGCTGCTGTTTGAGCAGCAGTTAATGTTAAAACAATTTGACCTAATGCCGCATTAATTGTTGCACGTCCATTAGCGGTAGATATTTCTACTACAATACTTGAATCAGTAAATTGACGAACCTGCATATCTGCTGTGTAGCCAGTTAAATCTACTGGTAGGTTGTCAACCTTCCATACTGGAGATAGTTGAAAAGTAGTACCTTTGTAAACTGTAATATTATATCTACCTGGGTTCACTTGTTCTCCTAGACGTTGGTAATGTATTGGCCGTAGCCAGCGTTATTTAAAATGTTGTATTCTGTTTGAGACAAATAATATTCGTGTCCGCCTTGATAACAGTAGTCTGCTGCTTGTGTATCCTGAACTGAAGGTGTGCGTTGACGCACTACCGCCGTTCCAAAAACCATAAGTGTGTCGCCTCTTGCAATTCTGTAGCGCCAAAACAAACGACCAAAACCAGCAGGAGATTCATCAACTGTTGGTGGTTTAAGTAAATATGCCACAGATTTCCTTTCATTAGCGAGAAGCCCCACCCTAAAGCGGGGCTTCCCTAGTATTTCTTAATTAAGCAGCGTTAATTGAAGATGATGATTCAATACGAACCAATGCAGCCTCACGGTAACGAGCAAAACCAAGTACGCCGTACCATCCGATTGGACGGAAACGCATCAACTTGTCCACAATTGGACCGAAGATTACGTGTGGCTCTTCAGCAACTGCCTCAGCAAGTGCTTGCTTTCCTGCTACAAGTGTACGGAATACGCGAACTCCGCCTGAACCGTATACATATGCAGAAGAACCGAAGGTTCCAGTTGCGCCAGTAGCGCCTGAACCGTCAGTTGTGTTGAACAAACGTGGAGACTCTACGAACATTGCTCCTTCATAAGTTCCGATTGTGCCTGGCCAGAACTCGGCAGCACCTGTCTCGGAATACTTATGGTCGTCACGCCATCCGCCTGAACCAGTCTCAGCACGAAGATCGTGTGAAACTTCTGGGTGGATACCGCACCAGTAGAACTCGCCTTGACGAGGAACTACTTTGTTAGCACGTAGTTTAGCAACAGCAAGACGGATATCACGAGACTTGATTACAGAAGTATTCTGAATAAGTGCTTGTGAAGTTCCGTTTGTGTATGAAGCAGCGTATGTGCTGATTGCTGAACCTGTTGCGCCAGTCTCTGCAATTGCGTTTGTACCGAAGTTCAATTGACGCAATGCGACTGTATCAAGTGAGTCAGCCATATTGAAGGCGATGATGTCAGCAATTGCTGGATCAACGTCTGAAAGTGAGAACAATTCTAACTTGCGAGTTGCAAGTGAAGCGTTACCATATTCGTTAAGTGTTACAGAAACGGTTGTTGTATTTCCTAATGCAACTGCATCTGGATCTACTGTCTCTGATAGTGGGGATGTTGCTTGTGATAGATCAGTGTAGATTTGGAAGGCTACTGATGATCCTGGCATTGCCTGTTGTACTGGGCGCTTATCTGCGACATCACGGATAAGAGGAACAGCACGAAGTGCAAATTCAACATAACGATCATAAGCGGTCTGTACTAGGGAAGTACCTAGGGACCCGCCACTGGTATCGGTATATGCGTTGGCCATTTATTCACCTCTTTCTTTGGGTATAGTTGTGCTTGGATGGGTTAGTTCTACCTACGCCGATTTAAAGTTTGCCCAAAGACCAACATATCTAATTCTTCTTTTGAATTAGTTCCATTAATTTTTGCTATTGTATCTGCATCCCTTACAGGAGCATTTGCGTTTTGCGTAGCAGCATTAATTCGTTGGTAATTTGCTTTGGTCTTTTCTTTTTCTTCGTTGGCAGGAGCATCTTCAGGCTTAGCAAAACCAAACACATCACTGTGTTCGTTTAACCAAGCATCAATTTGCTCTGGAGCAGTGACGTCGCTAGGAATAAACTTAGCGATTTTGTCAGGAACTCCTTTTGAAGCCAATACTTCTTTGAGAGAACGACTGCGTAGATCAGCCTGAATGTTTGCTAATTGCTCAGCAAGTTCTTTCTTTTCTTTCTCTGCACGCTTTAAAGCCTTGCGGAGATTTGCAGGACCGCTATCAGAATCAATAGTTTGGTCCATATCGTCGTTATCATCGTCATCATATTGGTTTGCCATTTGGCACTCCCTTTCGTTTATCGTAGATGCGTAAGCCTCAGTCTCTACAGGGGAATAGGATCTGGCTCTTACTTCCAGTTTTTAAGTACACATATAGATACTGGTCGGTCTATACGGAATCTATTTAAATTAAGCCTGTTTGATCTTCTCCTAGGCTACCTTTTGCTGCACCAGCAGAACCACTGAATGAAGATATTTCTTGTTGACCAAGATTTGCTAATGTTGTTCTAGCACCTGCAGCACCTGCTGTACCAAATGTTGCTGCTGTTAATTGTCCACCAATTTTTCCAGCATCTTCACCATAAAGTGCAGATAGTCTTTGTTCTTCAGGTAATGCTTGTGCTATGTTTGCAAAACCAGTTCTGGCTTGTGCTTGTGTAATTCCTTGTGCTGCTAATTCAGCACCTGTTTGTAATCCAATACCTAATCCTTGACGCGCTGCTTCACCAGCAACCTTAGCGGCTTCAACCTTTTGAGCAATTACATTTGAAGCCAATTTAGGATCAAGGATATGAAGAATCATATCGCCTTTACTTAATCCAAATTGTTGTTGTAATGTGCCAGTAATATAAGGATCAGCATTATTAATTACTTCTGATGCTGCATTAATACGTTGTTGAACTTCAGTTGGAGATACATCTTGAGCAATTAATTCACCCAATTTTGCAGTATCTTTATATACGCTTTCTGGTAAATTAGCCTGAATCATTACATCTTTATAAGATGCCTCAGTTGCAAGATATTCTGCTGGACTAAGTACTGGTAAGCCTTGTTTTAGACGAGCCTGATTTCCAGCAAATCTTGCTTGCCATTCAGGTTCACTTTGTAATTTAACCATAGCGGTTGCATCATCATAACCACCAGTAGTAATGAGATTTATATACTTTGTGCCAAGAGCGGAAAGATCATATGTTGCTAAAAGACTTTTTCCAGTTTCAATCCAGTTGGTTTTCTTTGCCTGCTCTGCCGCTTGTGTTTGAGCAGCGGTTGCGTTAGATGCAGTTAAAGCATTGTTTTTACTTATTAATGCTGCTTGATATGTGGCGTATGCTGCTTGATCTGTAAATGATGTGCCATCTAAAGCAACATATTTTTGAGTAGTTAGTTCTTGATTTGCTTTATTAAAATCAATATTTGAATCACTTGTAATTGGTGTAGTGGTATATCCAGTGCTAGGTGCCTGACCAAAAGGTGTACCAACAAAAGTAGATGGAGCATTACTTGCAGATGGCACAGAAGGTACAATTGTTCCAGCGTTCATAGCAGCAACGGCTGTATCAGATTTAATAGAATCTGCTAAATACTGTGCATAAGCATCTCTAAGTGCTTTTTCTTCTGCCGACATTTTAGGAGTTGCCATTAACTAACCTTTCCTAATGTCTTAAGTAATCCACCTACACCGCCAAGAATTGTGTTGCGAGCATTATTTGTATATCCCCAAGCAGGGTTTGCTTTAACAATTTTTTCAAAATCATATAATGCAACTGGTTTAGGATTGGCAGGATCAGTTCCACGAAGAGCATCCGTAACCATTTTGCCATATCCAGTTGTATCACCAAGATTTACTTGATCTGGTGATATCTCAAGTAAGTTTGCTAATGTATTGATATAAGGAGCAGCAATAGAACGGATAGTCATACCAGCATCTAGTTGTGCAGCAAATGCTCCATAATTTTGTTTAGTGGTTTT
>Ga0213920_1001298_pt1 | contig 14161 bp, 9 predicted proteins | sample McNCre1117MG_FD_161054 | JGI IMG/M metagenome (GOLD analysis project Ga0213920, IMG submission 161054) | Freshwater microbial communities from McNutts Creek, Athens, Georgia, United States - 11-17 MG | ecosystem: Environmental > Aquatic > Freshwater > Creek | place: USA: Georgia | collected...
AGATTCCCCGATGTTGAGCAGATCAATACCGGAGGTTAGCAATTCACCCGCGTAATCTGCTTCGTCTTCTTTTTGGTTACGGATAATCTGCCCAGCCATGCAGAGTTCGATGTTGCGAATAGCCTCGTTGTTTCGAATATTGTTTAGGTAAGTTGCTTCTTCACGTGTGAAAGCCCATTCCAGGTAGTCGCCCTCTGCGGGAATCAGACACTTAGCCCGGTTGGCGGCCACAGCACGGTTTCTGCCTCTGTAGGCACTGGCCAATTGGGTTTCAATCTCTTTGAGGATTTCGAGCGTTGGCCCGCCTATACCCCAGGGCTCAAAATCTGCGACGGTGAGTTTGCGGTAGAAATGATTCTCGCCGCTAAATAAGCTGCGATACAGGAACGCGGCGGCGATTTCGGCATCTTCGACTTCTCGGCCAGAGATTTCCAGTGGTGCGTTGGCTACATCGATCGCCAGGTGGCGGGCGTCCTCAAACATGTTGATACCGCGGTCGTTGCGCGCGTGCCGAAGTGTGGCAGCTGCAAGAATCGCGGCCAAGTACTGTGGCTGTATTGTTGGGTCTGCATTTAGCCATGAGTCCGGCGTCAACCCAAGTTCTGTTGCAAGTTTGATTCGTACCGCGTCCAAGTCGGTATCCGAGATTTGGAAGTTTATTGGCTGCGATCCGTTCACGCGCTTAAAAGGCATGAATGGCAGAACGCGCAGGTCACCGAGGGACAAGTGCTCGGACACCGGCTCACCTATGAGGAAAACGTAGGGGAGCACCTCATAGGCTTGGCAGCCGCCCAAACCTTCAAACTCGATGCCTTGAAGAACGGCCATGACTTCCCCCTCAAAATTCCAAACTAACTGTGTTGCTTCAAACACTACTCGGATGGGCTGACATGTTTTTTGGCCTATACGTGGAGCCGCCAATCCGAGCCCCTCGAGATTGCAGATTAGGGTACTAATAAATCGAAGGCAATCTTGCCTAGCCGGTGAGAAGCTGGCGAAGATCCTGAGCTCGAATTAAATGTCACAACCCTCGGGAATAATGAGAAGCAAACGTTTGGGGGAGAACATGACCGAAGAACCAGAACTCACTGATGACCAGCTCTGGGAACTAACCACTTCCGAAGATGAGCACGAACGTGCCGAGGCGATGGTCATTCTTGGCTGGCGCCTATACCACCGCGATGAGAACGAGAAAGCTATCAGCCTGGCCGCCGAGGCACAAACTCTTTACAAGGAGCTCGGCGAAGAGGAACAGGAAGGTCGCGCCGCTTATCTAGAGGGCGTTGCGCATCTGGACGCCGGCCAGAACGAAGAAGCCATAACCAGCCTGGACCACGCCGCCGAACTTTATAGAGTTTGGGCATCGGAGGAAATGCTTGCCGATGCTGCCAGAAACAAGGCGCGTGCGCTAGGCAAGTTGGAGCGAGTAGCCGAAGCACAAGCCGCGTACTCAAGCGCTATTGCACTGTATGAGAGCAATGCTAAGTACACCCGCGCTGGAATCGCCGCGCTAGATTTAGGTGAGCTACTGGGCGTCGATGGCCAGCAAAGCCTCGCTCTAGAAGCCTTCACCGATTCATTGAGAATCTTCAAACTGGGAGGCGACCTAATCGGTGCTGGGCGAGCCCATGACCGCATGGCCGCAGCTCTCATTGATTTGGGCAACATGACTGAGGCCATAGAACACTTGCGCGAAGGCCTCAACATCTTCACCTACATAGAGGATGACGAGCGCAAGACCTGGGCTCAATACCGCCTTGGTTGGACTCTGGTTTCGGTGGAAGAGTGCGAGGAAGCAATCCCGCTCCTTCAATCGGCCTCGGCCTCCTATAAGGCAATGAAGCAGTTCACTAATGCCGCAAATGCGGATACTCAACTTGCTCATGCGTTCAATTACCTCGGCGAGGTAGATGCAGCCGTTGAGCTATACAAGATGACGCGATCCATCTATGAGGCCGCCGGCGATATGAGCTCTGCATACATTGCAGATATCAACACCGCAGACAAGACAATCGCCCGAGACAAAGCAAAAGCGATCTGGCTTTACCGCCGCGTGGTTGAAGGAGCAAAGGGCATCGGTGACGATTGGGTTGTGCGTGCTGCGAGCCTCCGACTAGGCGAGGCACTGTACAAGCTGGACACCCCAGAGGCATACGCTGAATCGCTCCAGGTGCTTGAGGGAATTGAAATTGCAGAATGGGGCGAGGATCTGAGCCAAAGGACTCGCTACCTGAATTCGCTTGCCGAAACACTAGTGGAACTAAACCGCGAAGATGAAGCCGCTGCCCGGTATCGGGAAGTTGTTGATTACGGTTACGAAACGGGCTTCTTAGTTGAAAGCGCACGCGCTCACACTGGTCTGGCCCTTATCGAAGATCTAAAGGGCAACAACGCCGCCAGCAATGAGCTGCTAGCAAAAGCAATTGCCTTCTACCTTGCTGCTGGCCATGATGACTCGGCCAGGAACCTCAGCAAGCGCCTACTGCCACATGCGCCACAGCAGCAAAATAACCTGCAGCCCGAGATTGCACCTGCGTCAGCTGAACTAGGAAACGCCTCGGACTAATATTTAGGCGGCCTATACCCAAGCACTCCATCGCTGGTGAGGATTATGCACCAGTGGCGCGCGCGTGATGCACCCACATACAGGGCCTCGCCCAGGGTCTTGCCGGTCTTGGCATAGAAGTCGACAGCGCGCTGGTCTACATCGGTGAGGATCACAACATCAGACTCAAGGCCCTTGAACTTAGCGATTGAACGCCACCGCACACCCGGGCGAGTCTTGAACCTGAGCACGCCTTTGAGGTAGCGCTCGGCATCGTTGTTTGCGATGCGGGCCATAAACTCGCCAATCAGGCTTGTGGCGTTGAACGGGCTGAGAATGCGTATGTCCTCAGGCCGGAACTCGGTGAGTAGGTCTTTCAGCACATCCGCCAGAACCTCAGCCTGCGAGCCGGGCTTGTACTCGAATACCTTTACGCCACCCTCCACGGAATCTGGTACGCAGGCTCGCACAGGTGGCATCTTCAAACTCGCAATGTTAGACAACTGGCTGGCCAGTTTCGGTGCGTTGCGGTAGTTGCCTCGCAGGTTCACCTTCACCAGGTCTGGAATGAGCGCCTTCGCCTGCGCAAATGGATTTACCTGCTCATTGCCGTGAACCATGATCTGCTGCAGTTCGTCACCAGCAAGCACCAGGTACGCGGCATCGATTCGCTGTTTCTTGGTGAGGCGCACAATAAGCTCAAGCAGCAACAGGTTGTTGGCAATGTCCTGGAATTCGTCAACGCAAACCGCATCGTATTCTGCCAGTGCTGGGTTCTCATCGATGGCGGCGATTGCCAGCTGGGGGAGCGTTGTCTGGAACCACTCGTGGTTGGCGTCGGCCGGATTGTCGTTTAAGCCTGCAAGGTTGAGCATCACCGCGTTTAGGTGGGCAACCTCAATGCCAGGTTTTGCGGCCAGGTGCTGAGCCAACTCATCGGCCATCATCATATTCCAGCAGGTAACCAAAGTGCGCTTGCCGCGGCTTGCCAAGTCTTTGGCAGCCAGTTGCAACAGGTGGCTTTTGCCGGCGCCAGCGGCACCCTCAAAGTAGATGCGCGGGTTGCCCTCCACAATTTCCAGCACGCGCTCCAATTCATCAATAGCTGTTCGCATCACCTCGCGGCGGTGAACCAGGCGATCGGTTGGCGATTCCCGCGCCTCAAAATCGGTGAGCATTTCACCAACAATCGCCTCGGCATCTTCGGCGGTGAAGTTGGCTGGGTCGAAGTGCAGCTTCTCGTTATTGGCGTGCCATTTAGTGAACTCGCTAAACCCCTTCTCAATGGTTTCCGCAGGGGTTGCCAGGGCATCACGCCAGGCAATCTCCCAATCGAAGAATTGCAGATCCCCAATGTTGCCGCGGTTGAGTGCTTGCCAGCCGATGGAAGTGATCCAAAGCAACCTGGGCATGGGCGCGTTATCAAATAGGTCGTTTCGCTGCAAAAAGGAGCGCAACGTTAGGCGGGTGTCGTTGAGCTGCTTCATGGGGTCTTTGTTGGGGCGCGGCGTGCCCTCCAACTTCCACTTGCCCTCGCGGTACACCACCGATGAAGGCGCTTTTGCCTCAATCACCATGATGCCCAAGCCTGGTGCCAAAACTATGAAATCTGCTTCGCCAGTGAGGTTGCGAATGTTTTGGGCTAGCAATGTGGAATGTAAAACAATCCAATCCGGTTTATTGGGTATCCCGGCAAGCGCAGCGAAAAGCGCCTGCTCAGATCTGTTTGCGCCCGCCCTTGGTGTTGGTGGAATCATCCGCACCATAATGCCCCCTCTAGTTGTTTCAATTATCCGTCAGGCCCTGGCGCATCGTTTTGTGAACTAAAAACGCGCCCCATTGTCATCGAGTAAGAAACCAACCACTTCCCCAAAGGAGAAAAATGCTTTCCACTGCCACCGATATCAGCCAGGCCATCGCCGAAGCTCCACTTTCGCTCGAAGACAAACTTCGATGGCACTTCATACTCTTTCCAAACATGAGGATTGGTGAAGACGCCGTACCTGTGTTGAAGGCCGCAATTTTGATGGCCAAAACCGGAGGAGACCTAGATACCAAGCTTCGTTTGCCCGACGGCAAGACTCCCGGCAAGAAGCTCTACGCCAGCGCTGGCAGGTTGATAGAGATATTCAAGTTGGGCGTTTACGTTTGAGGCGCCTTTTGGCTGCCTTGCACATGGCTCGAACATCGCAATGTGAACAGTTATTGAGGCTTGGCTTTGCCGTAAAGTCACGGGCACGAATAAGGGCTTCGTATGCAAATACTTTTTCCTTAGGCAGATACATTCCTAGTGGTCTAGAAATCGAAGAAATGAATTGCCTGATAATTTTTATCTCACGAGTGAAATGTCACACTGCCGAAGTAGGCTATAGTCATCGCTGAATTGGGGAATATTTGCAATCAATATTTGAAGAATTCGAGCCTGAGCGCCTAGTGAAGTCAACTCAACGCGTTCGCGATTTGGGTGAAGTTTTCACACCCGCAAACATCGTCGATGAAATGCTCAACCTTCTGCCCGAGGAAATGTGGCAAGTCCATCCTTCAAAGACATTCCTCGAGCCAGCAGTGGGCACCGGAAACTTTGTTAGCGCAATCCTTAGCCGCAAGTTGACAGCGATTGATGGCGTCATGGCAAAGGGGCTGTTGCCAGCAGGTGTAACACCACAAGCGGCCGAGTTTCATGCGTTAGAGGCGCTTTCGTCCATATACGGAATAGATATTTCTGAAGACAATATCATTGGCGGAACTGAAGGTCATGAGATTGCCTGTCGTCCAAGACTGTTGAAAGTGATGAAGCGCTGGCATGAGAAATATCTTGGTGAAACGAGTTCTACGTCAGCAGATTTCCTCGAAGCCGCTCAGTGGATTGCGGAGCACAACATGATTATTGGAAACATGCTCGAGTTTGACGCAGATGGCCAACGTGTGGACAGGCAACTCATACAACTTATTGACTATGACTGGCAACCAGGCAGTTTGAGTGTGGATCTAGTCATAACCAACATGAGTGATGTCATAGAAGTCGAGCAGGAACAAAGTTCTGGATTCGCGACACTTTTCGGGCCAGAAGCTCCAAAACATCACTGGTCCGGTCCATACGGGCAGATTGCCGAAGCTTCGTCAGTTGCTGTGACAACTCTCTCGGGCGAACTAGCTTCAAACGGGAGGCAAAGAAAATAGTGATTGAAAGCCCATTGGCAGCAGAGACTGACATTTTAGAAGTTATTGCTGACCTTTCGAATGAAGAAGTTTTCACGCCTCCTAAAATCGTCAACAAGATACTAGATCTTCTTCCTGTTGATGTTTGGTCTGACCCCAGCCTCACTTTCCTTGATCCAGGGTCCAAAACAGGAGTATTCCTCAGGGAGATTACCCGCAGGCTCTACAAAGGTCTTGAGGTAGTGATGCCAGATGAAGAGTCCAGGCTAGAACACATTTTGACCAAGATGGTTTGGGGTATCGGTACAACGGAACTGACATCCCTAATGTCGCGAAGGACTCTTTACTGCAGCAAAGAAGCCAACGGTCCACATTCGGTGGCTTCTTTCTCCAAGGAATCAGGGCACGTTTGGTACGAAGCGATTGCTCATGATTTTGTCGGCGGTAAGTGCTCAGACTGCGGTGTTACGACAGCCATTCAGAGAGAAGGGCGAGACAACTATGCCTACGGGTTCATTCACAAACTTGGTTTGGCCAAAATACAAAAGGAGTTTCCGATGAAGTTCGATGTCATTGTTGGCAACCCACCGTATCAGATGGACATGGGCGAAACAAGCGACATACCGTTGTATGACAAGTTTGTCAGTCAGGCAAAGGCACTCAATCCTCGCTTCATTTCAATGATCATCCCTTCTCGTTGGATGGCGGGCGGAAAGGGCCTAGATGACTTCAGATCAGGGATGCTCACCGACCGCAGGATGAAGCAACTAGTCGACTTCCCGAACGCCATGGATGTATTCCCTGGGGTTGAGATTCAAAGCGGTGTTTGCTATTTCCTCTGGGATCGAGATCACAACAGTGATTGCGATGTGACGTTGGTTAGAGCGGATGAGCAAATAGGGCCAGTTTCACGAAACCTGGGCGAGTTCGACGTCTTCATCAGAGATAGCCGTGCAACGACGATTTTGCACAAGGTTTTGAAGGCTAACGAACCAAACATGTCTGACATTGTTTCTGGGCAAACGCCCTTTGGTTTGACTTCGAACTTCAAAGGTTACAGGCATGGCGACAAACAATCTGGTGATCTCAAGCTCTACCTAATCGAATCCCAGAAGCGAGTTGAGAAGTGGGTTTCTCCCTCTCAGGTCACTAAGAATCCTGGCTTGATTCGTGGTTGGAAAGTGTATGTTCCAGAAGCGTACAACGGTGGAACAAATCTTCCACATCGGGTAATCGGGCCAAGTTTCGTTGGCGGGCCACAAAGCATTTGTAGTCAAAGTTACCTAGCTGTTGGTCCATTTTCAAGCGAAAGCGAAGCCAACTCGGCCCAGTCGTACGTGAATACTCGATTCTTCCGATTCATACTTTCTCTTCGAAAGATCAGCCAGCACGCTGGAAAATCAACATATGGCTGGGTTCCTCAGCAAGTTTGGGATAAGCATTGGAGCGACGAGGTGCTGTTTGCTAAATACGGAATCACAGATGATGAAGTCACTTACATCGAATCTATGGTCAAGGAAGTAATCGAATGACCGTGACGATTTCTGGGGGAGTGCGTCACCCGAAGATCTATGCTTATCAACTCGACCAGTTCAAGAATGAGAAGTGGACAGGCAGCCGTCCTGGAAAAGGTCTAATCAAAGTCGGCTATACGGATAGAGATGTTTCTACCCGAATCCGTGAGCAACTGCACGGTGTCAAAATGCCAATCGACACCCCCTACGAGCTTTTGATTTCTGAGCCTGCTGTAACCGAAGATGGTCAAGCATTTCGAGACCACGAAGTTCATAGAGCCTTAGTTGCTGCTGGAGTAACACGCCGCGAGGGTGAATGGTTCGAGTGTAGTGCGGATGAAGTTCAGGCAATCATCGATCGTTTGCAGGCGGGTGAAGCTGCCGCCAACGGCGACATCAACCTCCGTCCAAAGGTGTCATTCCGTCCAAGGCCGGAGCAAATAGCGGCAGTGAGTCAGACGGCTGCTTACTTCGAAGCGAATGCTGATAAGAACAACCCTCCGCACTTCCTTTGGAACGCCAAGATGCGTTTTGGTAAGACATTCACCACCTACCAGCTAGCCAAGAAAATGGGTTGGACGCGCGTTTTGGTCCTGACTTACAAGCCAGCAGTTGAAGCTGCCTGGCGTGAAGATTTGCTCACTCATACTGACTTTGAGGGTTGGAGATTCAAGGGCAAAGAGGACGCAGCTCCAGACCTAACCAAACCTGATCCAGTGGTTTGGTTCGCTTCATTTCAGGACGTGTTGGGTACAGACGACAAAGGCAACCCGAAGGTCAAGAATCTCGGCATATACAGCGTTGAGTGGGACGCCGTCGTAATCGACGAGTATCACTTCGGAGCATGGCGCGATGCTGCCCGAAGTTTGTATCTAGGGGACAAGGATTCAGAAACAGACGGTGACTCTACCGAGAAAGCTGCCGTCGACACCCCTGACCTTGACGATGACTTTGCCGTCAATCTTGAGGCAAGCCTTCAACTCAAAGTCAACAACTTCTTGTATTTGTCAGGCACACCTTTCCGAGCATTGACTCAGGGCGAGTTCCTAGAGAACCAGGTCTACAACTGGACTTACAGCGACGAACAGAGGGCTAAGTCATCTTGGCCCAAGGGTCAAGCGAATCCGTATGCATCGTTGCCTCAGATGGTCTTGCTTGCCTACGAAATGCCGGAAGCGCTGAAAGAGGTCGCGCTCAACAACTTCTATGAGTTCTCGCTAACAGAGTTCTTCAGAACACAGAAAGATGATGGCGGTACACCGAAGTTCATTCACGAGGGCGACGTTCAGCGGTGGCTTGATCTGTTACGTGGGCAGGACATAACCGGCTTGTGGGCCAGTGTCTCAAACATCCACCGTCCTCCACTTCCGTTTGAAGACGTGAACCTTTTGCGCGCACTCCAACACACCGTCTGGTATTTGCCAAGCGTAGACGCATGCTTCGCAATGCAAAACCTCCTCTCGGCTGGCCACAACACTTTCTACCACGACTACAAGTTGATTGTGGCCGCCGGAACCAAGGCTGGAATGGGCGAGAAAGCTCTTCCTCCCGTGAAGAAGGCTATTGGGTCGGTTCCTCAGCAAACAAAGTCAATCACCTTGTCGTGTGGCAAGTTGATGACGGGTGTAACAGTCCCGCCTTGGGCTGGCATCTTCATGCTCCGTGAACTCAAGAGCCCTGAGAGTTATTTTCAAGCAGCATTCCGTGTTCAGTCACCTTGGACAAACCGGATCATCAACACTGAAGTTGGCGGCTTGGACGAAATCGTGATCAAGGATCAGTGCTACGTTCTGGATTTCTCGCCTAACAGAGCTCTAAGGCAGATTGTCGATTACGCAACCAGATTGCGAGCGGACGTCGCGTCGGAACGTAACGACGAAGAAGCCATCGAAGAGTTCATGGAGTTCTTGCCGGTTCTCAGCTTCGACGGCTACTCGATGTCGCAACTTCACGCATCTGATGTCATCGACTTCCTCACCAAAGGCATTAGCTCGAGTATGTTGGCACGGCGCTGGAACTCGCCGGAACTGCTTACTCTAGACCTTCGCGCAATGGAATCGTTGCTGGCAAATCCGACACTGCTCGAGTCACTAGAACAAATCGAAATGTTCAGAGACATCACCAACGACCTAACGATGATGATCTCGACCAACAAAGACCTTCGACAGAAGAAGTTAGCGAAACAGCCTCTCGACAAGGGCGAGACCCAGCGCGTTGACGAGGCTAAGAAGCGCCGTGAGAACCTACGCAAGAAACTTCAACGCCTCATCACGCGCATACCCGCATTCATGTACTTGACCGATGACCGCGAGAAGACCATCAAAGACATCATCGAGCAGCTCGAGCCGGAACTATTTGAGAAGGTTACCGGTCTGACGCTCGGAGACTTCGCCCAACTTGTGGACGCGAAAGTTTTCGACGATGCCAAGATGAACGATGCTGTCTGGAAGTTCCGTTCATTCGAAGAGTCGAGCCTGAGTTACGGCACGGTCAAAGAAGAGATCGAAACCCTGGGTGGTTGGACTCTTCGCCGAAATGAAGACTTTGCCGCACTAATTGACACAGGCCTAATCAATCCAGATGACCAAATCTGGACCCATGCCGCTGCTTCTCGAGTTGAGGCATATGTCACTGAAAACTATGGAATCAATGTAGGTGGCATCCGATTCGATGATCCAGACGAGGCTATAAAAGTTGCCAGCGAAGGTGCCTCAGGAGATGGCTGGAAAGGTTGGTTGGTTTTGACCACTGCCGGTCCTGTCTCGCTGGGCCATCTGCGTAATCAGCAGCGAAACAATCCGACCGTTTGACGTAGGGGATCAATGGAAATAAAAATAACTCCTGAGGGAATTGAAATCTCAGGAACTCTGGCCGATCAAGATTTGCGTGCCCACCTGGCAAAAGAATCAGAATTCAGCCTCGAGGCTCGATTTTTAGAAATCATGTCTCTGGGTATTAAGGTCCGAGATGCTATAGAAACAACTGCAACCGCTGAAATTATTGCAAACAGTGTCGAGAAGGTCACAAATGGCCTAACCGCTCTGGAGGCGGAGCACAAGGATTTCATCGCCGGCATAATGAAAGACATTGTCGACCCGAACTCAATTTCTGATCTGGCCCTGATCAAAAGACTTGCCGACTGGCGCAAGGAATTTGAAGCAAAATTAGTCGAGGAATTTTCGCCAAACGCAACGGAAGTGAATTCTTTGTCTCGAATTCGCTCCGCTATAGACGCACATTTACAGAGCCGGGATGCCCAATTGTCAAGGTTGTTATCTCTCGTGCCAGACCCGGAGGGCCGTGAGGCGCGACCATTGCTCAGCGTCTTCGAGCTGGCCAAGGAAATACAAGAGAAGTTAACTGAAAATACAGGCGCAAAGAAGTCAACGCGAGGTAACAGCGCCAAGGGACTTAATTTCGAGTCGTCGGTGTTCACCATAGTCCAAACCCTAGCTGACGAATTTGGTGATACAGCGGACAATACTGGACGGCACAAAACTCCTGGAACGTCTGGAAACGATGAAGGTGACATAGTAGTGAACTTCGCTTACCCAGGAAGAGCAGTACGCGGCAAGCTGGTGCTCGAGTGTAAACACAGCCTCACTGGAAGCCCCTCTAGTAAGTCCAGCCTGTTGGCCGAATTGGATAAGGGAATTTCGAATCGCGAAGCCGACTACGGCATTCTAGTGACTAACGAGGCCAACTACGCTTCACCGGCAGTCTTCCCTTTCTGGGAAGATGCCGACCACCGCCGAGCCATACTGATACTAGAAGATAATCACGAGGAACTCGACACTAACAAATTACGTTTCGCGTTTTTGATGGCCAAAGCCAGAACCTTAGACCTGAAAACAGATGTTGATCAGGCGAAACTAAATCAAATTCAGTCTGAAATTCAAACGATATCCTCGAGCTATAAGCGCATGGCGTCCCTAAAGGGATGTCTAACTTCAGCAAGCGCTTCTCTAGCAGAATTAAAAGGACATATCGACTATCTAGACCTGAATGTTGGCACCAAACTTACCAGCCTGACCGAACTACTATTGGAACTTGATCAGGTGTAGTCGCGAATTTGCTTGCAAACACTTCCACACTCCTCTATCGATAAATGACTAGCCAGAGTTGGCATCGCAAAAAGGTCAACTCTGTCTCACTGTAAGAATTTCGAGTCACCGAATACTACGCGGATCCTAAGCCAAGGTGTGAATGTTCCAAGAAATCTAGGATAGTTTCACCGGGTTGAAGGAGTCTTCGTCTGTGCGCAAGGGATTATTTCCACTTCGGGACTAGCTCTCTCATTCGGTTTTTACAATTGGAATAGGGCCTAAACTTGAACTCTGTGTCCTTCTTCAGGCCATAGGTACAGGTCAATGCAAGGTATTTCAATTTGGTCACCTAAGCATTTGGCCCGAACCCAAGATGGAATCAACTGCAATTCAGGCTTGGGAACTGGGCATTGCTAAGTCAAATTCGGAGAGCTGAACAGCTTTGGCTTCCGACTTACTAGTACCCGTTTACCGTTTATAATCTTTGATTTTCGGCAGTTTATCGAGACTTCCGGCTCGATCATCCAAATGGTGCATTAGCTAGGCAAGTGGGCGGGATTACGAGTAAGTAAACCACTAACGAACTTCGAGCTGGCTGCCGAGAGGAATTTTCTTGTGCCAGCGAACACCACTCCGTAAATCAACCGAGGCAACTTCAATCAAGCCGCCTGAGGTAGGCGTTGAGCTTGAATTATGGCCAGATAGTATTTCCATACCTGCAAGGGATTCTGCGATTTCGATCATGCCAGAAACGTCCATAACAGAGATCGTGTCGATAAACGTTGAATAGTGATTTTGGGCAAATATATCGAATTTGCTCTGCAACTCTTCTACTAAATATGCGCGGAGTTCATCCGTTTCAACCTGTTTTTTTGCAGTGGCTACTCTGCCAGGTTCTAGCTTGGAATTTGTGTGTTCCTCCAACATCTCCTTAACATACTGAGGTATCAACTCAAACAATCTGTCGTGGTAACCGTTTAAGAAGGAACGCATCGCCTGTCTTTGCGCGGGATATACGATAGTTCCGCCCGTATAGCCGTTGTACTCTTTTACGATCCAACCTTGAATCATTTGAGAATGAGCGCGCTCGAGCACCATGTTAATACCTTGGCTAGTCATGTTATTGCCGCCAAAACCAGCAAAAACTAGGTTCATCTGACTGTTATGCGTAGCTACTCGCCTACTGAGTGAAAGCGGTAAGGCTGCAACCAACTTCTGTCTTAGGTTCGGAGAAATAGCCTTCTCACAAAACCATTCGGCTACAAGTTCATTTGCCAAAACCGGAGGCAACATCCTACGGGCAGTTTCATCTGTAAAGAATGGAAATTCATAAGAATCCTCAGCTCTCCTAATTTCCGCTTCAATTACTTTTTTCATAACTTTGGCATAATTCTTAGCTAGAACTGGGTTGCTCTTGAAATAGGACTCCAAGTCAGGATCCCAACTTGCTGGGCAACCTTCCTCAACTAATCCTCCAACCTGATTAGCGATACCTATTAGGAAATCTTCAACGGTTTCCTTTATTTTGATTTCTGGCTTTTCGTCGATTCCGACGCAGTTTTCACCTAACCACGACACGAAGTTCAGAGCATAATCTCGAGTCGTTGGGAGTTGATCAGTAAGGGATTGACCCCATTTCACAAGATAGATTTCTATCGGTAGATCGTTGAGTTCGACCGACCCGGACTGCAGGACTAGTATTTTGTGCGGAGTAGGTAGATCATAAATTTTTCGAGAATTCGGCAAAGTTTTTAATGAGTTACCATTCTCGATTGTCAATACCGAATCCGAGGCTACCGCAACGCCATTTTTATTAAAAATTAATACCTGAGTTGTCATCTTGGCCCCCGTAACACGCGAGTCACATCATAAAGGTGATTTCGCATTTTAATTTAATTCAAATCTTAGTGTCGACAACCAGTTCAATCAATACTATGTTTTCCGACTTCAACATCATTTTTACAAGGAGAAGCTATGAGGTTTAGTGGGCTCGGCTAAATCTGTGTGAAACATATGCAATGTTTCTACAATGTATCTGCTTTCTAATAGATTCCAAGTCCATGCGACACTTTCACCCCGATTTTTTAGGGAAAACAGAACTAATCAACTGCAAAAATTGCGGTGAAAGAGTTAATGGCACTTTTGAACTTTGCCCTAAGTGTGGCAAAGGGTTGAGGCGTGACTACCCTGCGTTCGAGGCGAAAACAGTCGTGAACCAGCCTGTCGCAAAACTCACCATTCCCGAGCCCCAGCCCAAGTCTTCAAAGGTAGTAATCATTATTGGCCTGGCTGTAGTAGCTGCGATCATTGGCATCGGTGTGATGTCAAACGCACCTAGCAAAACAGAATCAACGCAGCAAGTGGGAAGCGCGAGGTTCAATGGAAACTGCGCTGGAATAACTAGCACCGCCGAAGACGCGTTGAATGTACTTGGGGGCCTAGGCGTTACTACAACCGTGGGAGATGCACTTACTTCGCTCCAGAAAAATGCCGATCTGTTTGAGGGATACTCAAACTTTGTTTCGAGCCCTAGCCAACGCCAACTCCTTGGAAATATCGCGATGGAAATGCGTGAAATTCGAGTGGTTCTAACTGATGGTGGCGATCTTGGTAACTCGCCTGCACTCTTGGGTACACATTTAGGGCGCGTTATCGCAGCATGCAGTAGCTAACGCCCCAAACTCCCCATCGCGTTCTTCCAAGTCACATAACCACCGCTGAGGTTCACCACATCAATGCCGTGGCCGCGCAGAATCTGCGTTGCGGTGTGGCCGCGCTGGCCCACCTGGCAGGTCACAATCACCTGCTGGCCAACCAGTTGTTCTAGGTTGTCGCGTAGTTCATCCACGGGAATATTGATTGCACCGGGAATGCTGCCCGCCGCGTTTTCACCCTTA
>Ga0213920_1001300_pt1 | contig 14143 bp, 10 predicted proteins | sample McNCre1117MG_FD_161054 | JGI IMG/M metagenome (GOLD analysis project Ga0213920, IMG submission 161054) | Freshwater microbial communities from McNutts Creek, Athens, Georgia, United States - 11-17 MG | ecosystem: Environmental > Aquatic > Freshwater > Creek | place: USA: Georgia | collected...
CCGATTAACATGAATAACGAACTAGTCAGTATTCTGATCCCTACGTATAACCGCGAAGAATTAATTGGTGAAACGATTCAGTCCGCACTCTTACAAACTTACTCTCATATTGAGGTCATAGTTGTTGACAACGCCAGTACTGATGGCACGTGGGCTGTTATAAAAGCCTTCGCTTCAAAAGATCATCGTATCAAAGCCTTTAGAAATGAAACCAATATTGGACCAGTCCGTAATTGGTTGAGATGCGTACGTGAGGCGACTGGTGTATTTGGCAAGATACTTTGGTCAGATGACTTGCTGCATCCTGATTTTTTGTCGCAGGCTGTTCATGCGATGGGGCAACCCGACGTTGGATTTGTTTATTCACCCGCACTATTTTTTGACGGTGTAGACCCATTGTTGGGCAAGCGACGCTATGACACACCACCTTCAGGCCGACGTCTCTCGCATGAGTTTTTAAAGGGGAGTCTACTTGCACGTGACTATCCTTTGTCACCAGGTTGTGCGATGTTCCGTCTTGCTGATATGCGCTCATGCTTAATGGAGCGTGTACCCAACAGAGTGGGAAGTGATTTCTCAATGCATGCAATTGGCAATGATCTGTTACTTTTTTTGATGATTGCGGTGCGCTATCCTTATTTCGTAAAACTAAAAGAACCTTTGTCGTATTTTCGTGCGCACGCTGGTTCTATCAGTGAGGCTGCTGAGCCCGGTAAATTAGTCCTCCACTACGATATTGCAAAAGCTTGGTTTGTGTCGACTAATTCTTTGCCTGCTCGCTTAGTTGCACGTTTCAATGGTTTTCTTGCAACTCATTTGTTTCTTTACCGAAATAATGGATTTGGTTTACGGCGTGTGGATGATTTTTATCCACAAACTGGTCCGCATCCAATTGCTTGGGGCTGGTTGCCGCTAGATTTGTTGAAGTTTTTTACGAAAAAATTGCATCGTTATTTTGAGCGGTAACGAATTCGAGTGTTATTTGTTTCGATGGTGGTTTTGCTTTTGAATGAAACTGGCCCTTGCAGTTGTTAGATTTACAGTCTCTGTCCGCAGCTAAAAATCTAAATGTAGAAAGGCTTTTTAGACGCAGGGCTGATTAACGGGAACTAATATGGTGAGTTATAAAAGTGGCGGTCCTAAAAGCTTAGCTGGCAAGAAGAAGGCCTCAAAAAATGCTGTCACACATGGGCTAACCGCGACTTCTGCGCACGGCGCTCTAGAGGTCGCCAATGTTAAAAAGTATGTTGACGAGTTAGTTGCTTACTACAAGCCCAAGTCTCCTCTTGAGTTGTTGCAAATAGAGCGCATTGCCCTGTGCCGATCTAAGTTGGCCCGCCTTTATGAGGTTGAACAGGCCTCGCTTGATTTAGTAATCAACGATATGTCGACAAATCCCATGTTGATTTTGGAGCGTATGCATGGGTTTTCCGATTGGTCAAGGCGAATTGCCGTTCATCTGATTGATGGACAGAAAGAGATTTTTTCTTTGGGCTTAACGGAAAAGACCTTGAAGGCTATTAACGACGAACTTAATCGCAGCACGATTGCGATCGAGACTGAAAGTGTTTTGATTCAAGAGCTCCCTTGTCTGACGCTGTTTTTAAAAGCAATTTGGAAAGACCATGGGGTAGGTGAATTTTCTGCTGATCGATGTTTAAGTTGGACTGCTAAGAATATTGTTCCGATTGAGTATGTCGTGAGCGTTAAAGCGGGCAAACCACTTCCGGCCTATGAGTCCACGTTGATGGAAGTCAACGTTGACAAAGAAATTAACGAAATACCCGTAATTTCAGTAAGGCCCAAAGGCAGTCAATTGGGGTTTGATTTGTCGGTGAGAAAAGATCTAGTTTTTTTCAAATCCTTGTGGGAAGCCTATGAAGGGGCTAAAGAGCTGGTTGATAGGTATGCGGTCGCTAGGGGCTTGATGCTGAAGTCAGTGACGATTTCAGCAGATGAGTCTGATCGCTTGATGCGGTATCAGACGGCATTGGAACGAAGGTTGTCGTCTGCAATCGGAGAGTTGTTGGCGCTACAAAGTCGGCGCGATAACGCCTAACTTACTTAAATTACGAAACGAACTAGTTGAGCCGTGTGGGTGTGTTCACAACATGTTCTCTTACGCATTTAACGTAGTCGCGACATCCAAACCGTCAACCCCAACAACCCCAAGCCGCTGACCCACGCAAACGTAGCCATGTGCTGCGCCGCATCCATGGGTTGCGCCAAACCCATCGGTAGCAATAGCACCAAAGCTTGCAGCACGCCCAGCGCCATACAGGCCCATGAGTAGGCCTTGGCAGATTGTGTTTGAAAAGGCCTGTGGCTAAACGCCGCCGACAAGCAAGCACAGCCTTGCCACAGCACCAGTGGCGCAATGTAGGCCCACACGCCATGCCAACGTGGGTCAAGCCATTCTTGGTGCAGCGCTAGAGCGCATGACAAACCCAACACTATGACGCAGCCAAATGCTACGAGGCCCAGCCACCATGGGTTGGTCAATGTGGTATGGCGGTTGTTGGCATGTGTGCCTTGTGCCAAGGCCACCTGTGCCCAAGCCATGTGTACCACCGCAGGCAGGAAGCCCAGCACGCGTAGCAGGGCGCTCATCCAGCCAGTTTCTTGCGCACCATAGAGCCGTTGCCACACCACGATGATGGCGGTGGCCAGCAAGGCATCGACCAAGGTGTGAGCCATGCGCAGCGTGGCAGTTCGTGGGTCAGACTGCTGAGTGGTGGAGGGTGCCAGGCCATCTGTTGCATCGGCGTCAGAGTGCGCTGCGTTCTGTTTACCGGCATACGTATGTAAAGCAGGCACCAACCACGCCGCACCTACTGCGTAGCCCAGCAGTGCAGACACTATCAAAGTGGGGCCTGTCCAACCTTCGGATGCGCCTAGTAACGCAACGCCTAAAGCTGTTGTTGCCGCTGTGAGTGGTGGCAACACACGCACAGCAGCTTGTTGCCAGCCAGAACCTACGCGCAGCGTGAAGCTTTGCGCCAACATCCAGCCCATTTGACAAAACGCCAGCAGCATGGTCCAGAGCAGGGCGGGCCATATGGCGAGTTGACTGAACCAAACGGCAAGTGCAGCCACTGGCAGCAGACCCACGCCGCGTAACGCGCTGGCGTGCCAAGCTTGTTTAGCGGCTAAGTGCGCGGGTAAATATTGGTTGGCCAGTAACCCTAGCGGTGCTTGGGCCAAAGCCAAAGTCATCCAGAAAAAACCAATTTGGCTGATGACCGAAAACTCACCCACTTCTTGTGGTGTGAACCAACGCAGCATGAGCAGCGCAAATGCCACCTGCGTAGCAAATGCCACAGCGCTAGACAAGGCTACGACACGACTGGTACTCAACGTGCACCGCCTAACGGCCAGGCACGCGTGGGTGCGGCGGGCTCAGGCGCGATGTGCAAATGTTTCCAAATGGCGAGCTTGGCTAGTAGCTTGGGCCATACAAGGTCACGCACATCGGGCACCACATAAGGGTAGGCTTCTAGCGCTTCGCCAAAGCTATATTGCCAGCTGGCGGGGTCATCCCGCAGCACATGAAAGTTGCCTTGGTAGTGCGCGGCAAAGTAGCGCACCCAGGCATAGTCGTTGCTCACCACGGGCAGGCCTACGGCGCAGTATTCCAGCAGCTTGGTGGAGGTTTGTTGGCTGTAGGGCTCGGTGTTGCTGACGAGGTTCAAGCCAAATCGTGCACGGCGCAATTGATGCGGCACATTGGCGTGCGGCACGCGGCCTGTGCAGGTTACAGAGGCTGGCAGCTGCATACGCAAGCTATCGTGCACATCACCCACGAGCAGCAAAGTGCGCCCCGCTTCGTGAATGTTTTGCAGCAGAGGCAAGAAGGGTTGTAAACGACCCATCTCGCCTAAGTAGACCAAGTCAAACTCGTTGGGCGGGATGCGTGCAGGCGCATCGTCTTCGTACGAAGGCTCTGGCAGCGAAGGGGCTGCTGCATCAAAGAAGGCTTGTGCCACGCCCATGTCGCGCAGGGCGTAGGGCACGCCATCGTTGAAGCCCATGCGTTCGCGCACCCAGCCGTTTTGAAACAAGCGGTAATCGGGCTTGGGTTGCGTCCAGTGTTTGACAACGTCTTTGAGCCACGCGTGGGGTGGTGCCGAAGCCGAGGCATATTCGTGGATGTGGAATGCGTTTTTCAAGCGACGTGCTTCGGTAAACGGAACACGACCGCACATCCACCACACCACTTGGGCATTGGTGGGCACAGATGTGCCGGTGTCATGCACCAAGGCTTGATGACCGTGTGTGGTGATGAAGTCGGAATAGGCATCCAACTCAGGCAAGTACGCTGGGCCGTTGCGTACGAAGTGGACACAGATGGTGTGGTTCAGCATGTGCGCAGCACCTCTTGCCAATTGTTCACAAACCCATTGATGTGGTGGCGGGCCACGATGCGTGCCATGTCGTCACGCACTTGTTGCTCGGGCAGGCTGCGCACCGTCATGACGGCTTCGGCCAAGGCCACGGGGGTATCACCCCGGGCTAGCAAATAGGGCGCATCCAAGTCGTATAGCTCGCGCATGGCGGGGATGGGCAGAGATACGCAGGGTACGCCGCAGGCCAACGATTCGAGCGCGGTCATGGGGCAACCTTCGTAGCGCGAGGTGAGTAGCGTCATGTGCCAAGGCTTGTACAGGCTGGTGCCGCTGGGGTGCTTGCCAAGGAAGTGCACGCGGCCTTGGACCATGAGGTCCATGCCATCGTGCGTCATTTTGCGGTGCATGGGGCCTTCACCCACGATACCCAGTTGCGCTTCTTCGGGCAAAAAACGCAGCGTGTCTAGCAACAGGTGCGGACGTTTCTCAGCAGACAAGCGGCCGACATAGCCCAGCAGCAGTGGCGGCATTCCGTCGTTGCCGTGGCCGGCATGTACATGAATAGCTTGGCCATTTGGCATGGGCGCAATGCCGTTGGGCACCACGGTGCAGCTTTGTTGTTGACCAAGATGGATGAAGCCAAGCAGCGAATCTTGGGTGGTGCGTGACACGCACACAAACTGGCTCACCTGTTTGTAGAGCAGTTTGAGCCACAGTTTCTTGGTCATCGATGTACCCGCTTCGTGCAGCACATCCATTAGGGGACCGTGTACCCAGCTGATCAGTGGTTTGCCCGTGATGGCCTTGAGTGCTGCACCGCAATAGGTGGGGCCAAAGTTGTGTGTGGCCACGATGATGTCGTGTTGCTTGGCCGCCCTGACCAGCTTGGGCCATTGCGTTTGCTGCCAAGGCAGCGCCGTAACGTACCAGCCTTGCGTATGGAGCGCATCAGCCAACGTGCGCGTCATCGTGTGCACCCCGCCCCAGGTGGGCTCTTCTAGCAACAGGATGCGGCGGGTCGTCATGCTTTTCTAAAACAGCTCAACGTGCGCCAAAACCTGTGCACACGGTCTTGACGGTTTTAGCTGCAATCAACAAATCGAGCGCGAGCGAGTAGTGCGCCACGTAATACAAGTCGTAGCTGAGTTTGATGCGTGTGGTGTCTGCGCTGTCGGCGTAACCTTGCTGCACTTGGGCCCAACCCGTGAGGCCAGGACGCACCAAATGACGATACGGATAGCTGGGGATGGTGGCTGCAAAGTCGCGCACAAAGGCAGTTTGCTCTGGGCGTGGGCCAATGAGGCTCATATGGCCCATGAGCACATTGAAGAGTTGTGGCAACTCGTCCAAGCGTGTTCTGCGCAGAACACGCCCAACGCGGGTGATACGCGGGTCTTCAGCTTGCGCAAAATGCACACCCGGTGCTTGCAAGCCGTGCACCATGCTGCGGAATTTCCACAGCGTGAACACTTGACCATCGCGGCCCACGCGGGGTTGTGAATACAGCGCAGGGCCTTTGGAGTCAAAACGCACGGCCAGTGCCACGCACGCGGCTACTGGCAGCCACAACGGGGCGAGTGCGATGACAGTCGCCACATCCAGCAAGCGCTTAGCGCGGTCGTAGCTGGGGTCGTTGTCGATTTCCCAAAGAGAGTCTGCCGCAGTGGGCAGCATCTTGCGGCCGCTGGTGAGTTCGGCCACGGCTTCAACGCTGTACAGGCGCAGGTGTTGCATCTTCAGCTCACCCAACAAGCGCATGCGCTCGTCAGTGCTGCGTATATGGCGGTCGAGTACCACGCCGTCGCAGGTGGGCAAGGGTGTGTCGTGGTTGGGGTTCCACGCAATCAGTTGCACGGCTTGTGGGTCTAGCGTGTTTGGGCTTAGGCATGCGGCCAGTTGGGCGGGTACGTTGGCGTCGATGTGCACTAAGCGCAACGCACGGTGTTTGACGTGTCGCTGATAGCCCCACCACAGCCACAGCGTGGTGGCTGCATAAGCCCACACCACAGCCGCGCGTGAGTAGGGTTGCTGCAACAACGCAAAGCCCAAAGGCGTGAACACAAACGGCGCAGTGGTGGACACCCACAACACACCGCTGCGCTCGGCCACGGGCAGGTTGGAGGCGCGCATCAGCAAGTGTGTGGCTACGGCATAGGGCAGCACGCACCACCACAGCGTTTCACCAAACTGGTAGGTCATGAGGCCAGCGTCTTCAAACAATTGCGCGGCCATGAGGCTGGGCAGCATCATCCACACGCCCCACAAAGCCCAGCTTTGCAGTGCATCGCGGCGGCGCACAGAGGCAGACACCAAGCCTGCGCTGTGTGTGCTTTGGGGTTCGTCGGTGTTGGCTTGGGTGGTTGTGGTTTCTTGCGTGCATTGGCGGTACACCTGCAGTACGCGTTCTGCCATGGGCTCTGCGGCGAAGCTGTCTTCAAATTTTTGCTGTGCGGCACGGCCCAGGCGCTTGCGCATGTGTGGGTCACGCACCAATTGCAGAATTTTCTCGGCTACTGCATCTGGTGTGTTGCCCACCAATATGCCGTCTTGGTAGGCGTTGATTTGCTCGCGAATGCCTGGCAGGCTACTGGCTAGCACACACAGGCCCGCACGCATGGCCTCAAGCACGGTGATGGGCATGCCTTCATGATCCGACAGTAGTACAAACACATCGTGTTGTGTCAGCAGTGCCGGTACGTCTTTCACATCACCTGCCCAAGTGATGCTTTTGAGGTTCAGCTCTTTGGACAGTGCAAGGTGCTGCGCATGCAACGGGCCATCGCCGGCCAGTGTCACGGGCAATTCTTTGCCCAAGGTGTTGCGCACTTTGGCCAAAGCTTGCAGCAGCAAGTCGTGGCGCTTGGGGCTTTTCATGCGCGCCACCATGATGAGGCGCGGCATCGCAGATGCGTTTTGCGCCTGCTCGGTTTGGTGTGCGTTGTCTGTCTCGCCATCGATTTGCGAGGTGGCTTCAGCCACTGGCAAGCGCGCAATGCCGTTGGCAATGACATGCACACGTTCGGAATCGATGGGCAAGTCGTACGCCAAGTCGCGTTCGTGTTTGGATACGCAAATCATTTGCGCGGTCCAATGCGCCAACATGCGTTCTGCGATGGATGCAGCGGTCCGTCGCAGCAAAGGAACTTCTTGCTTGAACCCAAACCCATGCACGGTGTAGACCACGGGTGCATGGGCTCGCTTACCAGCAATGCGTGCGACTGTGCCAGCAATGGCACTATGCGCGTGCACGATGTCTGGCTTGTGTGACGCAATAAGCGCTGTCAATTGCTGCACCGTAGGCCAAAGTTTGAGCGGGTTGAGCGACTCCACCATGTCAGGCATGGGGCACACGTTGATGCCCAGTGCTGTCAATTCACGACCCAACACGGATTCAGCCACTGGCCCACCAATGACCACGGTGAACTTCACGCGTGTTTGCAAGGCTTGGCACAAGGCCAGCACATGTGATTGCGCACCACCGGCTTCGCCTTTGGTGATGACGAGCATGACCTGCGGTACGTGGGCAGCAGCTTGCGATGCTGCGAGGTCTAGATTGGCCCAAGGGCTGTTGCGTCTGCGCTGTGGCTCGACCAACCCTGCCAAGTGGAGCGTGGTTTCGACATGCACGCCTTGGTCGACAGAGGCTTCGGGGGCTGTTTGGGGGTCGACGGTACTGGGTTGCACGTCGCTGACGACATCAGCCACAGGCGGTGCAGCCTCTAAAACGATGGGGGCTGCGGCTTCGGGCGTTACGTCGCCCGCAGGGGTGTCAACAATTTCCACCTTCGGCTCTGCTGCCTTGCGCTTGGCGCGAGGTTTTTTAGGAACCGCAACCGCAGAGGGTGGCGCGGGCGGGAAGTCGTCAAACAGGGACAGCGTGCCGTCGTCTTGGTTTTTCATAGGGGGGTGTCAAAACCTTGTGGGTTCATGGACTGCCAGCGCCATGCATCAGCGCACATGCGATCTAAATCGAATTGGGTTTCCCAATTCAACAAGGCTTTGGCCTGTCGTGGATCGGCCAAGCACTGGGCTACGTCGCCTGGACGGCGTGGCACCACTTTGTGGGGAATGGGCACGCCGTTGACGCGGGCAAAGGTGTCGACCATGTCTTGCACGCTGACGCCACGGCCCGTGCCGAGGTTGACAGTGAGCAGTTTGGGTTCGTTCAGCGCACGCAGGGCTGCAAGATGACCCGCCGCTAAGTCGCTGACGTGCAGGTAATCGCGCACGCCTGTGCCGTCGGGCGTGTCGTAGTCGTTACCAAAAATTTGCAGGTGCTCGCGTTGGCCCAAGGCCACTTGCGTGATGTAGGGCATGAGGTTGTTGGGGATGCCGTTGGGCGCTTCACCCAGCAAGCCACTTTCGTGCGCGCCCACGGGGTTGAAGTAGCGCAAGATGGCGATGCTCCAGCGTGGGTCGGCGGCGTGCAGTTCGCGCAGTGCGTCCTCGCACATGAGCTTGGTGCGGCCATAGGGGTTGGTGGCGGTGAGGGCAGCGGTTTCGGGAATGGGCACGCTCGCGGGGTCGCCATACACGGTGGCTGACGAGCTAAATACGATGCGGCGCACGTTGGCGCGGTCCATGGCTTGCAACAAGTTGATGGTGCCGCTGACGTTGTTTTCTAGGTAGCGCAGGGGCTGTGCCACAGATTCGCCCACGGCCTTGAGGCCCGCAAAGTGGATGACGCCTGCAAAGTTGTAGCGGGCAAACAGGGCGTCTAGCGCGGCTGAGTCGCGGATATCGGCCTGCACAAATTCGATGGGACTGGCCCCCAGCTTGGCCAAACGGTCCAGCACTTTGGGGCTGGAATTGCACAAATTGTCCAAAATGACCACAGGTTGGCCCGCTTCGGCTAACGCGACGACGGTGTGTGAGCCAATGAAGCCCGTACCGCCAGTGATCAAAATGGGATGTGTCATCTTGTGAAAAAATGTGAAGTTTGGTGATTATCCCCTGCAGACATGCGGTCTCCGTCCTAAAATAAATCCAGTTTGTCAGCGCGCACAGTTAGTGCTCTGGCAAACGATTTCTATCTTTTTACCTTTTTAGTACTTTCATGAAACGCACACACACTCCTCACGCTGCAGCGCACGCAGGCGCTGAATCTTGCATTGCCCTCATCGACGCCCGTTTTTTGGCGTGGCTACAGGGCCAAACCGACACCGCACAAGACCATGTGCGCCCGCAGTTGCACCAGCTGCTGAGCAACGCCATGGCCCACAACGGCTTGGAAATGAACCTGCGTCGTATCTATTGGTACAGCGACACCCCTGAAGAGCAAGCGATTGGCGGGCAAGTCAGCCGCGCTGTGTTGCCACACAGCCAAGACGGTGGTTTGTCAATGTTGCGCACTTTAGGCGCCGATTTGAAGCGTTTGGCCGAGCGCGGCGCTTGCGACCATTTGTTGGTGGGCAGCGATGACGAGCGACTGATCAGTCTGATCGACGAAGCCCAGTTGCATGGCGTGTCTGTGCATTTGTTGGCCGACGAAGCCTCGCGCAACATGACCCAGCTCAACCGTGAAGACCCAGGTTGGGCACGTTTGCTGTCGCAAGCCGACCAACGCGTGGTGTTGGGTGCGCAGGCCGTCCGTGACGGTGGCTCACGCCATGCCACGTCAATGCATGCTGTGCCACAAATTGATCCTGAGCAATTGCGCGAGCAACTCAATACCGTGATCAACACTTGGTGGGCGGATGAACCAGAAGACCTGCGTGAAGAGCTGCGCGAAGAGCTGCAAAATACGCGTGGCATTCCACAAGAGGTGGACCGCCAGTTGCTGTTGGGGGTGCGCCGCGTGTTGGAACGTGCGTTGAGCTTCCAAGAGAAAAAGCTGTTGCGCGAGATGGTGCGTGAGCTGGTGTTGGGCCCACAGGCGACGCACAGCACAACGGTTGAACACGCCGAATAAAACGACGCAGAAGACACCAAACGGAGTTGCACCCCATGAGCGATTTTTCTCCCGCCAACATCTTGGCCCAAGCACTGCCTTACATCCGCAAATTCCACGGCAAAACCTTGGTCATCAAATACGGCGGCAACGCCATGACAGACCCTGCGTTGCAAAAAGCATTTGCTGAAGACGTGGTGTTGCTCAAGCTCGTGGGCATGAACCCCGTGGTGGTCCACGGCGGCGGCCCGCAAATCGAAGGCTTGTTGCAACGCTTGGGTAAGAAGGGGGAGTTCATCGAGGGTATGCGTGTGACCGACGCCGAAACCATGGAAGTGGTGGAGTGGGTGTTGGGCGGCGAAGTGCAACAAGACATCGTGGGCCTGATCAACCAAGCTGGCGGCAAAGCCGTGGGTTTGACAGGTCGCGATGGCGCGATGATCCGAGCCAAAAAGCTCACCGTGCACGACAGCAAAGACCCGAGTAAAGAATACGACGTGGGCCAAGTGGGCGACATCGTTAGCATTGACCCGAGCGTGGTCAAGGCCTTGCAAGACGATGCCTTCATTCCCGTGGTCAGCCCGATTGGTTTTGGTGAGAACAACGAGAGTTACAACATCAATGCCGACGTGGTGGCGGCCAAGCTGGCTACGGTGTTGAGTGCTGAAAAACTGCTGATGCTCACCAACATCCGTGGCGTGCTGGACAAACAAGGCGAATTGTTGGTTGAGCTGACACCGCGTCGCATTGACGAGTTGGTTGCGGACGGCACCATCAGCGGCGGCATGATCCCAAAGATCGCTGGCGCTTTGGACGCGGCCAAGAGCGGCGTGAATGCGGTGCACATCATCGACGGTCGTGTGCCACATGCCATGCTGCTTGAAGTTTTGACTGAGCAAGCTTTCGGTACCATGATCCGATCGCATTAACTCTGTTCAAACACCATGTCTGACAACGCCACCGCTTTGCACGACGCAGAAGAAACGCCGAAACGCCAGCGCTTGAAGCCCGGCCAACGGCGCGAACAAATTTTGCAAACGCTGGCGGGCATGTTGGAGCAGCCGGGTACCGAGCGCATCACCACCGCGCTCTTGGCCGCCAAGTTGGAGGTGAGCGAGGCCGCTTTGTACCGCCACTTCGCCAGCAAGGCTCAGATGTTTGAAGGCTTGATTGATTTCATCGAGCACAGCCTGTTTAGTTTGATCAACCAAATCGCCGAGCGCGAGGGCGATGGCGCACAAAAAGCCGCCCGCATGGTGACGGTGCTGTTGCAGTTTGGTGAGAAAAATCCAGGTATGGCCCGCGTGATGGTGGGTGACGCCTTGGTGTTTGAAAACGAACGCTTGCAACAGCGTATGAACCAGCTGTTTGAGCGTATTGAGTCTGCGTTGCGCCAAGTCTTGCGTGCTGCAGCAGAGGCCAACAAGTCGGCCACGCCGATGGCAGATGCGCAAGTGCGTGCAGCGGTTTTGGTGACGTTTGCTTTGGGTAATTTGCAGCGTTTTGCGCGCTCTGGTTTTAAGCGGTCACCGATGGACCATCTTGATGCCTCGTTGGCATTGATGTGTCGTTGATTTAATTTTTGAAAGGCTTTTCATGAAACTCGTGCGTTACGGTAACCCCGGCAAAGAAAAACCAGGCCTCATGGATGCAGCAGGCAAGCTGCGCGACTTGAGCAAAGTCATTCCTGACTTGACGCCCGAGCATCTGAGTGACAAAGCTTTGGCCAAATTGGCCAAGCTCAACACAGACAAGCTGCCTTTGGTCAAAGGCAAACCTCGCATGGGTTGCCCCGTGTCGAACATCGGTAAGTTTTTAGCCATTGGGTTGAACTACGCCGATCACGCGGCCGAGGCGGGCATGCCACTGCCCAAAGAGCCCATCGTGTTCATGAAGGCGACCAGTTGCATTCAAGGCCCCAACGATGATGTGATGCTGCCCAAGGGCTCGGTCAAGTCAGACTGGGAAGTGGAGCTGGGCATCGTCATTGGTACTGAAGCGCGCCATGTGTCGCAAAAGGCAGCGCTTGACCATGTGGCTGGTTACTGCCTGATCAACGATGTGAGCGAACGCGAATTCCAGTTGGAGCGTGGCGGCACATGGGACAAGGGCAAGGGCTGCGACACCTTCGGTCCCATCGGCCCTTGGTTGGTCACGCGCGATGAAGTGGCGAACCCACAAAAACTCAACATGTGGCTCGACCTGAACGGCGTGCGCATGCAAAACGGCAACACCAAGACCATGATTTTTGGCGTGGCCAAAATCGTGAGCTACCTCAGTCAGTTCATGACCCTCAAGCCCGGTGATGTGATTTGTACCGGCACGCCACCCGGCGTGGGCATGGGCGTGAAGAAAGATGGAAAACCCGCCCCCGTGTACTTAAAGCGCGGCGATGTGATGACGCTGGGCATTGAAGGCCTCGGCGAGCAACACCAAAAGGTTGTGGCATTCAAGGCATGACCGGTGCTTTGAAAGATCTCACACGCCCCTTGGTGGTCGACCTCGACGGCACACTCATCCGAACCGACATGCTGGTTGAGAGTGCCAGCCAGTTTTTGATTCAGAACCCGCTGCAGTTTTTCAGACCTTTGATGTGGTTGCTGCGCGGCAAGGCCGCCTTGAAGGCGGAGTTGGCAAAGCGCGTGCAACTCGACGTGTCGGCTTTGCCGTACAACACGGATGTGCTGGATTGGTTGCGTGCTGAAAAGCAAAGTGGCCGTCGCTTGGTGTTGGCCACCGCCAGCCATCGCGCTTTGGCCGAGCAAGTGGCGCAACACCTGCACGTGTTTGACGAAGTGCTGGCGACCGAAAACGGTACCAATCTCAAATCCGATGCCAAAGCGCAAGCTTTGGTGGATCGTTTTGGTGATGGCGGCTTCGATTACGTGGGCAACGATTGGCCTGATTTACAGGTGTGGGCCAGATCGCATCAAGCACATGTGGTGGATGCCCCCGCTGCTTTGTTGCGTCGTGCACAAGCCCAAGGCAATGTGGGCCAAGTGTTTGACAGCAACATGGCTTCGCCGTGGCTGGCCATGCTCAAAGCCATGCGTCTGCACCAGTGGATGAAAAACCTGTTGGTGTTTGTGCCGTTGATAGCGGCGCACCAATACGCCGATGCACCGCGTGATGTGTTGGCTGTGATGGCGTTTGTGATTTTTAGTCTCACTGCTTCAAGCGTGTATTTGCTCAACGACTTGGTGGATGTTCAAGATGACCGCCACCATGCGCGCAAGCGCAATCGCCCGTTTGCATCTGGTGCATTGAGCCTCATCACGGGTTGGGTTGCTTGGCCGGTGTTGCTGCTGGTGGCTGTGGTGTTGTCTGCGCTGTTCATGCCTGTGTTGTTCTCTGTCAGTCTCGGCGTTTACTTTGTGTTGACGGTGGCGTATTCGCTGCAGCTCAAGCAGTTGGCCGTGGTGGATGTGCTGACACTGGCCGCGCTTTACACGATGCGCATCATTGCAGGAGCGGCGGCGATTGACGTGGCCGTGTCGTTTTGGTTGCTGCTGTTTTCGATGTTCATCTTCTTGAGTCTGGCACTCATCAAGCGTTACAGCGAACTCAAGGTGGCGCGTGATGCGGGCAAGTCTGGTGCGTTGCGTGGACGTGGCTACGAGCCTGACGATTTAGAACTGGTGTCTAGCTTGGGTGGTAGTTCTGGCTTTATTGCTGTGTTGGTGCTGGCTTTGTACATCCAAGACGGACAGGCCGCGCATTTGTACGCGACGCCTCAGCTGATTTGGCTGGCGTGCCCTGTCATGTTGTTTTGGATCTCGCGTGCTTGGCTCATTGCTCACCGTGGCCGCATGCATGACGACCCGATTGTGTTTGCCCTCAAAGACAAAGTCAGTTGGGGTGTGGGCGCATTCATGGTTGGCGTGCTGGCTTTGGCGCGCGTGCTGTC